>ERZ772986.1279-NODE-1279-length-14521-cov-10.653049_pt1 | contig 14521 bp, 11 predicted proteins | sample MGYA00511898_ERZ772986 | MGnify/ENA primary metagenome ERZ772986 (study PRJEB29015, sample SAMEA2737934) | human oral metagenome | biome: human oral; feature: human-associated habitat; material: dental | place: China | collected 2148 ... | reverse complement strand
GACCTCAACATGCAGGACGAGGCGGAAAGAAAGGGCATTCGCATCAACATCCAGAAGCTCGAAGAGGCTCTGGGCATGCCTGTCGTGCAGACAGTTGGCCGCAGCAAGAAGAGCATCCAGAAGCTCATCGAAATCTTCACGACGACCGTCATGTCGAACTACCGTCCGAGTGCGATGGTTGAAGAGCACAAGGCGAAGGCGACGGAACTCAAGAAGAGCGGCCTTTCCGCCGAAGAGCTGGACGAAAAGCTCATCGAGCTGCGCTATGATCTCATCGACAAGATCATGAAGAAGGCGGTTGTCGTCGGAAACGTCGGGCTGTCGACTTCGGAGAAGATCGACCGCGTGCTCGCGAACGGCGTCTTGGCGCTGCCTATTCTCCTCGGCATTCTCTACTTGGTGTTCTGTATCGCCTTCACGTGGATTGGTCAGCCGCTCGCAGATGCCGTCGGCGACTGGATCGGCGGACCGTTCACCGACTGGATCAAAGACGCGATGGAATCTGCGGGCGTCGCCGAGTGGCTGAAATCGTTGATTGCAGACGGTATCGTCGCGGGTGTCGGCAACGTCATCAACTTCGTGCCGCTCATTTTCACACTGTTCTTCATGCTGTCCTTCCTCGACGGTACGGGATATATGGCGCGCGTCGCTTTCATCATGGATCCGATCATGCGCCGTGTCGGCCTCACGGGCAAGGGCATCATGCCGCTGATTGTCGGCTTCGGCTGCGGCGTGCCGGCCATCATGGGTGCGCGTGCGCTCGACTCGGAAAAGGACAGGCTCACGTCGATTCTCATCACGCCTTTTTTGACATGCTCGGCGAAGCTGCCGATCATGGCGCTCTTCGCTGCGATGTTCTTCCCTGAACATGCCGCGAATCTCGTATTCTCGATGTACATCATCGGCATCGTCGTCGCCATCATCATGGCGAAGGTTCTGGGCATCACGGCGTTCAGGAGCCAGGGATCGACGTTCCTCCTCGAACTGCCGCCGTACCGCATGCCGGACATGAAGACGGTGCTCTTGGAAACTTGGGACAAGGGCAAGGGATACCTGATCAAAGCTGGTACGATCATCTTCGCAATGAGCGTAGCCATCTGGTTCTTGTCGAACTACAATGCGGACGGCGCTACGGATGAGATGAGCGAATCCTTCCTCGCCTCGATTGGCGGCGGTATGAGCCATCTCTTCGCGCTGCACGGTTTCGAGACTTGGGAGTCGGGCGCGGCCGTCGTCACGGGCATCATGGCGAAGGAGTCCGTCGTCTCGACGCTCGGTATCCTCTATGGCGTCGGCGATGTCTCGACCGAGGCGGAGGACGCCGCAGAGACGGCGACACAGTTCGCCGGCTCGATGGGTACGGCATTCACGGCAGCCTCGGCGCTCGCCTTCATGGTATTCTCGCAGCTCTACACGCCGTGCATGACTTCGCTCGGCACGATCAAGAAGGAGACGGGCAAGTGGAGCTGGATGCTCTTCGCCGCCCTCTACACCTTCGGCGTCGCCTGGGTCGTTTCGCTTCTCGTTTACTGGGGAGCCTGCGCCTTCGGCATGAACGGCTAGGGAAGCCGTCCGTGCTTCGCTACTCTTGAAAGGAGATCTTTGCCATGGCAAGCATCATTGTCGGCGCAATTGTCGCCGTCCTGCTTTTCTTTGCTCTGCGTCACGTCTATCACAATGTGAAGGCGGGCAAGGAAGACTGCTGCGGCGGTGGCTGCAGCGGCGGCTGCGGAGGCTGCGGCGGCAGCTGCAGCACGGGGCAGGAAAAGTAAGATTGCTCGATTGTGCGACTTATGTCGCAGAGAAGAGTCCGATATGCATTTTGCATATCGGACTCTTTTTTGTGCAGAAAATACAAGTTTGTAGAAGAATCCAGATCATTTTGTGCCGATTCAGAAAAGGCGTAAAATAGATGGTATAAGACTAACATTTATTGGAAAGAAAGTGCAAGGGCTTTTTATTAAAATGGAAATATTCTTATTGACAAGGGGAAGCGTTATCTTATATAATTAATCTCGTTTTCAAATATATTTTTTTATGAATATCATTCACTAAGGAAGGGAACTGGAACAATGAAACAAGGACGACTTGCCCGCAGGGTAACGATGGCTCTTTTGAGCGGCACCATCATGATGCCGCTGTGCTTTGGCGGAACGGCACAGGCGGAGGAGGCAACGTACGACTTCGGCACGTCTGACGTCTATGCGGACAAGGTGGCGGAGCCGCCCAAGGTTGAGGAGAAGGCGGCGCCCCCCGTCGTGGAAGAAGAGACTGAGGAGGATGCGTACCCCGGCGGCGAAATCTCCAAGACCGTACAACTTGGCGCACTCGGCGAGAAGAAGGCAATGGACGTGCCGTTCAGCATCACGGGTTTTACCGAAGAGAAGATTGACAACTCGCAGTCCTCGCTTCTCGCCGACCTCATCGCCAACGATGCTTCCGTCAGCAATCAGACCCTCTCGGGCGTTTCGAGTGCGTGGAACATCCGCGGCTTCAAGTCGCAGCAACAGGATGTGCAACTCAACGGTCTCTACGGCGTCGCGCCGCGTTTCTACGGTGGCACGGAAGCCGCAGCGCGCGTCGATGTTCTCAAGGGACCGAGCGTATTGCTTGCGGGCATTGCACCGAACGGCTCTGTTGGAGGTACGATTAACTATGTAACGAAACGTGCGGGCGACAAACCCGAGACTCGCACGAGCCTTTCCTTCGGGGATGGTGAAGTCCTGACGCATCAGATTGACATTGGCAGACGTACGGACGACGGCAAGGCAGGTGTTCATCTGACGGTCTTGAATCGCGGCGGCGAGACGTCCTTCGGCGAGGGCAACCGTACGTCGTCATTTGCACTTGGCGCGGATTACAAAGCGGATCGCTGGCGCGCCGAATTGGACTACGGTCTTGTATACAATAAGGTTTCCGATCAGCAGTACCAACTGACGATTGCCGGAAATATGCTTTCGTCGAGGAACAAGATGTTTTCCGTGCCGAATGGCAAGAAGTTTGGTGCGCCTGGCACATACCGCGTCGTGCATGAGCACTACGGTATGCTTCATGGTGAGTACGATTTCAATAAGGATTGGACAGGATACATCTCCTATGGTTTGCGCCGCACGACACAGGAGACGTTCTTCAACAATTTCCAACTGATGAAGCCGACGGGCGATGTAACCATGAAGTATTCGTTCAATAACCAGATCAATCAAGCGGACTCGGCGGAAATCGGCGTGCGCGGCAAGTTCTGGACGGGGGATTTGAAGCATGAGCTGACGCTTGCAGCGAATCGTATCCACTATACGCGCTCGATGCGCAATCGTACGGTAAAGGCCGGAGTCAAGACGAACATTTGGAATACGAATTTCCAAGTGCCGAACAATCCGTTCACATTCAATCCTTCGAGGAATGATGAGAACACGTTTACGGGCATATCCCTTGCTGACATCATGACGACGAAGGATGAACGCTGGCAGTTCATCCTCGGTGGACGCCAGCAGCACGTCGAGATTGACACCTACAATATCAACACGGGTGCACGTAAGACGCATTACGACGACAGCGTATTCACACCAGCATTTGCTATCGTTTATAAACCGCAGAAGAATCTCTCGCTCTATGCGAACTACATGCAGGGACTTGATGCGGGAGATGCGCTTGTCACGAATACGAACGCAGCAAACTACGGCGAGGCATTTGCGCCGTTCAAGACGAAGCAGTACGAGGTCGGCGTGAAGTATGATCTCGGCAAGTGGGCGGCGACACTCGCAGCGTTCGACATCAAGTCACCAACGCTGATTGAAGATACGGCGACGCATATCTTCGCGCCCACGGGGGAGGTTCATCATCGCGGCATCGAGCTTAATGCTTTCGGTGAGCCTGTCAAGGGCACGCGCATCACGGGTGGGCTCATGCTGCTTGACGCGACGTATGAGGGGACGAACGGCGGCATATACGACGGCAATCAGGTCGCGGCAACCTCGCGCTGGAATGCTGTCTTGGGCGTCGAGCATGATCTCAGAGCCGTGCCGGGGCTTACGCTCACGACGCACTTGACCTATAGCAGCAAATCCTACATCAACGAGGCGAACAGCTTCGAGGTTGATCCGTGGGTCACATGGGATCTCGGTGCGCGTTACAAGTTCAATGCAGGCAAAGTGCCGATGACGCTGCGTGCCGACGTCTACAATGTCACGAACCGCAACTACTGGCGCGCTTTGATCAACAATGGCATGTTCCTTGGCAAATCTAGGACGTTCATGCTCTCGCTGAGCGCAGATTTCTAAGAAGGAGGGGCGTACGGTTTTGCAGGCAAGACTCATATCCTCAGGACGTACAGCCCTCTTGGCAGCCGCCCTCGTGGCGGCGCTAGGAGGGCTTTCCCTCTTCTTTTTGACGGTCGGCGTGCGCATGATTCCCATGGGGGACGTCGTCCATTCTTTCACGAGTTTCGATGCGACGAACGTGCCCGATCTCATCGTGCAGACGCTCCGTCTGCCGCGCCTTCTGGCGGCGCTCGTCTGCGGCGTGAGCTTCGCTGTGGCGGGCGCCCTGATGCAGGGTGTGACGAACAATCCGATGGCGAGTCCGTCGATTCTCGGCATCAATGCGGGTGCGAGCTTCGGTCTTTCCATCGCAATGATCTTCCTGCCCCTTGCATCCCTGCAGGCGACGATTCTTGCCTCGTTCTTTGGCGCGGCACTCGCGACGCTCGTGATTCTCGCCCTTGCGGTGGGCCGGCGGGGCAAGGCTTCGCCCGTCTACGTGGCGCTCGCGGGTACGGCGGTCAGTGCCGTCTTCATGGCGGTGACGCAGGTGCTCGTCGTCTACTTCGATGTGGCGCAGGAACTCAGCTATTGGACGGCAGGTGGACTCGGCGGCATCAAGATGCCTGAGATTCTCGCCGTCTTGCCGTGGACGATTCTCGGACTCGCCGTCGCCATCAGCATCTCGCGTTCGGTGACCCTGCTGTCTTTCGGTGAGGAGATGGCGATCGGGCTCGGCGGCAAGATCATGCGCATCCGTGCGCTCGCGGGGCTTGCCGTGCTGATTCTCGCAGGATCTGCCGTCTCAGTCGCCGGTCCTGTCGGCTTCGTCGGACTCGTCGTGCCGCACATCGTGCGGCGGCTCGTCGGCATCGACTATCGGCTCGTCGTGCCGTTTTCGGCGCTTCTGGGTGCACTTCTCGTCGTGGCGGCGGACATCGTCGCGCGTACGGTCACACCGCCCTTCGAGGTGCCCTTGGGCGCGGTGACGGCACTCGTCGGCGTGCCGTTCTTCCTCTTCCTTGCCAATCGCAAGGAGGTGCGTGCATGACATCCTCGCTCAAGGGGCGCGGCACTCTCTTTGTCGTTCTCCTACTTATCCTCGCGGGACTCTTCTTCCTGCATCTTTCGACGGGCTTTCATTACTTCACGAAGGAGCACCTTCTTTCCATTCTCTTCTTTGGCGGCACGCCTGAGGAGAGGCTGACGGTTTACGACTTCCGCATGGTGCGCTCGGTGCTCGCCGTGCTCATCGGCATGGGACTCGCCGTCTCGGGCGCAATCTTCCAGACGATCTCGAAGAATGAGCTGGCAAGCCCGAGCCTTCTGGGCGTCAATGCAGGCGCAGGACTCGCCGTCATGCTGCTCGTCGTCTATGCGGACGGCATGACGGGACTGGGGCTTTGGGAGCAGCCACTGGCCGCCGTCCTCGGCGGTGCGGCGGCCGCGCTCTTCATCTACCGTCTGAGCGTACGTCGTGGACGCACGTCGTCGACGTACACGCTCGTCCTCAACGGCATCGCGGTCACGGCGGGGCTTCATGCCGTGCAGATGCTCATCGTTGTGGGGCTTGATCCCAACAGGTTCCACTCGGTCAACACATGGCTGATCGGCAGCATCTTCGGTAACAGCTGGACGCATGTCCATGTTCTCGGCTTCGTCGTCGGCCTCGCCGTGCTCTTCTTTCTCGCGCACCATGAAACGCTCGATATCCTCGCCCTGCGCGAGGAGACGGCGATCGGCCTCGGGGTCTCGATCAATCGCGCGCGTTTCGTCTATCTGATGGCCGCCGTCATGCTCGCCGGCGCGTGCGTGGCGGTCGGCGGCAGCATCGGCTTCATCGGCCTGATCTGCCCGCATATTGCGCGTCGCCTCGTCGGCGTCTCACACCGCTGGTATCTGCCGATGACGGCGCTTCTCGGCGCGATTTTGCTCGTCGCGGCGGACTGGTTCGCACGCATCGTCATCGCGCCCGACGAGATGCTCGTCGGTCTCGTCGTATCGTTGATCGGTGCGCCGTATTTCCTCTATATACTCGCCCGCAGCAAGGGCTGAAAGGACGGATAGAATGGAGCTTGAAGCTCGAAATTTGAAGGCGGGCTATGACGGCGCCGTCATCATTGAAAATATGAACCTCAAGATCCCCGCGGGCAAGGTCAGCGCATTGATTGGTGCGAACGGCTGCGGCAAGTCGACACTTTTGAAGACGATCTGCCGCATTCAGCCAGCACTTGACGGCGAAGTTCTCCTCGATGGCACGAGCATCGCCGAGACGGACAGCCGCGAGCTGGCAAGGCGTCTCGCGATCCTGCCGCAGCACCCGACCGCGCCCGCAGGACTCAGCGTGCGCGAGCTCGTCGGCTACGGTCGTGCGCCGTACCGCTCGAAACTTTTCGCACGCACGACGAGGGAGGACAGGCGCATCGTCGATTGGGCACTCGAAGAGACGGACATGATGGACTTTGCCGAGCGTCCCATCGAGGCGCTTTCGGGCGGTCAGCGCCAGCGTGCGTGGATCGCCATGGCGATTGCACAGGACACGGAAATGCTCTTCCTCGATGAGCCGACGAGCTTCCTCGACGTCGCGCATCAGATGGAGGTCTTGGATCTCGTTCGTCACTTGAACGAGGCGTACAACAAGACGGTCGTCATGGTCATTCACGAGCTCAATCAGGCGGCGCGCTCCTCCGACCATCTGCTTGCGATGAAGGCGGGCGAACTGCGCTATGAAGGCTCACCGAAGGAAGTGCTGACGCAGGAAATGCTTGCTGAGGTATTCGGCATCGATGCCGAGATTCTCGAAGATCCGCGTGCGGGCTCGCCGTACTGCATCCCGTACGCGCGGGAGAAGAAGAGGGAGGAGAGGAAGCGTGCTTAGAAATTCGCGGCGTGCCACATGGATGCTCGCCTTTTTGACGCTTCTTTCCCTCTTTTCCGTGGGTGCTCTCGGCTGCGGAAGTGAAAGCGCAGATGCGCCGCAGAAGAGCAAGGCGCTCTTCGATCCCGACGTCCCGCGCGAAGATACGCCGGAGGCGATCGATGCGGAGCTTGCCGAGCGCTTCCAAAAGACGAAGAAAGCCGCGGCGAAGATGTTCAGCGAGGAAGCGGGCAGGAAGGTGCTCACGCACAAGTACGGCAAGACCGTGCTGCCCGAGAAGCCGCAGCGCATCGCCGTCGTCGGACTCGAAGACACGGCGATCTCGATGGGGCTTCCCATCGTCGCCGCGCATGTCGCGAAGTCCTCGTACCTCTACGAGAAATTCCAGTCGCTTGATATCACGAACATCAGCATCAACGCCGACACGAAGACGATCAACCTCGAAGAGGTGCAGGCGGTGCAGCCCGACCTCATCCTGCTGCGCGACAGCTACGACAAGAACGCTTACAACGCGCTGTCGAAGATCGCGCCCGTCGCCCCCTTCAATTTGCAGAAGGAAGAAACTGCCGTTCTCGCGGCGGCCGAGGCAGCAGATCGTCCAGAGCTTGGCGAGAAGCGGCTGAAAGAATACTACGAAAGAGTCAAGGTGGCGCGCATGAGGATCAAGGGCGTGATCGGCGATGATACCGTCGCTTTCCTGCGCATCCTCAAAAAGGACGTACGTCTCTACCCGTATTCGGTGAACTCAACGAACAGCTTTATGTACGAGCTTTTGAACCTGCGCCCCGATCCGATGGTTGTCGCACTCGATACGACGAAGAACAACATGGCGATTTCCATGGAGTCCCTGCCTGAACTCAAGGCGGACTACATCGCCATATCGAGCGGCTACGGCGCAAACAACGCGAATAGTCAAGCGGCGGCGGAAAAGCGCTACGAGGAACTGCGCGCCGATCCTCTTTGGCACACGCTTCCCGCCGTGCGTAAGGGTCATGTGCTCGACGTCGATTCCCTGATCTGGAATGCGCACGGGCTGATTGCCAAGGAACTGGCAATCGACGATCTCGACCGCTGGCTTGGCGGCGAACCGAAATAATTTTTAAGATGCGAGGCGTATGCCTTGAAATAATGGCGTCCTGCCTTCATGCGGGGCGTGGGATGGCTTCGGCCAAGATTTATAGGAGGTAAATATTTTATGGACTATCTGTTGACTGCGATCGAATTTTTCCACAAGGGCGGCTCCGTCATGTATGTGCTGCTCCTTTGCTCACTCTTCGTCGTTTCCATCGGCATCGAGCGTGCGCTCTACTTCTCGAAGATGGATTCGGGACGCGCCTTTGCGCGTGACTTCTACCTCGCCGTGTCGAACGGCAAGTTCCAGGAGGCGAAGAAACTCACGGAGGACGCGCGCGGCTCGCTTGCGAACATCCTTTTCTCCGTCGTGACGAACAAGCCGACGACGCGCACGAACCCGTCGGCGTTCATGGAGATCCAGTCGGGCATAGCGCTGTCGAAACTCAGAAAGCGCCTCTACTACCTGAGCGTCATCGTCACGATGGCGCCGCTCCTTGGCCTCCTTGGCACGATCAGCGGCATGATCTCTGCGTTTTCCGTGTTCAATCTCGACTCGGGACAGGCGACGGCAATCACGGGCGGCGTCGGCGAGGCTCTGATTGCGACGGCGATGGGTCTTTGCGTCGCCATCATCGCGCTCGCTGTGCACGCCTACTTCACGCAGCGCATCGAGAGCATTGTCACGGACATGGAACAGTGCTTCTCGCTCGTCGAGGCGGAGCGCGAGCACTTCCTTAAAGGAGGGGAGGCGTAATGCGGCTCAGGGACAGAAGGAGCTTCGACAAGCCCGAGGTCATGATCATCCCGATGATCGACATCATGTTCTTCCTGCTCGTCTTCTTCATGATCAGCACGCTCTACATGGTGAACCTCAAGACGGTTGACGTGAACATGCCGAAGGCGCAGAGTGCCGAGACGCAGATGAATGTGACATACCTCGTGACGATGAAGAAGGACGGCGCACTCTTCTTGGAAGATCGCGCGATTGAAAAGCGCGTCCTCATCGAGCACGCGAAGGCTGAGAGTGCGAGGAATCCGCGTTTTGCCGTCGTCGTACGCGCCGATGAAGGCATCGACTACGGCAAGGTCGTCGCTCTCCTCGATGACTTCCGCGCGGCGGGCATCACGCGCTTTGGCCTAGCGGCTGAGGGCGGGAGGTGACGCGATGAATCTCGAAGACCGCCAGAAGGCAATCGGCTGGGGCGTGTCCTTCGGCATCCACGTCGTGATCTTGATTCTCGTGGCGATGACGGGGCTTTTCAATGCCGTTTCCACTGCGGAGAGACCCGTTGACGTCGACGTCTATGAGATCGCGCCGGCTCCCGCTGCGCCGACAGCCGCGGCAGAGCCTGCCGCCGCCGCGCCGCCGCCGCCGTCGATTGACGAGATCGTCGTGGACAAGAAAGAAGAGAAGCCCGAGCCGCAGGAGCAGCCAAAAGAGCCGGAGAAGAAGCAGGAAATTGCGGCGCAGACGCAGCCGTCGGACGCGCCGCCGAGCGATGCGCCCGCGCAAGCGTCGAACGCTCCCGCGAACAACAGCGGCCTCAGCGGCCGCGATTCGGAAACGGCGAAGCGCGTTTCCGTGCCGCCCGTGTTCCTCTCGGGCAGCGCCGCCGCCTACCCCGAGAGTTTGCGCGCTGAGGGCGCGGAAGGCTCCGTGACCTTGAGCCTCGTCGTCGGCACGGACGGCAGCGTTGAAAGTGCGACCGTCGTCTCCTCGTCGGGCTACCCCGCGATGGACGCCGCTGCTCAAGCTGCCGCCTACACCTATCGCTTCACGCCTGCCGAAAACGCCTACGGCGAACCCGTACGCGCCTCCGGCTCGAAGACGATCCGCTTCCATATCAACGGCGCGGATTGACAAGAGGGGAAAAAGAAGAATTTTTAAGGCATGGCCAAGCGATATGACGATGTCTGAACAACCAAGCAAGGAGAGTCCCAGAATGAACAAGAACCTCAAGAAGAAATTGCTGCTCGCCGCGCTCTGCGGGGCTGTGCTGCCCGCGACGTTCGCGGGCGAAGCCGCAGCGGAGGAAAATGTGGACGCAGCGCCGTCCTATGATTTTGGCACGTCGGATGTCTACGGAGAAAAAACGGCTGCCCCTCCCCAAGAGCCATCTGCGCCTGAGCCTGAGAAAGAGGCGGCCGAGGACTACGGTGCTGTCACGCGTGCACCGCAGACGGGACTCTTAGGTGAACGCGACATCATGGATACGCCGTACAACGTCATCGGCTATACGGCGGAAAACATCGAGCGCACGCAGGATAAGACGCTCGCCGCTGTCGTCGAGCAGAATGCGTCCGTCAATGTGATGTCGGGCGGCACAGCATCGGAGTCATGGAGCATTCGCGGCTTCGATGTGGGCGGCACGGATGTCGCTTACAATGGGCTTTACGGCGTTGCGCCGAGCTACTCGGTTGGCACGGAGGCCTTGGAACGCGTCGACGTCTTGACGGGGCCAGCTGCGATGCTTTCGGGTGTCGCGCCGGGACAGAGCGTCGGCGGAATCATCAACCTCGTGCCGAAGCGTGCGCCGGATGACGGCATTCGCCGCGTGACGGTAGGCTTGACAAACGGTCATCAAAAGAGTGTTGCCGTCGATGTAGGCGAGCGTTTCGGCACGGACAAGCAGTTCGGCGTGCGCGTCAACGGCGCGTGGCGCAAGGGGCAGACGGCGTACGATCGCGAGGAGCAGGACTATCGCGGCTTTGCGCTCGCGCTCGATGCACGCGGCAAGCGCTGGAACGCCTCCCTTGATTTCGGATTCCAGGACAACGATGTCGATAATCCCACGGGTATTGTCACCATGGGCAGGAACGGTTTGCCTGCACGCAAGATGCGCAGCCGCACGAATCTCGCAGCGCCGGGTACCTATGCGCACACGATTGACCGCTATGCGATGCTGCATGGCGACTATGCGTTGACTGACGATGCACGTTGGAAAGTCTTCGCTGACTTCGGCATAAAGAAGTCGACGCAGGACTATGTGCGCAGTTCCACTGTTCTGACAAATGCTGCGCTTGGTACAGCGACGATGAGAAAGTATTTCCAGCCCAGCTCGTACGAGGCACATTCGGAGCAGCTCGGCGTGCGCGGCAAGGCGCAGACGGGTGTCCTCACACACGATCTGCTGTTGGCCGCCTCTTCGATTCATCAGGATCGTGAATCCAATAGCTTCAATCTGTATCGCGATAACGCAGCGACGCTGTCAACGTTCACCCAGAATATCTATACCCCCGATTTTGCGGCGATTGGTTCTTGGAGCTTTCTCTCTGCAGGGACAGACACTTCGCTGCGCAATCGCAGCACAGTCGATTACCGCGGCATCAGCTTCGTCGATACTATTGCGACGCCCGACAAGCGCTGGCAGGTCATGCTCGGCGCACGCTGGCAGAAACTTGAGAGCGAATATTACAATGCGAGGAGAAAGCGCGTGACCTCGCATTACGACAAGCAGAAACTCGTGCCGTCCTTCGGCTTCGTCTACAAGTTCAATCCGCGCTTCTCGGGCTATGCGAACTACAGCGAGAGCCTGCAGGAAGGCGGCTGGGCAGATTATATCAATGCGCCGAACTACGGCGAGGTGTTCGCACCCATCATCGTGAAGCAGAAAGAGTTTGGCTTCAAGTACGATATGGGAGCCATGGCGACGACCCTGAGCTTCTATGAGATCAAGAAGCCTTCGGTCATTCAGGACGACGTGACGCTCATCATGAGTCAGGCGGGTGAGACGCGCGGGCGCGGCGTCGAGCTCAACGTCTTCGGCGATGCGGCGAAGAACGTACACGTCCTCGCGAGTCTCGCCTACATGAAGAACGAGTACACAAAGGAAAATCCGAGCTTCATCGGCAAAACGCCGCAGGGCTATCCGTCGTGGAAGGGCGCTCTCGGCATCGAATACGATGTACCAGGTGTCAAGGGGCTTTCCGTCTCGGGCAAGCTCGTCTATGTCGGCTCGCAGTACACCAATGCTGCCAATAAGAGCGCACAGGAAGTGCCGTCGTGGACGCGCTTTGACCTCGGTGCGCGCTACAAATTCATGTCGGGGAAGACGCCGATGACGCTGACGGCGGACATCATCAACCTCTTTGACCGCAGCTATTGGGTCGGGGTCAACAACGGCGCTTATATGGCACGCCCGCGCACCTTCATGATCTCGCTTTCGGCGGAGTTGTAAGAAAGGCGGGAAGTGAACCTTGAATCAATGGAATCGGGCGTTTTTTCGCAACGTCTGGCAGCTTTCCAAAGGGTTCTGGAGTTCTTCCGTCCGCTGGCGCATGATCGCTTGTGCCGCCGCGATTGCGGCGGCGCAGGCGATTTATGTTTCCATCATGGTGAATTACAATGCGTGGCAGAAGGACTTCTACAACACGATAGAAGCGGCAGATCCGGCGAGCTTTTTCTACTACTTGAAATTCTGGCCGATGTATATGGTCATTTTCATCTTCATCGAAGTCAATCGTGACTATGTCATGCAGTACCTTGAAATCAAGTGGCGCACATGGCTCGTCAACGACTTCGTCAAGCATTGGCTGTCGGGCAGGGCGTACTACCTCATGCAGCTTGTGGGGCAGGGCGCGGGAGAGAAGCTCGACAACCCCGACCAGCGCATCGCCGACGATGTGCGGCTCTTCGTTTCTTATGTGCTGAATCTTTCCTTGGGGCTTTTGAACGCCGTCATGAAGCTCAGCTCCTTTGGCGCCGTTCTCTGGGGGCTTTCAGGCGTCGTCACCGTGCCCATCGGCAACGGCTTCGCCCTCGCAGGCTACATGGTCTGGATCGCGATCGTCTATGCGCTTCTGGGATCGGGACTCACACTCTGGGCGGGACGGCCAATCGTGCGTCTCAACAACAAGCAGCAGGAGTACGAGGCGGACTTTCGCTTCGGGCTTGCACGCCTGCGCGATCACTTCGAGAGCATCGCCTTCTATCACGGCGAAGCACAGGAAGAGGTGGGGGCGATGCGGCGCTTCGAATATGTGCGGCGCAACTTCCGCCGATTGATGCTGCGCCAGATGGGGCTTTCATGGGTCACGTCGCTTCATTGGCGCGTCGGCTTCCTCTTCCCGTTCCTCGTCGGCGTACCGCGCGTCTTCAGCGGCGACATGCAGTTCGGCGGACTCTTCCAGACGTCCGTCGCCTTCCAACAAGTCGTGAACTCACTTTCCTTCTTGGTCCTGCGTTACTATTCGACGACGGAGGCCTCCATCGCCCAGCTGCAGACGGTCGTGCACCGTTTGACGGACTTTCGCCGCCGCATCGAGGAGGCGGAGAGGACGATGCAGGAAGCCCCCGCGCATCTGCAAAGGGGCGATGTGCTCGCTGTGTACGACCTTGCGGTCGAGCGTCCCGAAGGCGGTGTACTCGTCGAACATCTGTCTCTTGATATAGCGCCAGGGCGCCATCTCTTCATCAGTGGTCCTTCGGGCAGAGGTAAGAGCACCCTTTTGAAGGCGATGGCGGGCATCTGGCCGTATGCGGCGGGCGAGATTGTCCTGCCTGAGCGGGGGAGCATCCTCTTCCTGCCGCAGAAGCCATATCTACCGCTCGGCAACCTGCGCGATGCGCTCCTCTATCCGTCATCCGGAGAGACTGTCGCCGACGGCGCAATTAGAGAAGCACTGCGCTGCGTGCGCCTTGAGGCGTTGGCTGACAATCTCGATCAGGAAGAGAACTGGGCGCACGCGCTCTCGCCAGGTGAGCAGCAAAGGCTCGCCTTCGCCAAGATCCTGCTCCTCAAGCCCGCATGGGTTTTCCTCGATGAAGCGACGTCCTCGCTCGACGAGGAAAATGAGAGCCTCATGTACAAGCTCGTGTTGGAGCAGTCGCCGCAGACGACACTGCTCAGCATAGGTCACCGCATGAGCCTGCGCTTCTTTCACAAGCAGCACCTAAAGCTTGGTGAAGGTGCAAGCTGGCAGCTTACAGAGGTCAAAGAACGGGATTGATGGATTTTTGTCCATAAGAAAAGCGTCGAGAGATTCTCGGCGCTTTTCTTGTTCGTGCGAATTGTTTATCGTATGTTTGGAGGAGTCGTAAAAATATACGAAGATTTACCGCAGACTTTTTCAAGCCATCCCGCGGCGACTTAGCAGGCTGCGAAATGAAGGCAGGCAATCTTGTCGTTGCAGTTCTTGTTCCACCAAGGAATCACGGAGAGGAGTCCGAACAAGCCCCAGCGGCTGCGGAATCCTTCGTAGAGGGTTCGCTCCTTGAGAAAGGCGATGGCAGGATGGAGTCGTTCTATCTCCTTGCCACTTTTTACGCCCCATTGAAAGGGCGCTTTCTGCGTATCTACGGAATCGTGGCGCT
>ERZ772986.1277-NODE-1277-length-14539-cov-3.374758_pt1 | contig 14539 bp, 12 predicted proteins | sample MGYA00511898_ERZ772986 | MGnify/ENA primary metagenome ERZ772986 (study PRJEB29015, sample SAMEA2737934) | human oral metagenome | biome: human oral; feature: human-associated habitat; material: dental | place: China | collected 2148 ... | reverse complement strand
GCACAAAGACACAACAGAGCAAAGAAGAAAGTCACCAGCAAATGTACCAGCCGCTCATGTTGAAACTCGGTAATTCGAGCATGATGAAACCGCGCCAAATCACGCAAATCCTCTTTATTTTTAGCTTTTTTTAAGCGAATTTTGACGGCTTGTTTGTGAGTCAGCATTTGCTTATACATAAGCAGAGTATAGCTCGAAATGCGCAAATCGACAAATAGATACGCTACAATAAACATATGGACATGAAATTTTGGCAAAAACAAGAACTGGGCAAACCACTTTTTCCCGACGTTGAATGGAACAAGCCAGAACGGCGAGACCAAGCAGGGAGACTGGGGATTATCGGCGGCAATAAATTAGGATTTTTAGCGGTCGCGGAAAGTTACCAAGAAGCCCTTAAAACTGGGGTCGGTGAGGCTCGTGTATTGCTACCAGACGCTTTGAAAAAAAATGTTCCATCGGCCATGACCGACGTACTATTCGCACCAACAAACCAATCCGGTAGCCTGGCCAACGAAGCCCTTAGTGAGGCGCTGGCATTAGAAAATTGGGCTGACGTGTTGTTATTATGTGGCGATGCTGGGCGCAATAGTCAAACCTCAATCGTCTACGAAGAATTGATAAAAAAAGCCAACATTCCCGTCGTCTTAACACGAGATGCCATTGACCTAGTTCAGAACAGCTTCGCCGAAATCCTCGAAAATCCTCACGTAGTTTTCATAGCGAGCCTAGCACAAACCCAGAAAATTTTTCGCGCCGTCTATTATCCAAAAATCATCACCTTCAGTATTCAATTGGCGCAACTTGTCGACATTCTCCACAAATTCACCATCACCTATCCCGTTACCATCTGCGTCTTTCATGCTGACAATCTGATAATTGCTCATGGCGGCGAAGTCGTCACTCAAAACTGGGATTCCCCAATGGCAATCTGGCGAGGAACCGTCGGGGCGCGCGCGGCGAGCTACCTGGTCTGGTCCCCAGAATCACCGTTGGCTGCGATTAGTACTGCTATTTCTTCATAAATAAAATCGCCCAAACTGGACGATCAAGCCTGAAGCAATCTCTGGTACCGCGGGCCGGACTTGAACCGGCACGAGCTATTGCTCACCAGATTTTGAGTCTAGCGCGTCTACCAATTCCGCCACCGCGGCACAAGAGAACGCTTCAAACTACCGTTCGATTGTACCATAACCGCCTCTCAACCACAAGCATGACTTTTATTTACCGCCAATTTCCCGTATAATGAAAGGAGCTATGTATCCGACGGATGATCAATCAAACGGTCGAGTGGGTATGCCGCCATCAGATCAGCGCCGACCTCTCACGCCACCACCTCGCGACCCAGCAGCCTCAAAAAACGCCGCCGCTGATGTTATTCGTGGACAGCTTAATGCTATTTATGCCAAATCAGAGGAGCGCTCTACCTCGCCGCAAGCCACCCAACCACAGCCGATCCCAGCTCCAACCCAGATTAAGGCACCTCAGCCCAAACCGCAGACTGAGCCACAGCCAAATCCCACACAAAGCACCCCTCACGCCATGCGAACTGCGCCAATTGCCGAAGAACCAAAAAAATCAGAAACCAAACCGCAAGCCGCCCAATCACAATCGCCCGTCCACACACAAGTTTCGGCCGACCAATGGAAGCAATATCACAGCGCTTGGCAAAAATACTACCAAATGTACTATGAGCGTTATTATGCTGGTAATATTGCTGCCAAAAACCGTGAAATCTCTCGCCTAACCAAAGAAACGCAAAAAAACACACCAAACACTAGCACTGATGAACCAACAGACCCGCAAGCGATTGCCATCAAGGAGCTCCGTAGTCAAATCCAACAAAAAGTCCGTGAATCTGCCCAAAAAGTTAAGAAATCTCGTCATTTTATCCCAGCCATTGCCGGCATATCAGTCCTCTTGATTTTCATGTTTTTACAATACAATCGTATTATCTTTGGCGCAGTCGCCGCTTATACTACTCCTGGCGCGATTAACCCACAGAATATCATTGTCGATGCTTCCACTGACGCTTCTGTCAGCTCTGAGCCTCGCATGATTATCCCTAAAATAAATGTTGACGCGCCTGTTGTTTATGGCGCCGCCAGCGACACAAAATCACAATCAGAAGCCATGAAGCGGGGAATTGCTCACTTTTCAATTCCGGGCGCCAGTGCCGTGCCAGGACAGGTCGGTAATGCGGTCTTTGCTGCCCACTCCAGTAATGACGCTTTTGCCGCTGGTGATTATAAGTTTGTGTTTGCACAGAATGAAAAATTGGTTAAGGGCGATATAATTTACATGAACTATAATAGCAAGCGCTATACGTATAAAATTACTTCCACAGAGGTCGTTATGCCAAACGAAGTCTCAAAGGTCCAACTCAACACCAATAAACCAATGTTAACATTGGTGAGCTGCGTACCTCTAGGAACGGCAGAAAAACGTCTCCTGGTTTTTGCTGAACAAATCAACCCCGACCCCAACAAGGCTACCTCAACAAGCGAATCAGGCTCGTCTCAGCGGCAAGGAAATAACTCCAATATTCCCGGAAAACCCGAGCCGACCATCTTAGAGCGGCTCTTCGGTGGATAAAATATAAATAGCGACTTAATTAAAGAAACCTGTTGATCCGGTGTCCATGTTCATCTTACTCAGAACAATTTTTCCCGCCGCGTTCACCGTTAGCCCATAGACATAGCGCTGATTTGACGACAGAACCGCGCCCAAATCCTTATGCGCGTCCAGTAGCGTATGTGCATTTGTGCCGTCAAATTCACGAATTTCCATTTTTCCTGAAGTTGAAATACTGCGGATGTAAAAATTATCAAGCCATTTCACTTCTTGCGCAACACCAATATTGAACACTTTCGATAGCTCTTGACGCTCCAAATCGTACGATTGCAACATCGCACCGTTTTGCGCTACCACAAATCGCCCAGCATTGTCCAACGTTATATTCGTTGTCGCGTTTTCTGTCTTAATGATCTTCGCTGTTTTTAAGAATTCCTTCTGTTGATCTTTTGAGTCTGAAATATCGCCGCGATAGATTGTCATTTTCTGACCAACTGCCAAAACCACGGTATCTTTATTAAAATATCGAGATGTCCGAATTACTGGCTTCTCTTCAGTTGTAAAACTACCAATTACAAACGGATGCTTCCAATCCCGCTTCCAGACTCCCGCAACCTTCTTACCGTCGCCAATCGCTATATATGACAAGCGGTCATCGCCATACAGCTTAAACGACTCTACGCCGGTTAAAATAGGACTGGAAATTGTTGAGCTGTCAAGATCAACTCGCCTAAGCTCACCACTATCCTGCAAAATATATACCGCATGTGCGCCAGTTCCAGAAAAACCAATTTGCTTAATTCCCAGACCCGTCATCGCTGTTATATCGATAATTTTTTCTGAATTTTCTCTATCAAAAACCAACCACTGTACGCCTGTCGTGTTATTTTCTGCTGGATACACGTGCTTCACTAAAACATACCGCGAATCACGATCCCATTCCACCACTGAAAATACGTGATTATCAGCAGACAGGGAATAGCCAGCCAAAACGCTCGTGCTGAGTGCATGTTCCGTAAATTTTTCTTTGTCCTTACCGGTGTCACGTATGTCGCCAATAGTCATTATTGGTGCTTTATCCTTCACCCCAAACCCTATCAAAAAATTACCGCCTGGCGACAGAGAGACAAACTGTACTGTATCAAGCGTTTTTACCTCTGTTATCTCGCGATTGACAGGAACAAGTCGAGCATAATTTAAGTTTGTTACTGTATTAGACTTAATATCGACCGTCTTTTGCCACGGCTCATATTTATCCAATTTCATCGCAAACGTATGTTTTCCTGGCAAAACCGTGCTCTTCGTCGAGGTTCGACGCAACTCCATATCATCGACATAAACTAGCGCACCACTGGGATGAGATTCATACTGAACAAGACCCGTTTGCTGCAACTCTTTTGTGTTAGGGTTAAACGTATAGCCAAGCATTCTAAACGTCAAAAACACCAATAGTCCAACCATAGCCAGCGTCATCAACGCGTACACAAAAGTCCGCCGCGCGAGCTCTTTGGTGCGATTTCTTTTCTGGTACATAATCAGGGAGATTATAACATATTTTTACACTTGAAAAAACCGTAGGCGGTTTGTACTATATATAGTAGGAATAAACATTAGGGGGATTAATGGCAAGTAAAAATTATGTAATCATCAACGGACGCGCCTATAACACCATAACCGGCATGGTAATGAATGATGTTGATGTAAAAAAAATTGAAATAAAACGAGACCAATTAAGTAATAACCGCGGCACAGCAGTATCGCGCATTCATGCCGCTCACATCCAGAAATCAAGCACCTTAAATCGTCGGCACGTTAAAAAACCGCAAGGAGTGCCTCTTGCTGCCAAAACTCAGAAACCCCGCGTCACCGCGCAACAACACGTTGCCGTAAAAAAATTTGCCCCAGCAACACCTAAGCCAGCCCCTCAGCAAACTACCATCAACCGGCCAGCCGAAACACACCCTATCATTAGGCGCGCACAACAGAGACCACTCAGCACTAATAACCAATTACGAAAAGATCGTCGCCCAATGCCTATCGTCAAAACTCCAGCTATCATCCCGCAAAAAATCGAAAAACCAGTCGTAAAAACCGCTAAAGAACTGAAAAACGAAGCCATTGAAAAAGCCTTATCGAATGAGATTGCCAGCAACAAAAAAACCCGTCGACACCAGAAAAAAGGCGGCGCACTGCGCCTACTAAACACCTTTTCTGTCGGGTTTGCAGTGATGTTGCTTGGTGGCTATCTAACATATTTAAGTATGCCAAACATCTCTATAAAAATGGCAGCAGTCCAATCGGGAATTGACGCCAAATATCCAGGCTATAAGCCCGACGGCTATGCATTAAACGGCCCAATTAAATTCAAATCCGGCGAAGTTACTATGCGCTATGCCTATGCCGACGGCAGCTCAGCTTACACCATAACTCAGCAGAAAAGCAATTGGAATTCATCAGCCGTCAAGGAGTTTTTCTCTGAAAAACATAAATCGCCGAACACCACGATGATTGATGGACTAACAATTTACAGCGGCGGCAAGAAAGCTGCTTGGGTAAACGGTGGTCTTTTATACCAAATTAGCGGTGACGCCAATCTCTCTAGCGACCAAATCCAGAAAATTGCCGCCAGCCTGTAGCCACATATATAACGTGCTATAATTTACCCATGACTATTAGAACTCGTTTCGCGCCAAGTCCGACTGGCTATATTCACGTCGGTAACGTTCGCACCGCATTATATACTTATCTTATCGCCCGAAAACACCAAGGTAATTTTATTTTACGCATTGAAGATACCGACCAAGCCAGATTTGTTGAAGGAGCGGAAGAGTTGATTTTGAAAACTCTAAATTGGTTAGGACTAGATTGGGATGAAGGGCCAAATCTCAATAATGATAAAGAGATTGGCAATTTCGGACCATACCACCAAACAAATCGTCGAGAAATTTATCTCAGGTGGGCTAAGAAGATGATTGACGAGGGGCTAGCTTACGCCGATCCATACACACCAGAGCAAGTTCAAGCCTTCCGCGACCAAGCCAAGTCCGAAAAACGAGCCTTTCTATACCGCGACCATCGTCCAGAAAATCCACCAGAATGGCAGCTGGGCATGCCGCTGAGATTTAAGGTTCCGGAAATTAAGCGATATTCCTGGCAAGACGCCGTCATGGGTGAATTATCAGCCGGACCAGAAGCGCTTGACGATTTTATTCTAATAAAGGCAGACGGGCTGCCAACATATAACTTCGCTCATATCATTGATGATTTTGAGATGAAGATCACCCATGTTATTCGTGGCTCGGAATATATTGCTAGCACACCCAAATATTTATCACTATATGAAGCCTTAAAAATCGAGTCGCCAATTCTGGCACACGTGCCGCATATCATGGCGCCAACTGGCAATAAAAAGCTAGGCAAGCGCGATGGCGCAAAAAGCGTCACTGAGTACCAAAAAGAGGGAATACTACCAGAAGCTATGCTGAACTTCTTAGCGCAACTTGGCTGGAATGATGGCACTGAGCAGGAAATTTTTAGTAAGGACGAACTTATTGAAAAATTCTCACTTGATCGCGTCCAGAAATCAGGCGCGCGCTTTGACGAGCAGCGGCTCATTTGGCTAAATGGTCAATGGATTCGCTCACTCAACTTAGATGACCTTTATATGCGGTGTAGGCCTTTCTGGGGTGAAGAATCAAAAAATGCCGAAGAGTCGTATAAAAAACAAGTGCTAAGCCTGGCACAGGACCGCTTGAAAACATTGCAAGATTTGCCAAAATTAACCAATTATTTCTTCACTGAGCCCGAGATCGACGAAGAATTAATTAACAGCAATAAGCAACTCCGAAAATTAACCAAAGAAGAACGGCAGAACCTTTTAAGCGTAGTACGCCAAGAACTCGCCAAAATAACCGACTGGACGCCAGAATCAATCCAAAATTGCCTGAATGAGTTATTAGAAACAACAGGTCAAAAACCTGGCATCCTCTTTAGTTTGGTCCGAATTGTGACTACTTGGGCTCAGTTTAGTCCACAGCTGAATGACACATTAGCGCTAATTGGCCAGGAAAAAACTCTACAAAGAATTGATAATTATCTACAAAAATAGTTTATTCATGCGCCGAAAATGCTATACTAAGCATAAGCATGAATATAGAAAAAATAGATAAATCTCGACGAAAAAAAGAACCCCGCTGGAAACGATTTAAAGAGTGGGTAAAAAAACATATTTTAGCAATTGCGCTAATTTCCAGCGCGGTAGTTATTGCTGGAGTCTTCTTGATTGCTATTTATTCTATAAAGTATGACCAAACTGCCAGTACAGATTTACAAATACCAAAGAAAAAAACTACACCAAAGAAGTTTTACTTACCACTAACCGGCGTAGAAGTTGCCGACGAAAACGCCACGAAGCAACCCGTTACTGGCGTGATGATTGAAAACAGCCCAGCCGCTCGACCGCAGTCTGGCCTAAAAAAAGCTGGCGTTGTTTACGAAGCAGTCGCCGAAGGAGGAATCACCAGATTCTTAGCCTTATACCAAGGAGAAAAGCCAGCAACAATTGGCCCAGTGCGCAGCCTCAGACTATATTACCTTAGCTGGGCAGCGCCATACCAAGCATCAGTCGCCCACGTTGGCGGCAGCCCCAACGCTTTAGCGCAAGTCAGAAACGGCAACTACCGCGATATTGACCAATTCTTTAACGCCGGCTCATACTGGCGAGTCCGCGATCGCTACGCACCGCACAATGTCTACACTTCCGGAGAAAGAATTGACCAATTAAACAACTCCAAAGGCTACACCAAATCCGAGTTCACCAGTTTCAACCGCACGGATGGAAAACCAGCCGAAGCGCCAAACGCAACTTCCATTACGATTAACCTTAGCGGCACGCTATACAATACATACTACACCTACGATAAATCATCAAATTCCTATATAAGAAACTTGGCTGGCGCACCACACGCTGACCGCGAAGATGGACAAATTGCCCCAAAGGTCGTAGTCGCCATAGAAGTCGGTGTCGAAGCTCGCGCTCAAAATTCCGACGGCTACGAGGACGCCAAAACCACTGGTAGCGGCAAAGCCTATATTTTCCAAAACGGCATAGTCACTACTGCAACTTGGTCAAAGGCAGACATCAATTCACCCCTGAAATTGACTGACGAATCCGGGAAGAATATTGCCTTGAATCGCGGTCAAACTTGGATCGCAGCCTTCACTCCGGGCAGGGGAGGCGTTTCATGGCAATAGACCCAAAAGCCAAAACCCTACGACAATATAAACAATATTACTACCGGCACGTTACACTAATCTTACTTGCGGCCAACACCTGCGTGATTATCGGGTTGGCGACTACTCTTTACCTGACTGATATCAGCTCTATTTTTCAGTTCAATTTCTGGATTACTATTTTAGTGGCCTTTATTTTAGGAATTGTATCTTCAATTGTCATCGTCAAAATTATTACTGCGCCGCTTAGTAAAATTCTGGCAGCATTATCGCATAAAATTGGTGAACCGACTACCGAAAAACCACCCAAGCCCAACGATAAACATTATGAAAAAACTGGCTTTAAAACTGCTCTTCAAGCAATTTATGATGATTGCCAGCCAGCAGAAAAGCCTACAGATAAAGCTAAAAACACTCCGCTCACCCAAGCATTAAACCAGACCAGTACCGGTGTTGTGGTGCTTAATAGTAAACAAAAAATAATTTTCGCCAATTCTGCCGCACCGATTTCCCAGAAGCCAAATGGAGAAAACTTTTTAGCGCTAGATTTTATTAACGAGCCAACTATTACCGACTGGCTGCATGAAATATCCAACGATAAAATTAAGGATGAACGCCGTTGGCGACGCATCGGCACTAATCCGGGTATTATTCAAAAATCACGAATATTTGACGTGGTGGCTTCGTACGAAAAGGGCGCTGCTGCGGAAACCATTATTTTTCTTATTGACAAGTCCGACAGTTATCTACCGGAGGAAGAGGACCTCAATTTTATATCATTTGCCGCGCATGAGCTTCGTGGTCCAATTACGGTGATCCGCGGCTATTTGGACATTATCGCTGAAGAGTTTTCTGGACGACTGCAAGGCGACGAGAAGCAGCTACTCGATCGGTTAATAGTTTCTGCAAATCGATTGTCTAGCTACGTCGATAATATTCTCAACGTGGCAAGATTTGACCGGCACCACCTGAAAGTTCACCTATTAGAAGATACCGTCGCTCACATTTATGCTTCAATTGCCGATGATATGCAGCTGCGCGCCTCAACCCAGCAACGTTTGCTGAATATTAATATCCCAGATGACTTACCTACCGTGGCAGCTGACCGCGGCAGTATTAGTGAAGTAATCGGCAACCTCATTGATAACGCCATAAAATACAGCTTTGAAGGCGGTTCGGTAACGGTTTCCGCCGAGAAAAAGGGTGACTTTATAGAAGTTTCTGTCGCCGACAATGGCATCGGCATGCCCGCCAATGTCGTCAATAATTTATTCCACAAATTTTACCGCTCACACCGATCGCGCGAGGCAGTCGCTGGCACCGGCATCGGACTATACATCTGTAAAGCCTTCGTCGAATCGCACGGCGGCTCCATTACCGCTCGTTCCCGCGAAAACGAAGGCTCGGTTTTCTCGTTCACCTTGCCAATTTACGCCACCGTCAAAGATAAATTATTAGAAGACGGCCAATTAAATAATCAATTGATCAGAAAGGGCGGCGGTTGGATTAAAAATCACGCCATGTACAGGGATTAGGAGGAAATATGATAAAGACAATTTTATGCGTAGAAGACGACCGGTTTATCGGCGAGATGTATGTACGCAGTTTGCAAAAAGCCGGCTATGACGTGACGTGGGTGGTTGACGGCAATGACGGCTTGGTGGCGGCGCGCAATCAACAGTTTGACCTGATTATCCTGGATTTGATGCTGCCAGAACAGCGCGGCGACCAGATTCTTGACGCGCTGCGTAATAATGACGTCGATTTGATTCCTAATAGCAAGGTGCTGATTATGACCAATTTTGAGCAAGACGAAGCTTCGCGCAACTCCGTGATGAGTCGTGTTGATGGATATTTAATAAAGGCCGACATCACGCCGCGTAACCTTATCGAAGTCGTCAAGCAGATGGATAATGATACAGATAGGCCAGAGAAGTAGCTCTGTCTTCACTATTTCTTACCGCGCAAAAGTGTATAATATTTTCTAATAAATAAAAATGACGGAAACTCCGCCAAATTATGAATAACCGATCTGGTGACCCCACCGGGAATCGAACCCGGGTTACCAGGATGAGAACCTGGCGTCCTAACCGCTAGACGATAGGGCCACAACTCCATGGATTATATCATGAAAAGGGGCCAACTGTCTACTTTTTACTAGCCCAGGATTTCTTAAGGCGATATAGCACCGCTACCCAAGAAATATATAACCTTACGCAATACCCCATAAAAGTAGCTCTTGAGATTTTACAAAAAATTCGCCATAATAAACTCATGAAAAAGGGCGGTATTTGTTGTAAGCCTCAGGCGATTTCTAGATTTTGGCTACGACGATTATGCGAAGTAGCTTTACTAAGCTGTTGGACTATTGTCCTCCTGTACGCATGGGCGCGCTTCATTCCTACTGGTTATCAACTACCCATCGGTCTATCTGTTTCTGACTTGGCGGCAGGCCTGGCCGCGAGCAGTAGTTTACTCATTCTAATTTTATGCTTTTGGCTACCCAGAAAACACGAAACTGCCATTGGGATATTCGTCTATTTACTAGCCGTCGCCGTTTCTTCTACGACCATTATCACTAGCGGCGGAGTTCTCTCTCCATTCTTAGTCATGTGGATTATCGTCGCGATTTTTGCGGGATTTTTCGGCATGGTAATTTTGGGAATAATGAGTCTGCTGATTATCGTTCAAGTTATTTTCGCTATTATCCAACAGGGAATGAACACGCAAATTATTATTGGTTATCTTTTCTTTGGGTTTTTGCCGCTCGTGTTTAGTCTTATACTATGGAGTCGCCGCCAGCAAGTTGACGACAATTTGTCTAGCCTGGAAACCAAACTCTCCGCCGTTGAAGGTAAGTCTGATGTAGTGATTAATACTATTGATGATGGCGTTTTGGCAATTTCTAGAGAAGGCAACATTGAACTAATCAATCCTTCTGCCCAACAGATGATTGGCTGGAATCAAGGAGATGCACTCGGGCTAAGCTGGAAAAGTGTCTTAAAACTGGTAGCGTCAGATGGCAAGGAAGTGAATGAACTTGAAAACCCAATCTCCCAAGCTTTAGCAAAAAACCAGCCAACCCACAGCGATAAATTGTTCTTGCTAACCAGTTCTGGAAAACGAATTTTAGTCTCAATTGTTAGTTCGCCTGTTGGTACGGACGGAGAGGGGATTATTGTGGTCTTTCGCGACATCACCAAAGAAAAGGCTGAAGAACGTGAGCAGGCTGAGTTTATTTCCACCGCTAGCCATGAAATGCGTACGCCAGTTGCGTCAATTGAAGGTTACTTGGGACTTGCCTTAAATCCCGCCACTGCCCACATTGACGAAAAAGCTCGCGATTTTATCACCAAAGCTCATGAATCTGCACGCCATCTGGGAAGATTGTTCCAAGATTTGTTGGATATCAGCAAGGCAGAAGACGGCCGAATGAAAAACGAGCCAGAGATTGTCAACGTCAATGAGTTCGTCAAGGAAATTTTCGACGGCTTAACAATGAAAGCTAACGAAAAGCAACTTAATTACGTTTTTATGCCAGATGTAGTTAATGAGAGCGGAGAGAAATCATTGCAGCCGATTTTTTACGCCAATATCGACCCTGATCATTTCCGAGAAGTCGTTGGCAACTTGATTGAAAATGCCATCAAATATACTTCAGCTGGTGAAGTTTTAGTCAATGTTTCTGGTGACGACAAACAGGTTTCTGTCAGTGTAAAAGACAGCGGAATCGGTATTCCTGCCGAAGATCTGCCGCACTTATTCCAAAAGTTCTATCGTGTTGATAATTCTGACACACGCGAAATCGGCGGCACAGGACTGGGGTTGTATTTGAGTCGTCGCTTGGCTGAGGCAATGTCTGGCAATCTACGCGTCGAAAGCGAATATAAGCACGGCAGCACGTTTTATCTAGAGATTCCGCGCGTAAACAACACAGAAGCCAAGCATCGCCTAAATTCTACAGATGATCAACCAGCACCTCAGCCAAAGACCACCCCAATAACGTCTGAAGAACTTAAGTCTAACCCTAAAGAAAAGGCAGAAACTACACCTGAAAGTAAAGCCCCTCCAGCGCCAACACCAACCTCAACTACAATTTCAATCCCCGTGCAAGTAGTAGATTCTTCCAAACCAATAGCCCAACCACAAGAGCCAAAATCACAAAAAAGCACTGCTGAACCAACACTAGCAGAGATTGAAGAAAACCTCAAAAAGAAACGTCAGCGAGAATCAACCTCCAAGCGTAAACAAACATAAGGACTATAGCTTTTTTACCGAAACTTCAGTATAGTATAAATATATGACAAAAATTTTATTGGTCGAGGATGACAAAAGTTTACGCGAAATTTACGGCGTACGACTTTTGGCGGAGGGCTACGATATCGTTTCGGCGGGCGACGGCGAAGAAGCTCTGGCCATGGCAATTAAAGAACGTCCGCGGCTAATCTTAAGCGATGTAATGATGCCAAAAATCTCTGGCTTCGATATGTTAGATATCTTGCGCTCTACAACAGAGACAAAAGACGTCAAAGTAATCATCATGACAGCATTATCGTCAGAGGACCAGCGAAAACGCGGAGAGCAATTAGGTGCCGATCGTTATTTAGTAAAATCGCAAGTAGGCATCGAAGACGTTGTTAGGGCAGTCCACGAGACATTGGGCGATTTACCTGGCGTCGGTACGGACCCGGTTCTAGTATCCCAGCCAACATCCCAGTCAGAACCGCAATTACCACCATCAGATCCAGAACCACAACCAGTAACCAGGCCTGATATATCGTCATTATCTCCACAGCCAGCTACCCCTTCAGTCGACATACCGACAACACCGCCAACAGAATCACTTCCGCAGCAACAACCGCAGCAGCCAGTGACACCGCAACCAATACCAAACGCTGCGCAACAGCCGCAGCCACAGCCACAACCAGCAACCTTACCACAACCAACCGCTCCATTCTCATCGTCTGTGCCACGCCCAGCAGGGCTTGGAGATCGTGTTATTCAACCATTACCGACCAATGACTCACAAAACTCAGTCGATGTTTCTCAATTAATGGCCCAGGAGCTAAGTACGCCAGCACCGACAACACCAATACTAAATACTCCACAGACACAGACAACGACAATTCCAGTCGTGTCACAGCCTGCCCAGCCTTCTGCCGAGGAAATTAATATACCTATTGCACAGCCACAAGGTCTTCCGCCTCAACCACCAGAAGCTCCACAGCCACAATCTCCACCACTAAACCTACAGCAATGACAAATCTTAACACCGCTCGAAACACTCAGCGCCTCAATAAATTTGTAGCGCTGAGTTTGGGTGTTTCTCGCAGAAAAGCCGATGAACTGATTGAAAAAGGGAAGATTATTGTTGATAGCCAGCCCGCCAGGCTAGGACAGCAAATCTCTGAAGTCAACCACGTCTCTTATAACGGCAACTCTCTGAAGATTCAATATAAAAAAATCATCGCCTTAAATAAACCCGTCGGCTATCTTTGCTCGCGCGCCTCTCAGGGCGGCGTACCAACTATTTACGAATTATTACCAAAAAGCCTTCATCATCTGAAGCCCGTCGGTCGCCTGGACAAAGACAGCTCTGGGCTAATTCTCCTCACTAACGACGGCGACTTTGCCCATCAGATGACACACCCGTCGTTTTATAAAATGAAGCGCTATCTGGTGACGCTCGACCAGCCGCTCCAGCCGCTCCACCGGCAAATGATTAACGACTTTGGTGTGCAGTTACCTGACGGACCGAGCTGCTTGGTACTGGAACGTCAGCACGAGGGCGACGACCGCCGCTGGATTATCCAGATGAGCGAAGGCCGCAACCGCCAAATCCGCCGCACCTTCACCGCCCTCGGCTACACCGTCACCAAACTCCACCGAACAGATTTTGGTAGTTATTCGCTTGGCAGCCTTAAAAAAGGCCAGTGGATAGAAGAAAAAATAACCTAATCTACAACTAAACCCTCATATTTTCCTTTACATTTCATAATTTTTATTGTAAGATATCCATCGTGTTAACCTTATCAGGAAGATATAAGATATAATTGGTCATGAAATTAGAGACGTCAATAACAGCGCCGAAAGCCAGAGAAGTCACAAGAAGAGCACTAGAAGAAATCTACAAAGATATTATAGCTCCTATAAAAGAAGGGGATTTGAAAATCTTAGAGCTGTACTCTAATAAAGATGTAAAATCTCTCCCTGATCTGATAGAAAAACAAGTTCCCAGATACGGCAAACTTATCTTAGAATTAGAGGAACTCGCTGGTCGACTCAGATACGACAAACTACCAATTGTAGAAGATAATAATGGCGACAAATATTACTGTATATCCGATAGAGAAGGCCGCTCATTAATCATTTCCCAAGATTCGGCGCAAATCTACACCCCCAATCCTGCGGAAGACTCTTCGAATGACAACTATATAGAAGTTGACGTCAATAACTATAAGCCATTCACTGTAGAAAATTCAGATTACATGAAAGAGTATATGGAAATTGCAAGATTGTGTCTTGCAAGAATAAACGAACATCATCACGGGTTTATAGCCGAAGTCCAGCGCTAGCAGTCTCGCCAAAATGGGCAATAACTGTTATAATTATCACAATTATGCCTAATAAATTACCTACCGTCGCCATCATCGGCCAAGCTAACGTTGGCAAAAGTTCATTGTTCAACCGCCTGACGCGCGCCCGCACCGCCATCGTCGCCCGCGAAGCCGGC
>ERZ772986.1275-NODE-1275-length-14540-cov-11.797377_pt1 | contig 14540 bp, 10 predicted proteins | sample MGYA00511898_ERZ772986 | MGnify/ENA primary metagenome ERZ772986 (study PRJEB29015, sample SAMEA2737934) | human oral metagenome | biome: human oral; feature: human-associated habitat; material: dental | place: China | collected 2148 ... | reverse complement strand
GCCCGCCGCGCGCGAGCGGGTCCTCCGGCTTCCTCAAACATATTCGGCACGAAGCGCAGCGCCTCGGGGGCGAACGGGTTCCATGCGGGAAGGGCGCGCACGACACCTCCGTGAGCCTGCTGCCCCCGCCCGCGTGGTCCCTGGCGGCGCCCTGGACCCCGACGCGGTGGCCCGCCACTGCTGCCCCCGCCCGCGTGGTCCCTGGGCCTGACGGGCAGCGCCCCCGGGTGGGCCGTCGGCGCTCACATGTGCGGCAGGAAGCGCATGGCGCGCAGGACGAGCGCCCGGGGGGCCAGTTTCATGGCGGCCATCGCGGCCTTGTAGGTGAGTGTCGGGGTGGTTTGGACGCGCCCGGCGCGCACTGCCTGGAGCGCGTCGGCGACGACCCTCTCGGGGGTCGCGACCGCCAGGCGCCCGCCCAGGTCGATGCCCGCGTTCGCGAAGAAACTGGTCGCGACGGGGCCGGGGCACACGACGGTGGCGCTCACGCCGGTGCCCGCCAGTTCCTCGGAGAGCCCCTCGGTGAAGGCCACCACCCACGCCTTGTGCGCGGAGTAGGTCCCGCCGCCCGTGCGCGAGGCGACCGACCCGATATTGAGGACGGCCCCCCGCCCACGGCTCCTCATCGAGCGCGCCGCGTGGTGGCTGAGGACCATGACGGCGCGGACCATGACATCGAGTCCGCGCTCCTCGTTGGCGACGGAGTTATCGACGAAGGCCCTGCCCAGCCCGAAGCCCGCGTTGTTGATGAGCAGGTCCACCGGCCGCTCGGGCCCATCCCCGGTCCCACCCGCGCTCCCGCGTGTTCCACGGCAGGCGCCTTCTGTTCCACGCGCGCCGCCTGGATCCCCGTCCGTTCCACACGGGCCGTCCTGACCCCCGACGTCGAGGCGCCGGGACACCGCGGCCACCCCCTCGGGCGTCGACAGGTCGGCGGCGATGACCTGGGCGCCGACCCCGGCGACATTGCGGAGTTTGTCGGCGAGCGCCTCCAGGACCTGCTCCCGGCGGGCGACGAGCACCAGGTCGTGCCCCCCGGCGGCGAGTTGCCAGCAGAATTCCTCCCCGAGACCGGAAGTGGCTCCGGTGACCAGCGCTGTTCCCATGGGACCACGATAGGCCACCGGAGCCGTTGCGCCAGCGCGCTACCGGCGGGCGCGTCCGATCAGGTGGGCGGCCCCTCCCCCGGCCAGGGCGGCGGGGATCATGAGGAGCAGCAGCCAGTACGGGCTCCACGAGCCGCCACCGCCGTGGCCCACGGCTGCGGCCGCGGCCCCGGGTCCGCCCGGATTGGAACCGGATCCGCTACTCGCGTGCGCGGCGTCCACGCCGCTCTGGGGGCCGTCCGCTCCCGACTGCGCCCCCGATTGGGCGCCCGACTGGGCACCCGTGGCGCCTGCTGCGCCCGTCGCAGCCGTCCGCCGCGCGGCTGCAGGGGCTGAGGCGGCGCGGGAGACCCGCCGGGTGGTGGAGGAAGCGGGTTTGATCCCTGATTTCACCGGGGCTGTGCCCCCCGCCCCGCTCCCCTGCCCGCCGGAGGGCTCCTGCGCACGCGGGGCCCGGTCGTCCTGCGAGGGCGGTGTCCCCGGGCGGGCCCGGTCGTCCTGCGAGGGCGGAGCGCCCGGCACGGTGGGGGCGGGCAGCGGGGGCGCCGGGGAGGGTGTGGCGCCACCGGGGCGCCTGGCCCCCTCGACGGTGACGGTCAGCGCCTGCGGGGCGGCCAGGACCCTGCCCCCGCTGGAGGCCCCCACTGCGATGTGGTAGGTGCCCGGGGCGGAGAACACCCAGTTCCCGTGCATGTGGGTGGACGAGGTGGTGTGGATGGCCGACTTCGACGGGTCGCGCGAGTCGAAGTGGACGGTCGGCTTCCCTCCTAGCGATCCGCTCTGGAAGAACGCCGCGTAGGCGCCCGCCGGGCCGTCGAGCAGGCGCACGCCGATGTCCACCCCGTCGGGCAGGCCCGCGTAGTCGACGCCCTCGGTGGAGAACCCGGGCCAGACGATGTCGGAGTTCTGGGTCTGCGGCAGCACGTAGGAGCCCGCGCCGACGGCGCCGAGCACGTCGTAGCCGGGGTCGGACAGCGACTGGGGGCGCACGTAGTAGGCGTTGGGGTGGACGGCCAGCGTCACGGAGGGCAGCGAGCGCAGCACCGAGGCGCGCGCGGCGGTCCGGGTGTCGTCCTTGACGGCCATCGCGTAGGAGGGCATCCCGTTCCCGTCGGCGCCCTGGGTGACGCGCAGGTCGAGGTGCCCCCGTGAGAGGGTGACGGGGACGGTGAGCAGATCCGAGGGCGCGGGATCCGGGGCCGGGACAGGGGGCGCGGTCGGCGTCGCCGTGGGCGCCGGATCCGGGGCTGGGGTGGGCTGCGGCGATGGCGATGGCGATGGCGATGGGGACGGGGACGCCGTGGGCGCCGGATCCGGGGCGGCCGTGGGCTGCGGGGACGGGGCGGGTTCGGGCGTCCCGCGCAGTTTCAGCGACACCTCGGTGCCGAACTCGTCAGAGACCGTGAGGTCCTCGACGCCGGCGGAGGTGAGGGTCGCGTTGGACCTGGGGTGGGGGCGCAGGGTGACCCGCATGTACATGGGCTGGTCCTTGCAGACCCCCAGGTCCTGCTCCTTGACGTCCGCGCCCCCGGCGCCCAGGGTGCCCTCGACGGCGCACCAGGGCGTGAAGTCGCCCTTCTCCTCGAAGAACTCGATCTTGTAGGCGGCGCGGAGCTGCGGGTCGCGGGCGCGGATGGCCACCGTGTGGGCCTCGGCCCCCTCCGCGCGCGTGTACCGGACGGAGACCGCGCCGTCCACGACGTCGATCGAGGCGGGGTTCCACACGGGGGAGGGGTCGGGATTGTCCTCGGGGGCGATCTGCGCGGCGCCGTCGGTCACCGTGACGGCCTGCTGGTCGCGCTGGGAGTATGCCTGGGGCGCGGAGATCCAGCGGGCCGCCGCCCCCGCCTCGTCGGGGATGTAGACGGCCTGGACGCTCGCGTCGGCGTCGCCGAGGAGCTCGCGCGCCGTCGCCGCGCCCCCCTCGACGGGCAGTTCCGTGAGGAAGTAGCCGTTGACGGTGAGCCACACGCGTCCGGTGTCGGAGGGATCGCCCGTGGAGAAGGACATCTCGGTGAGGTGCTCGTCTCCGGGGTGCTCGCGCCCGGCGTAGGGGGCCAGGGTGAGGGAGGGCCGGGCGTCGGAGCCGTCCGACCGCTCGGCGCGCGCCGCGCTGTAGGCGGAGCGCACGTCCTTGATCCTCCCCTCCTTGGGGTCCTCTCCCCCGACCTGCCACACGAGGGGGGTGATGGGCGAGGTGTAGAGCGCGGTCCCGTCGGCGGCCCTGGCTGTGACCATGAAGTTGGCCGTGTAGCGCCCGGGCTGGGTGAAGGTCGTGTACAGGTGGGTGTGGCGGGGGTTGTAGACGCTGCGGTAGGCGGTGTCGTGGCTGGAGAGGAAGCGGTATACGGAGTCCCCGTTGTCGATGAACATCTCCATGCGGCCGGGCCCGTCGACGTTGACGAGGTCGAGGGTGTAGGTCCCGCCGTCGAACTCGTCGGGGGCGGCCCATTCGGCGCTGGCGTCCGCGCCCAGGCCCGCCCAGATGGGGGTGTTCCCGGGGCCGGGGTTCTGGGGCGCGGCGTTGAGGACGGTGCCCTCCCCGCCCAGGAAGGCCAGGTCCGCGCGGCCCTTGGGGATGACGAGTTGGGATTTGGCCTCACCGCCCGCGGCGTCGCCGGTCCACGCCTTGGGCAGCCACAGGGCGGTCCTCTCCATCGGCGTGGTGATGGTGTTGAGGGAGAAGGACTTGGTGTCCGCGTGCCAGACGGGCACGGGGGCGTCGACGTGCTGTCCGGAGACGATCCAGTCCTTGTCCTGGTCGGGGCCCGCCGAGGCCGGGGGGGCCGCCAGGGGCAGCGCGGCGAGGGCGAGCACGAGGGCGATCGCCCCCGCTGGGGAGGTTCGTGTCATGGGATGCCTTTTCCAATCACATTGTTAATGAGAATCATTATCTATACAGGGGGCCCCGCGCGCAAACCGCGCGCGCCCAGCCCTACCCTGGAGCCATGAGAATCGCGACCTGGAACGTCAATTCGATCCGCGCCCGCGCCGCCCGGGCCACCGCCTTCCTGGAGCGCTCGGGCACCGACGTCCTCGCCATGCAGGAGACCAAGTGCACGCCCGCGCAGTTCCCCGCCGAGGCCTTCGAGGAGGCCGGCTACCACGTGGCCGTCCACGGGCTCAACCAGTGGAACGGAGTGGCCGTCGCCTCGCGCCACCCGATCCTGCGCGTCCACGACCACTTCCCCGGCCAGCCCGCCTTCGGCGACCCCGCCGTCGTCGAGGCGCGGGCCCTGGGGGTCGTGATCGACGTCTCCGGCGCCCTAGAGGGCGCCCCCGGGTCCCCCGCGCCGGCGGAGCTGACCGTCTGGAGCCTGTACGTGCCCAACGGGCGCGAGCTCGACCACCCGCACTACGCGTACAAACTGGAGTGGCTGGCCGCCCTGCGCGCCCAGGCGCGCGGGTGGCTCGACGCCGACCCCGCCGCCCTGGTCGCCCTGGTCGGCGACTGGAACGTCGCCCCCCAGGACCAGGACGTGTGGGACATGGCGGCCTTCGAGGGCGCCACCCACGTCTCCGCGCCCGAGCGCGAGGCGTTCGCCGCCTTCGCGGAGGACGGGTGGATCGAGGCCACCCGCGCCCGCACCACCAACTACACCTACTGGGACTACCAGAGACTGCGCTTCCCCAAGAACGAGGGGATGCGCATCGACTTCGCCTACGCCTCCCCCGCCCTGGAGGCCCGCATCACCAGCGCGAGGATCGACCGTGACGAGCGCAAGGGCAAGGGCGCCTCGGACCACGTCCCAGTGATCCTCGACGTGCGGTAGTCTGCGGAGTAGCGCACCGGGATCCTCCCCGGGCGCCGCCCCCCCCGGATACGGGTGCCGGGGGAACTGCGCAACAGGAAATAGTTCCCTAGGATTCATCTCATGGGCAGACCATCGAAGAAGACACTGTGGATCGCGGGAGCGGCCACCGCGCTCGTCCTCGTGACGGGAGTGGGCGCCGCCGCCTACGCGGCCCACTACGCGGACATCGGGCTCCCCCGCGCCTCCGTCGCCGGCGTTTCCGTCAGCGGCCTCACCCACGACCAGATCGCCGAGGCCGTCGACGCCCGCGCCTCGCAGGCCGTGCTCACCGCGACCGTGTCCGGGACGACCACCGAGCTGCGGCTGGCGGACCTGGGCGTCACCGTCGACGCGCAGGCGAGCGCGGACCAGGCCCTGGCCGCCAACGCCTCGATCATGGCGCGCCTGACCGCGCCCTTCCACACGACCCAGACCCCCCTCGTCTACTCCCTGGACGAGGACGCGCTGGCCCGGACCGGATCGGACCTGGCGCTGGCCGCGGGCCCCGCAGCCGTCGAATCGGGCGTGTCGCCCGACGCGGACCAGGGGGCGTTCGTCGCCACACGGGGCCACGCCGGCAAGGGCATCGACACTGCGGCGCTGAAGGAGGCCGCGACTGCGCTCGCCGAGACGCTGGCGCCGTCCAGCGCCGAGTTCACCGCCACCGACGTCGAGCCGACCATCGCCTACGCGGACGCCGTCTCCGCCGCCGACGCCGCCAACCGGCTGATCTCCCCGGAAGTGAGCGTCACCGACGGCATCGACACGTACACCGCCGAGGTCGGGGACAAACTCAAGTGGGTGTCGGTCACCGCCCGCAACGGGGCCCTCCAAACGCCCACGATCGACCGGGCGGGCGTGTCCGCGTGGGTGGAGGCGACCGCGGAGTCCACGAACGTCGGGGCCAAGAGCGCCATCGACAACGTCGACCCCCAGGGCAACGTCCTGGTCCGCTCCTTCCCGGGCTCGGACGGCCTCGAGGTCGACAACGCCGACGAGGTCACTTCCGGGATCGTCAGCGCGCTGGAGTCGTCCTCCGACTACGAGGGGGACTTCGACTACAAGAAGACCACGGCCCCGACCAAGACGATGCCGGCCATGCCCGGCTACGAGTCGTACGCGTACCCCGCGCACGAGGGAGAGAAGTGGGTGGACATCAACCTGGCGAGCTCCACCCTGACCGCCTACGAGGGCCAGACCGTCGTGCACGGGCCCGTGGACATCAACCACGGGGGCGTGGGGCACGAGACCATCGTCGGCACCTTCCACGTCTACCAGAAGCACGCCGCGCAGGACATGGGCTGCACGCCCGAATGGCCCTACTGCGCGCGGGGCGTCCCGTGGGTGTCCTACTTCGAGGGCTCCTACGCGATGCACGGGGCGCCGTGGGTGGCGCGTTTCGGCATCGGGTCGGACGCCTCCAGCCACGGCTGCATCAACATGCCCGTCGAAGAGGCGCAGTGGATGTACGACTGGGACGAGTTGGGGACCGCGGTGGTCACCCACTACTGACTGATGCGGCGGGCCCCTAGCGCGCGCCGGGGCCGCCCGCGCGGCCATCGGCCATCGAGAGCAGGCGCTCGTTGAGCGCCGACCAGTTGTCCTTGTGCCACTGCCCGAAGGGGCGGTCCCCCAGGAAGACCGCACTGGCCCCCCGCGCGCGGTCGACCCACACGAAGGAGCCGGACTGGCCGAAGTGCCCGAAGGTGGCGGGGCTGGCCGTGGGCGCCGTCCAATGGGGCGACTTCTCCCCCCGGATCTCCACGCCCAGGCCCCATTGGCACGGCGAGTGGCGCCCGTAGCCCGGCACGACGCCCGCCAGGGCGGGGAACTGGACGGCGGCCGCCTCGGCCCCGAGGTCGGCGGGGACCAGGGACGGGCGGGTGAGCTCAGCGGCGAAGAGCGACAGGTCCGCGGCGCCGCACACCCCCGAGTGGGCGGGCGATCCGGGGACATCGGCACTGGCCATGCCCAGCGGGCCGAAGACCGAGCGGGCCACCCAGCGCCGCAGCGGCATCCCCGTCGCCTCCTCGACCATGCCGCCGATGACGTCGAAGCCCGCGTTCGAGTAGATGCGCCGCTTCCCGGGGGCCGCCACGGGCTCGCGCGAGTCCAGGGGCAGCCCCGAGGCGTGGGCGAGCAGGTGGCGCAGGGTCGCCCCCTCCGGACCGCCGGGCGAGTCGAGGGCGAGGGCGCCCTGGGACACGGCGACCAGCGCGGACCAGGCGACGATCGGCTTCGTCACCGAGGCGAGCGGCCTGGCGCGCGAAGCGTCCCCCCACGACGCGACGACGTCGCCCCCGACCCGCAGGACGAGGGCGACATCGAAGGGGAAGTCCACCGGGCTGCTCACGCCGTGGCCTCGGGGGCTTCGCTCATCTCGTTGGTCTCGCTGATCTTGCGCAGGATCCGCGCGTAGACCTCCGCCACTTCCTCGGGCACCGAAGCGCCCAGGCGCAGCACGTAGTGCGCGGGCAGGTGCAGCAGTTGCACGCACACCGCCAGGAAGTCGGAGACGAACTCGCGGGCGTCGATCGGCTCGTCGGCGTAGCGGGCCGAGACGACCGACCCGTACCAGTAGCGGATGAGGATCTTCGCCAGCGTGCGCGGCTTGGTCCCGATATCGACGCGGCTCTCCTCGATGAAGGCGATGATCATGGAGGTGAGCGCCTCCTCCATCTGGGCCGTGCGGTACTTGTAGTGGACGTGGGCGGGATGGGACTCCGAGGAGGCCTCGGCCCACAGGACGCAGTCCAGGGCGATGGCGTTGTCCGCCTCTGGCATCATGGCGAACCGCATTTCCCCGACCGCCCAGTCGACGAAGGACTCGGCGGTGATGCCGCCCTCCTCGAAACCCCCTTCCACGTCCTCGTTGATGGACACCCTGAAAAGGGCGTTCATGTCCTCGTGGCGCTGGATCGCCGCCCGCAGGATCGCTTCCTTCGACGGGAAGTGGTAGACGACCGCGGGATGCGAGATCCCGACCCTGCGCCCCAGGTCCCGCAGAGAAAACCCGTTGTAACCGCGCTCCGCGATCAGCACCATCGCCGCCGAGAGGATGGATTCGCGAGTCGCCTGGCCAACGGAGTAGGCTCCGCGGGGTTTCCTCTGCGCCGTCATATCATCTCCTGCCATCTTCGGGTTTCGCCTTGGACGGCTTGCCACTACGTACTATTGCCAGCTTAACGCGAACTCTCAGGGTTCCACAACATTCATGGTCAGCCCGTCGAGATCATCGTTAACGTCTACAGTTACAGTGTCCCCGTCAACGACCCCTCCTGCAAGCAACAACGTGGCGAGTCGGTCTCCTACTTCGCGCTGGATCAGGCGGCGCAAAGGCCGCGCGCCGTAGGCGGGGTCGTAGCCGACCCGTGTGATCCACCCCTTCGCCGGTTCGCTGACCGTCAGGGAGATGCGTCGCGAGGCCAGTCGGCGGGCCATTGTGGCGACCATGAGGTCGACGATCTGGCCGATGTCCTCGTTGCTCAGCGCGTCGAAGGTGACGATCTCGTCCAAACGGTTCAGGAACTCCGGGCGGAACGCCGCGCGCACCGCCTCCATGACCGCCTCCCTGCTCCGGTCGGCGTCCATCCCCGGATCCGCCAGGAACTGCGAGCCGAGGTTGGAGGTGAGGATGAGGATCGTGTTCCTGAAGTCGACGGTGCGGCCCTGACCATCGGTGAGCCGTCCGTCGTCGAGCACCTGCAAAAGAATGTCGAAGATCTCAGGATGGGCCTTCTCGACCTCGTCGAGGAGGACCACCGAGTAGGGACGGCGCCTGACGGCCTCGGTCAGCTGACCGCCCTGCTCATAGCCGACGTACCCGGGAGGGGCGCCCACCAGGCGCGCCACCGCGTGCTTCTCCGAGTACTCGGACATGTCGATCCGGATCATGGCGCGCTCGTCGTCGAAGAGGAACTCCGCCAGGGACTTGGCCAGCTCCGTCTTCCCCACGCCCGTGGGGCCCAGGAAGAGGAAGGACCCGGTGGGCCTGTTGGGGTCGGAGATGCCCGCCCGCGAGCGCCGCACGGCGTCGGAGACCGCTTTCACAGCGTCCTTCTGCCCGATGAGCCGCTTGCCGATCTCGGCCTCCATGTGGAGCAGCTTCTCGGTCTCGGTCTGCAGCAGGCGCCCCGTGGGGATGCCCGTCCACGCCTCGACGACCTCGGCGATCTCCGCGGGGCCGACCTTCTCGGCGATCATCGGCTCCTGGGCGGCGGCCGAGGCCTCTGCGAGCGCCGCGCGCTCCTCCTCGGCCTGGATCTGGCGCTCGACATCGGGGATCTCGCCGTTCTGCAGGCGCCCCGCCTCGTCCCAGCGCCCCTCGCGCACGGCCAGGTCGAGCTGCGTGCGCAGGTTGTCCAGCTGGACGCGCAGGTCGCCGACCCGGTTGTGCCCGGCCTTCTCGGCCTCCCACCGGCTCACGAGCGCGTTGAGCTCCTCCTGCTTGTCCGCCAGGTCGGCGCGCAGTTTCGCGAGGCGCTCGCCGGTGGCCTCGTCCTTCCCGTCGGGGTCGGACTCGGTGAGGTAGGACTCCTCCATCCTCATGCGGTCGACGCCGCGGCGCAGCTCGTCGATCTCGACGGGGCTGGAGTCGAGTTCCATGCGCAGGCGGGAGGCGGCCTCGTCGATCAGGTCGATGGCCTTGTCGGGCAGCTGGCGCCCGGTGATGTAGCGGTTCGACAGCTGCGCGGCGGCCACGAGCGCCCCGTCGGAGATCGTCACCTTGTGGTGCGCCTCGTACTTGGGGGCGATGCCGCGCAGGATCGCCACCGTGTCCTCCACGGAGGGCTCGCCGACGAACACCTGCTGGAAGCGGCGCTCCAGGGCGGGGTCCTTCTCGATGTTCTCGCGGTACTCGTCCAGGGTGGTGGCGCCCACCATGCGCAGCTCGCCGCGGGCCAGCATGGGCTTGAGCATGTTGCCGGCGTCCATGGCGCCCTCGGAGCCGCCGCCCGCGCCGACGACGGTGTGCAGCTCGTCGATGAAGGTGATGACCTCCCCGTCGCTGCGCTGGATCTCGGCCAGGACGGCCTTGAGCCGCTCCTCGAACTCGCCGCGGTACTTCGCCCCGGCCACCATCGACGCCATGTCGAGCGCGATGAGGCGCTTGCCCCGCAGGGACTCCGGGACGTCCCCGGCGACGATGCGCTGGGCGAGGCCCTCGACGACGGCGGTCTTGCCGACGCCGGGCTCCCCTATGAGGACGGGGTTGTTCTTCGTGCGCCGCGACAGCACTTGGACGACGCGGCGGATCTCGTTGTCGCGCCCGATGACGGGATCGAGTTTGCCCTCGCGGGCGACCTCGGTCAGGTCGCGCCCGTACTTGGCCAGCGCTTCGAAGGACCCCTCGGGGTCGGGGCTGGTCAGGGGCTCGGGGCGCAGCTGGGCCAGGGCGGCCGCCAGGTCCCCGGCATCGACGCCCCCCTCCGTGAGGATGCGCCCGGCCTCGCTGTCCGAGGCAGCGGTCGCGATGAGGAGGTGCTCAGTCGAGACGTACTGGTCGCCGGCCTTCGCGGCGCGGTCGCCCGCGTCGGCGACCACTGCCATGAGGGCGCGCGAGGTCCTGGGCTGCGCGGCGGCGCCCTGGGTGCGGGGCAGGGCGACCAGGGCGTTCCTGGTCCGCGCGCCGATCCGGGCGCGGTCGGCGCCCGTCTTCTCCAGCAGGGAGGCCGCGATCCCCTCGGGCTGCTCGAGGAGTGCGGCGAGCAGGTGGGTGGGCTCCACTTGCGGGTTGCCCGCCGCGGCGGCGGACTGGAGCGCGGAGGCGATGGCCTCCTGCGCCTTCGTGGTGAACTCTGTGCTCATGTTGTCTCCTTCGGATGCACCGCATCCACATGTGCGCCGGTCTGCTCCGGCGCGTCCTGCTGAAGTCAACGAACGTAAAGTTGAGTCTATTCCGCTCAAGTTCCGGATCCGCAGTGGCACGGGCGACACCCCGCCCCCGGCCGGATGCGCGAAGGGCGCCCGGCGCGGCGCGCCGAGCACCCGCGGGGCGCCTAGGAGGAGGGCGGGAGCCACGCCGGGCCGTCGAAGCCCCGCTGGCGCCCCCCGCCCCCGTCCCCCGGGGGCGCCGAGCCGCCCCCGGGCGGTCCGAAGCACTCGCCGGCCGCGCGGAAGAGCTGCAGGGTCGTCGCCAGGGCGCACATGCACTGCTGGACCAGCTGGGCGTCGGTCGCCCCGTACTCGTAGTCGCTGTTGACCTCGGCCACCAGCCGCAGACCGCCTTTCGCCTCGCGGTGGAAGTACGCCTTCGGCCACAGGTACTCGCGGTGCCAGCCCTCCAGGAACAGCAGCAGATCCGCCTCGTACTTGGCGGGGATCGTCTCGCTCATGAAGGCGATGATCGACAGGACCTCCTGCGAGTCCCCGAGGAAGCGGAAGCAGAACAGCTGCCCCTCCCACGTCCCGCGCAGGTCCCCGTCCTGGTCGATCTCCCAGTCCCACCCCTCGCCGTCGAAGAGCAGGCCGACCCTCTCCTGCGAGATCGGGCGGACCATGTCGAAGCGGTGCGCCTCGAACTCGGAGTTGCCCGTGCGCACCCCGCCGCCGGAGGCACTGGGCTCGTACCCCCACGGGTCTATGGGCCCCTGAGCGCCGTCGGGGCGTTCGGAGTCGTTGGGATCGGAGCCGCCATCAGCGTCCTTTCTCCAAAACCATCCCATGATTCTTCCTCTTAACTCCCTATATCGATATCGCGGGCGAGCTCGCTGAAAAAGTCCTGTGCGAGCGCGATGGCGTTCGCGATCTGGCGCACCAGGTGCGCATCGGTCGCCCCGCACTGCCAGCCGACGACGGTCTCCGCGACCACGCGCACCGTCCCGTCGTCGTCGATGCGGTGGGAGCACTTCGGCCACGGCCTGGTGCGGTGCCATTGCAGGATCGACTGGCGGACGGCCTCGAGGGCGCTGATCGGGACGGGCTCCTTCCAGATCGCCACGATCTGGAGGACCTGCCGGTCGCGCCCGGCCAGGATCAGGAAGTAGGGGCTGCCGCCCCACGTCCCCGTGAGCTCGCCGTCGTCATCGACGCTCCACGCGAGCCCCTGGGAATCGAGGAGGCGTTCGAGCCGGTCGTAGGTGACGGGACGGACGCGGTCGGCGGATGCCGCGGGCCGCGCCGACGTGGCTTCTTGTCGCATCAGTTCCCCTCCCTGTCCTCAGTGGTGTAATCCGCCTCATACACCTATATCAACAGTAGCCCAGAATCCGCAGAAAACCAATGGTTCGCGGATACGAGGCGGACACCCGCCCCGGTCCGGCCGACGACCCCGCCACTGACCGCCGGCCAAAACCCCAGGTCATGGGCGGAATGCGCCAGTGCCCGAGCGCAGACGGGGCGCGTTCACGCCGCGCCGTGCCGAGCATAACGTGACGACGAACACAGATGAGTTGGGGGCAGGGCGCGTCTACTCTCCTCCTGTTCCCCCTCCCGCTACCCCCCGCTCGGCGCCGGGGCCCGCCGGCCCCTCGCCCTCCGATGACCCGGGCGGCCCGGACTGGGCGCCCTCCGGGGACTGGGGCCCCCCTTGAGTCCCAGCCGCCGGGGGCTGGGGACCCTGCGGAGGAGCCATCCGCGCGCCCGGGGGCGGGAAGGCCAGGCCGGGCGGGGCCTCCACGACTCCGGCCCCGGGGGGCGGCACCGGCACCCCCGCCCGCGGTCCCGCCGATCGCGCCACCGCGCGCCGCAGGAGGACCTCGAAGGGGCCGCGCGGGAATCCGACGGTCTCGAGGCCGAAGCACAGCACCAGAGCCGCCACCCACACGAACGCTGCGATCACGGCGCCCCACGCGTCGGGGACCGCGGGAACGCCGGCGAGCCCCATGCCGCCCAGGAGGACGGCGAAGAGGATCGTCTGGCTGAGGTAAGCGGTCATCGAGCGCTTGCCGACCGCGGCGAGCACCCGCCGGATCCCGCGGGGCTCCCCGACCCCCGCGAAGAGCGCGAACAGCGCCAGCCACGCGCACGCCCCCGCGATCCCGGAGACGTGGAAGAGGACGACGCTCCACGCCGGCACCGGCAGCACCATCCCGGACACCCCCAGCCCGTAGGGGAGCGCGCCGACGACGCCGATCAGCATGCCCGCGCCCGCGACCGCCCACAGCAGGCGCCGGTGCCGGTCGGGGCGCGACAGGATGTCCGTCTGCCCCAGGCGCGCGCCGATCATGAACGCCGGGACCACCATCGAGATGAGCACCGTGATCAGGGCCGCCATCGCCCACTGGACGATGGAGTTGGGCACGTAGTAGACCGAAAGGGAGGCGTGCGGGTGGACCACGGAGCCCAGATCGCCCAGGCCCGCCTTCCAGAAGCCGACGCCGGTCAGACTGCACGCGCTCACCAACGCGATGACGCTCCCCCAGACCGCCATCCACACGTTTCTCTTGCGCGCGACCACTCCCGCGAAGAGGACGGCGACGATGCCGTAGGCGCCGATGATGTCGCCGGCGAAGACGATGCCGTGCACGAACCCGAAGAGGATCATCCACCATCCGCGGCGGCGCACCAGGCGCGCCGCGTCGTCGGTGGCCTCCTGGCGGACGAGGGCCTCCCATTGCGCGGCCACGTGGGGCGCCCACGACGCGCGCACCTGGGGATCCACCGACTGGTGGGCGGCCTCGACATCGCGCTCGATGCGGCGCCGCACCATCGTCGCGACGCCGAAACCGAAGAGGAGGGCGAAAAGCGGGTACCCCCGCCGGTCGACGAGCGCGGTGCGGATGAGGATCCACCAGCGGTCCGCGGAGGAGGGGCCATCGGGGGAGGCGGGGAAGTACCGCAGCCAGTAGGGGACGTTCGCGAGCGCTATGAGCAGCAGCATGAAGCCGCGCGCGACATCGGGCGCGGGGTAGCGCACGGAGCGCCCGCCGGTGAAGGACAGGGAGGACATGGATGAGGGCCTTTCAGTTCCGCCCGCCGCGCTGGGTGCTGCGCCCCGCAGCGGGCGTCGGCGCCGGATCCCCGGCGCCGAGCTTCCGCCGCACTACTGGCGCTGGACTCCTGACATCATGATGTCCACTTGGATATCACGGCGCCGCTTGTTCGCCCTCGCGACCAGCACGATGCCCAGGATCAGCACGCCCACGCCGGTCACCCCCACCACCGTGGACCAGATGAGGCTGTTGCGGGCGCTGCTCTCCAGAACGCCGCCGGAGAACGGCACTCCGATGAACGTGGCGGTGTCGGACACCCCAGTGCACTCGATCGTGTACGAGCCGCGCTTGAGCCCCTCGGCGGAGAACAGGCTCCCGGTGCCGTCCCGCTTCTGCATCGCGTGGGACTGGCCGGCGGAGTCGGTCAGGGAGCACGCCGTCGCGGTATCGGGCGGCACGACCTGCAGGTAGTACCCGTCCTGGGATTCCAGGGTGACGCCACCGCCATTGGACAGCCGTTGGACCCCGGCGGCTGCGTCCGAGAACTCGTCGGTGATCGAGGACACAGCGGTGGAGAAGAAGACGACAGGCGCGATGATGATCATGAGCACTAGCCCTAAGACGATGCACAGCACGCCCGGCGCACGGCTGGGGAGCTGCGGCGGCGCCGCGTAAGCCGCGGGGACCGCCTGCTGCCCGTAGGCGGACCCGGACTGCTCCGGGGCGGCCTGCTGCCCGTACTGCGGCCAGGGCGTGGCGGGCTGGCC
>ERZ772986.1273-NODE-1273-length-14544-cov-6.099869_pt1 | contig 14544 bp, 12 predicted proteins | sample MGYA00511898_ERZ772986 | MGnify/ENA primary metagenome ERZ772986 (study PRJEB29015, sample SAMEA2737934) | human oral metagenome | biome: human oral; feature: human-associated habitat; material: dental | place: China | collected 2148 ... | reverse complement strand
GGCTGCTCAGGCTGTCCCGGACGCTCAGGCTGCTCAGGCTGTCCCGGACGCTCAGGCTGCTCAGGCTCGATTTGTTCCTTGGGCTTGACAGTTACCTTGATTCTGGCTTCGCTCGTGGTCCCATCGGGGTTCGTCACCCGGTAGGGAGTGCTCACGTCGCCAACGAAGTCCTTGGCCGGGGTGAAGGTGATCTTGCCGTTATCAACGCTCCAGGTTCCCTGATCGACGGTGGTCGGACCGACGATGCTGACTTGAACGTCCTTGTTGTCGCCAACGATGTCGATCGTGGCCTTCGACCCCTGCTGGATCTCCGCGGTCTTGTCCTCAGCGACGATGCGCTTGTCCTCTTGGTCCCTCTCGCGCTCATCGCCAGGAGCGGGATCGTCCTGGTCCCCATCTCGCCCCTCACCCGGGGCGGGAGCGGGATTCTCCTGGTCTTCGGCGCCGCGTTCCGCTGCTCGGTCATCGGGAGTGCCCGGTTCGTCCTCACCGACATCCCGATTCTCCCGGCGGTCCTCCTGGGCGCCGCCCTGTGGCCTCCCGGGCGTTTCGGCGTTCCGATCAGCGTCCTTCGGGGAGTCCTCCTCCGCGGGATCTTCTTTCCTGTGCTTGGGACCGCGGGGCTCTTGCCCCTCATCCTTCTTGTCTTTGTCCTGGGCGTTGTCCGCCGGCGTGGCGACAGGACGTTCTGCTTCGGGAGCGGGCGCCTCCTCCGCGTAGGCCATGGAGGGAAGTGTTGTGGCCGCAACGGCAACCGCGGTAAAGGCGACTGCACTTCCCTTGCGCCTAATCGATGAGGACTTCATGCTGGGTCAGCTCCTGGGGAGGGTCGGGTCGGGGTTTACTGTTTCGCAATCTAGCAGCCATGGGGATATCCGCTGCTTCTGCAGAACGTGGAACTCGTCAATCTGGCGCGATGGTCTAGTGCTTGAGCGCGTAGACGGCCCATCCACTGTCGGAGGTGTCAACGGCGTAAGACAGGGCGTCACTTCCTCCCCAGGGGATGGCTGGGGAGTTCGACGCGATGGGCAAGGGATTGCCCGAGACCGCGGCCATGGTGGTGTAGACCCACGCCTCTCCGTTCTCCACATGGCCGTACAGATAGGCACGGTCATAGGTAATGGGAGGGAACTGGGCCTTTGAGATCGTCGATTTCTCCGTGTTGATGACGAGGGTGCTCAACGCCCAGATACCGGTCCCGGCGAACTCGTTGAGCCCTTCACCGGACATCGCGGAGGCGTCGACGGAGTCGATGGAGGCCTTGGTCTCCTTGCCAGCAATATCGAATACGGTCACACTCCTGTTCGACCATCCCAGGAGCACCTGGCTGGTGGTCAGGGTACGGATGAGTGTCAGCGACGCGTCCTTGGGGCCGCTCACGAGCCCCTCGCTGAGCGGCCCCGACCGTGAGACGAGTTTCCAGTGCCCGGCTCCATCGAGCATGAGCAGACCCTTGTCATCGGCTGTGGTGGCGACATATCCGCTGGGGACGTCGACGGTGTAGGACCCCTGGGCATCAACGCCCGCGGCCTGGGCACTGGGCATAGTCATCAGGGGAGAGCCTCCGACCCAAGTCACGGTGGAACCGGCGAGGACGTCCACGCTGGTGGGGCTCCCCAGGGACAGCCCGGTGAGGGGAACACACAGGATCTTGTCCTGGCAGTCGACCCATACCGCAGGGTTGCCAGACCAGGTTCCCAGGATCAGCGCCTGCGCATTGCCCGGAACATCAATGCTGGAGGCGGTTGTCCCGTCCTCCCCGATCGCCGCCATCTTGGAGTCGGGAGTCAGTACCAGGACACCGGAACTGACAGCGAGGGGCGAAGTGGATTCCTTGATCCTCTGAGTCCAAACGGCTTTCTCGGAGAGGGGTTCGGGAGAGGTCTTCGCCGGCAGGGAGACGGATCCGCCTTTGGGGCGAGGTCCTTGGGTAGCTTGGTCGGTGGTGCTGGAGGCCGACGGCGTGGGGGATGCGGAGAGACGCCTCTGGAGAGCCCTGGCCGCCACGGCCGCAACAACGAGCCCTGCGGCGGCTCCTCCCGTGTACAGGACTGCGCGACGGGAGATCCGCAATTTTCTGCTACTACTCTCCGATTTCCCCTGCCCTGAGACGCTGGGCAGGATGTCTCCTTCACGCTCCTGTCCCATAGGTAGGGGTCCGGGGACGGTTGGGAATACCGGTCCCGGCGAAACGGTGGCCTGCGGGGTCGTCTGGGCGGCGGGATCTCCTGAGCCCCACCCGGCCCCTGCGCCAGTAGAGGGGTGGAGCTGGTTGCCGTCTGCTTGAAGCGGCGGGATCTCCTGAGCCCCACCCGGCCCCTGCGCCTGGACCGGGATGTTGTCCCACTGGGCGGCGGGAACGGGTTGGGGCCAGTAGCCCTGCGGGGTCGACGGGGGGCGGCCCTGAGGCGTTTCCTGACGGGTCTCGGGAGGAGGGAAGGGATTCCCACCCAAACCTTGCGAAGGGGAATGTGCGAACGGTTGCGCCGGAACCTGAGCAGGTGATGGGCCATTCACCCCGTAGGCGGGGGCCTGCGCCCCTACCCCATCCTGACCCGACACAGAACGCACCGACACAGGAGCCGTCGGAACCGCATCCTCACTGCCACCCCCGGCCTCAGGACCCGAAACAGCACTATCACTCCCCCACGGCACCACCGGCTCCCGCCCATCCGGGACAGAGACGGCCGGAGCAGACTGAGCCGAAGGCGCCGACCAAACAGACTGAGCAGATTGAGCAGACTGAGAGGACTGGAAACGAGCAGGAGACCGGGGATCCTCCGACACCGGGACGGACCAGGCACCGGCACCGCCACTCCCACCCGCAGGAGCCACCGGCACGGGCACAGTGGACGACTCATCCTGGGACGCCGACCACCCCCACGACCCACCGGGGCTGTCATCCACCACAGACGAGGAAGCAGAAGATGCCGACGCCTGAGTAGCGTCTTCGCGATCGGGGCGATCCTCGGACGATGGCCGGAAAGAGGACTGGGACGGCTGAATACTGGGCGGTACAGACGGGTCGGCCTTGGATGTGTCAGGACCGGGTTTGACCTGGTTGATGACCGGGATGAGACCAGTGCTCTCCTCATCGGTTTCGCCAGCGTTCCTCTCCAGTGGTTTCGCTGGAGCGTGAGCGGGTTCAGTCCATCCGTAGGCGGGGGCCTGCGCCCCTACCCCATCCTGACCCGACACAGAACGCACCGACACAGGAGCCGTCGGAACCGCATCCTCACTGCCACCCCCGGCCTCAGGACCCGAAACAGCACTATCACTCCCCCACGGCACCACCGGCTCCCGCCCATCCGGGACAGAGACGGCCGGAGCAGACTGAGCCGAAGGCGCCGACCAAACAGACTGAGCAGATTGAGCAGACTGAGAGGACTGGAAACGAGCAGGAGACCGGGGATCCTCCGACACCGGGACGGACCAGGCACCGGCACCGCCACTCCCACCCGCAGGAGCCACCGGCACGGGCACAGTGGACGACTCATCCTGGGACGCCGACCACCCCCACGACCCACCGGGGCTGTCATCCACCACAGACGAGGAAGCAGAAGATGCCGACGCGGGGTCTGGTCGGCTGTCGCTCCAGACGGATTCCTGCGCCGGGAGCGGCGAGACGGCCGCTGGGGCGATGGGCTCACCGGGACGATCCGGGAGCTCCTCGGCGCTGACGGGTTCTTCCTGGTGCGAGGGAGCCGATGAGACCGCTGGAGTTCCGCTGCTTCGAGGACCTAGAGTCTCGTTGAGGCCCAGTCGTTCGTAGTCGACATCGGAGATGAGCTCGGCGGCCACGGATTCCGGAACGGAGCGGTAGTTACGCTCCCCGTCCGAATCGCGCAGGCTGGCGTTGAACTGGGCGCGCACGACGAACCAGTAGGTTCCGGTGGGGTCGACCGCGCGCAGGGGGACCAGGTCGCCGTCCTCGTAGATCCGACCTGCGTAGGCCATGGCGGCGATCATTCCGGCCATCGCAGGGTTCAGAACAATCTGGTCGCCGTCGGAGCGGTCCCTGTTGTAGACGGTGTTGACCTGCTCGACGGAGGTGACGGCGTCCTCGTCGATGCGGATCGACAGGTCGTTCTGGACGCGCATGTCGATGACGTCGAAATCGGTGAAGGCGTTGGTGACGGCTTCGTCGTCAAGGGGAACTGAGTCGACGGCGTTCACGTCCTGAGCCTTTCCTTTCCTCTGGCGCCCTTACTGACAACCGAACTCCGGTGCGCATGTCACCGGAGACGATCGGTCATGGGCAAGGAGTCTACTAGGGCGGTGGATACATAGGATCGGCTTGCTGTTTCAGTGCTGCCTATGAGGGCTGCCGGGCACGTGGGAATCCGGCTGGTCGCGCCGCACCCAGGCGTGGACCGCACCGACGCACCCGGCCGCCATGAGAGTCGCTCCGGCCGAGACGACCGCCCACGATGAGAGAACCAGGGAGCCGATGACGCAGAGCGCAGATCCTGCGGCTGCGATCACGCATGAGCGCTGGATTGCACCACTAGGGGCCTCCAAACGCGATTGCCACCAGGTGGAAGCCACCAGCAGGACGCACAGGAGCAGACAGGCGAGCGTTCTCAGAGGGCTGGCCCAGGTGTTCCGGCTGAGAGCGCAGACAGCGATGATCGCGTAGGCAAAGTCCAGCAGGAGGCTGGCGGCATAGGGGAAGAATCGTGCAGCGCTCACTCAGGGCTTCTCCGATCCTGCTTCGTACCGTTGGGCGCGCCCCAGAGTAGACGCAGGTGGGGCGCCCGCAACAGCCCGGACGGGGACAAACCGATCGCGGGCCCGGCCGGGCGCTCGGCCCGGCTGGGCCCGTGGTGGACCCTGGTGGCGGGGGTCGTCGTCCCCTCGCGGATGCGGGGGTCCGGGCGCCGCGTCCTCGCGTCCGCCCATCGGGTTCCCGGGGTGCGGGGCGGGACGCCTTCCACGACAACGGCCCGGAGATACTGGGACACCGGAGGTGGCCCATGGGGGCGAGGCTACCGGGCCCTGCCCCTGAATCACCTGAATGATCCTGGAGGAAGACCTTAGAAGCGTTCAAGCAGGGGATCATCCCTGCGAGGGCGTCCCGCGGCCACCTGGAGCCAGATCCCCTTCCTGGCCGCGTGGGAGGCGACAACGACATCGCGGTCCTGCAGACCAGGGAGGCGCAAACCGCCCGCTTCCCTCAGCGCCGCCGACGGCGATTGAGAGGCGGAGTCGTCCCCTATGCGCTCGTAGACGGCGGCGGCCGCAAGATGACTCCCGCGAGGGTGGGGCAGGTGGAGGGTGAGGTTCTTGGTGTTGAGGACCCAAGTCCTCCTGTCCTCGGCTGATCGCTGCTCGGCGTCCAAGGATGCGAGAACCTTCTGCGCCTGGGCGGTGAGGGGGTGGGCTGTCGGGTTGACCGCGGCGGCGGCCGCAAGGCGTCTCCAGGTGGGATCGCTGCGATAGATGCGAATGGCCTGATCGACGGGGACGACGGCGACGACCAGGGGCAGGGGCGCGTCGGTGATGGGGTGGGTCCGGGAGGGGGCCTTGACGGTGATGACGCGGATGCCGTGCTCTCGGGCGAGGCTGCGCACATGCCGCAGCACGTCCTTATGCGCATGAGCCGGCAGACGTCCTTCGCTCTCGGCCGGGGACGCCAGGGAGATGACGGCAGCATCCTGGCTCAGGGCGGTCGTGACGATACGGGAGGCGAGCTCGCGCGCCCACGCTGCGCGTAGTCGATCGCGGCGGGCGGCGATAGCGGCTCCGAGCCCGTCGGGGGCGCGGCGCACGGCCCGGTGGCTGCGAGGAGTGGGAGCGGTGGCGGCGGCATGCATGAGCTCCAGGTGCTCATCGAGCTCGGCGGCGCGCTCGAGGGACAGTCCCTGCCCACCTCCGGGAAGGAGAGAGCGTCCTTTAGCGGCGATGGCCTGATTGACGGCGGCACGGCGCCGGCCCCAGACGGATGAGGGTTTGGAGGCGCGTTCGTCGTCGGACAGAGGCCATTGACTGTCCAGGGTCTGCAGAAGGGTTCGAGCCCGACCCTGATCGGTGGTGGAGATGAAGTCGACAAGGGTTCTCTGCGCCGTCAGGGCGGCCCGCAGGGTCCGAGTGGACCATGCCACCAGGGCAGTGCGTCGGGAACCCATTCGAGGGGGGCCGGGGGTTAGCAGGCCGGTCAGCGCGTCCCGTATCCCCAGGGCGGCCTGGTCATGGACCTCAGTGGCCCGGTCCCCCTGGGGGTCGCCGAGGCGGATGGTGCCCTCATGGACCGGGTGGGCGAACTCAACCAGTCCGCATCCGGCGGCGGAAATTCGACGAGCCGGTCGGGGTACTCCCCCTCCGGGATCCTTGGGCAGGACATCGATGCCTTCAGATGCACGCACCCCGGGCAGGGTGCGCCATGTCGTCCATGTCGCATCCTTGCGGGTGCTCAGTGCGACCCCCATGACCGTGATGTTCTCCCCACCTGCTGGGCCGGTGGCGGGGGAAGGAGGCCGGCCGATGAGCAGGCGCATCCTCCAGGAGGTGCGCTGTCCCCGGTTCTCAGGGGCGATGGTGAACGCCGCGGCCCGGAGGCTGGTTGTCGGAATGGTCTCCACGGTCCCACTCTCGGCCTCTATGAGGCTGGTGGTGTCTGCCTGAGGCGAGGCTCCGCCGGTGCGCGGTTCCTTCCTGAGGGACAGGTCGAGAGCGCGGGTGATACGGCGAGACGACCATCCCAGGGCGATGGTGGTGTAGCCGGTTCGGCTGTCATCGTCGGTCACGGTCATGGTCACGGTCCCATCGGGGCGCACTCGGCCGCGCCACCGGCCACGGGAGTAAGTAGGCGTCACCGGGTTAGAAACCGGATCTGGGCGCTCGAAGACGGGGACTCCCAACCCGGCCAGGTGGGCACGGGCGGCGTGGACGCCCAGTGCCAGCCCCAAGCCGGCTCCCCCATCGGACTCCCACAGGCAAGAATGGTCGATGAGCCAGCAATCCAGCCAGCTGCGGGCGCTTCCCCGCCCGGTCGGGCGGGGAGCGGTGCACTCGTGGGACCTGGTGCTGAGGAGGTCGGTCACGAGGACCGCCAGCTCCTGTCGACGCTGATGGGACAGGACGGGCCCGTAGGGGGTGATCTCACAGCCGCCGTCCGCGGCCGCAGCGTCCAGAGCGGCCAGGACCGCATTATCGGCGGCGGTCTCGGCTCTGCCCAGCTCCGACGCCGCCCGCGCCCATTGGCGGGAGCGGGCGTGCAGCCGCTGACGGTGCGAGGCCAGCTCCTGAGCGGCATTGATGAGCACGTCCGTGTAAGGGCCGGAGGAGTAAGGCATAGAGGTGGCGGCGCGGACGGCCTGGCCGATTCGGGTCCCCGCCACCAGGGCGCCGTCGTTCGCGGCCCTAACCTCGGCGGCGCGCTTGTTCCAGGTCGTGGACCATTGTCGGGTCTTGGTCGTCAGCGCCCTGCGCAAGGAGCAGCCCCCTTCGCGCCCCGCCTCGTCCAGGGAGGTGGCGGATGTCCCGGAGCGCAGCAGCAGGACGGGGGCGGGCGCGCGCCCCGACAGCCCCTGGGAGAGCCACAGCTCGAGGGCCTTTCCCGTTGACAATCCGGGATCCGGATCGGGAAGGAGTCGCCCGGCCAGGTCCCCCAGGGTGGTCAGACCGGTGTCTTCCAGAGCCTCCAGGAGGGCTCCCGCCCGACGGGCGACGGCGACGGGGTCGGTCTTGTCCCCTTGTCCCATACCGCGTGACATGACGTTGGCACAGGGGATGCTCAGCGCCCCCGAGGGCGCCCGCGAAGGAAGCCCCGTCAGACGCTCGTCGAGCTTCTCCCAACCCACGGTCTCCCCCGACGAGAGATCATCGGGCAGGTAACTGACCCATACTGCACCATCAGTCAGGACGGGAGAGCGGGTAACGACTTGGTCGGACACGAATCTGGAGACCTCGTTCTCATTGAGCCCCAGATGGCGCAGGTTGGCCGAGACGATCTCCTCAGCCTGATGGCTGCCCCCGGGCAGGCACGCCGACAGCGGCGGGTTGACCTCGACACCGACCCAGGAAGCGGTGATCAGGGACGCCAGCCGGGGTGCGTCCTCCCCCACCGCAGTCCTCCACGCACCGATCCATTCGGGGCTCGACGCGCGATGGGCCACGGCGCGGGTCAGCAGTGGAACGCAGGCGGCCGCGCCGCGGCTGACGGTGCGCACCTGGCGCTCGAGACGGCGCTCAGCGTCCCGAGGATGGACGATCGCTGTGTAGGTGCGTGTGAGCACGTCCGGGGAGGACATAGGGATGGGCTCGATTCTGATGGTGGTAGGACCGGTACCCGAACCCCTGGTCATACTCTGGGCGCACAGGAACAGGCTCCGTAATTCCGGCGTTATCTCAGGAGGCTATCTGCGCGTTCCACCCCGAGCAACACATAATCGGTCTGCACGAATGGGGTGAACTACCCGAGGTACCCGGGTACCCGGGGAGTTTTTACCGGAATCCGATCCGCGGGGGGTCGACTTCTGTAGACCCTCCCCCACTCCCCCGGTCATGCCGTCCGTCCGTTCCGCCTCTAGGCTGGCGCCGGCACGACACACCGGATCAGGGGAGGGAGACGGCAGCAGATGTCCCGCGCAGCAGGCAGCGGCACCGCTACCACCGTCCGCATCAACCTCACCGCCCGGGGAGTCACCCTCAACGGCCGGGCGGTCACCGGCCCCACAGAGGACGCCTTCGCCACCGCGCTGTCTCTCGTCTCCGCGCAGGCGGCGAACCTTCCCGAGGGAGGATTCCTGCCCGTGAGCGTCACCGACGAGCGCGCAGGCGGCTACGAGAGCACCCGCACCAATGTCCTTGCGGGAAACATCCTCACCCCGTCTCTCTTCACGCGGCGTTCCGGGAACATCCCGGCATTGCCCCCCAGCATCATGCCCCGATCCCGGCCCGCACACACCGTTTCGCCCGCGGGTCTCCCGCCTTCCATCGCTCCCGCGGCATCGTCGCAGAGGCGGGTTCCGGATCCTGGTCATCCTCCCAAGGCGCCATCCGCTCCCCCCGCCGAGGAGGTTCCGATCTTCCGGAGCGACAAGGCGCCATCGGCCACCGAGAAGGCGCCTCATAAAGAGACCGATCCCACTTTGAGCGCGGAGGATCTGTTCGGCACGACCACCGCGGACCGCCGGGCCCGCAGGAGGCACAAAAGCAGGACCAAGGGGCACCGGTCCCCGCACGCGGGATCCCTGGGAGACCTCTTCACCTTCTCCCCTCCATCATCACCGGATCTCGATGCGGTAGAGGCTGCCGAGGCGTTCTACGCCGATACCTCCCAGGAGGAGGAGGAGAGCAAGATTCGAGGGCCCGGGGACCTTCCCGAGGACCTGCTGCCCAAACGCAGGAGAAGACCCGGAACCCTTCAGGAGCGTCTGCAGGGAACCGGGGAGCCGCTGGCACCGGACAACCGCTCCCTCGTGCTCGCCTCCCGTCCGACCTCCCTCGCCCTGGCTCCCACCACGGACCTGCCGGTGGCCCAGCTGAGCGAGGACGAGCGCACCCGGACCGGGGCGTCCCAGGATCTTCTGCGCTACATCCCCCGCACGCCGTCCTTCCACGCCACCATTCCCGAGCGCACCCGGCATGAGAAGGGGGCGAAACGGGTTTTCTCACTCACCTCTTCTAGAGTCCGACGCCCCTGGACCCTCAGGCGCATTCTGACCTGGGCCGCAGGCGCGGTAGCAGCAGCCTCGGTCGCGGCCCTGATGATCTGGCCCTATGTCGTCACCCAGGAGTACAAGGATCTGTGCGTCGACACCCGCACCGGCCACCGGGCGGAGCAGAAGCAGTGTGAGACCGCCACGGGTTACTACGAGCATCGCTACATCAAGGCCAATAAGGACGATTCCCCGCCCGACGTCGGTAAACCGGTTGAGGGATCGACCACCTGGCCCGCGGGCAAAGTCCGGATGACCACCACCGATGGCGATGTCGTCACCAAACCGGGCAAGGCGTCCAGGTGAACTCGGCGCGCGCAGCGAAAGTATTTTTGTATGGTGGGGCCGTAGTGTCATGACACTACGGCCCCACCATACAAAAATTTGCAAATAGCGTGATGTGTAGCAGCGAGGAAGTGGATCCGCGCTAGTCTTCCCGGTCGAGTCTCATCTGCAGCCCCTCGACGATCAGGAGGTTGAGGGATATCCCGCTGTCGATCGAGTAATAGCGGGCCCGCTTATGCAAGTCCAGGGGCAGGCGCACGGAAGTCTGCAGGGTCTCCCCCTCCACCACCCCGGGACGCTTGAAGGTCTCCGACACGGGCCGGGCCGCCTCACGACGCGGTCTCATGGCCCCGGCCAGAGAGGCGTCCTTCTTCTTCCCACCAGTCATCTCATGACCTCCTCGATCTCCTTGAGAAGCTCGTCGTACCTGAACAGTTCCCTGGGCGCGGTCCCGAAGGCCGCACGCACCCCTTGGCGACGCGGGATCACCGTCGAGAACAGCGGCTCCCCCTCCGCGGCCAGGACGTCGACGACGGCAGTATGGGCGCGGGTCCTCGGCTCAGCACTCGTCAGTAGGACGGCCCGGTGACGGTGCGCGGAAGCCTCCAACGTCGGCCACACCCGTTGGATATCCAGCCCGGAGGCGAGCGTGGGGATCACCACCAAGTCCGCGACATCGATCGCGGCCTGCACCACCGCGGGATCACCGGGAGGGGTGTCGATAATGATCATGTCGGCATCGGGCGTCCTGCCACTGCTCTCCACGCGTCTGAGCTGGGCGACGTTAGCGGCGCGAACCTCGAACGGAAGCGGCTCGCCCGCGTCCTCGGAGGTCATCGCCCACAAAGTGGCCGATCCCTGGGGGTCGGCGTCCCAGACTTCGACATCATGACCGGCTCGGTGCGCGGCCATAGCCAGCATCATCGACGTCGTCGTCTTGCCGACGCCGCCCTTGGTATTCACAACCGAGATCCTCACAACGTCATAGTACTACGAATGTCTTACACAACGGCGCCATCACGTCACAGAACCGTATGAGCGTACCATCCGGAGCCTTGAGCAAACATCAGCAGACAGTAAAATTAATACATCACGGTATTATGATATTTCAATATAGAAATATATTAATATTATGCTCTACTGATCTTTAAGTATTATGGAGTCTTCTGCAGGATTCCAAGTCGCATCGCGATCGAGTTGACCCGGCTATACATCATGAGCTGACTGACAGCGGGGGAGGGGCTGGTTCCAAGCGAGTCCACCTCCTCTGCTGCTCACCCAGAAAAGCGGATGCAACGACTCGATGATGCTACGGGGTCGAAGTCTCATGGGATGGAGCTGTTCTGATGTCATGAAGTGATTCAGTCAGGAACTCCCTGGCAGCGCTCTCGGCGGCCAGGGTGGCCTCGAGCTCGGCGGCGAGCTCATCGACGGCCTTTTGAGCAGCAGGCCGACGTCGGGAGTCGGCGACGTCAAGCAACGCACGCCGGGCTTTGAGACGCCCCGCCAGAAGGCGCGAGCGAGGGATTGAGTCGATTCGGTGCCGCTCGGCTTCGGCCTGAGCGATGGCCCGCTCCCGCCTGAGCATTACCCGTTTATGCTCAGCCGCCCGTTTCTGGCGGGCTGAGGGCAGCACGGTCCCGTGATCGATCCAAGCGTCCAAGCGGTACTTGAGCCAGTACTCGGCCCGACGCACTTCCCGCAGGTCGTAGGTCCATGAACGACCGTCGGGCCGTTGGTCGATGGCTTCCTGCAGATCGGCGACGGTCCACCCAACTGCGACGAAGGGGCGTATCACGTGGGCTACCCATCGATCAGTCGTGTTTCGAAGGGTAGGAACGTCTTCGGCGAGTAGACGCGCGGAAGCAACCACTGCTTCGTCCTTGCTTTTCGTGATGGCACGTTTCCACCATGGGCGCCATCGATTGGCTGGAAGCCATTGACCTGGCCGCACCGTGGCCAGGCGATGGGTTTCAGTGCCGCGTAGCGGCTCGAAGTGGTTGATGGAACCTTTCGCGTGCGCGCGCGGGGATCTATTTCTACCCATACATGGGGAGGGGGGCAGTTTTCCTCCACACACTGCAAGGGAGCGGATCTCCTCGGCCTCGGACAGAGGGATAAGCAGAACCCTGACCGCCGCGTCATTGGAGACCACCACGGTCCCATCGGGCCTGGTGGAGGCATTGGTGGACGCCGGAGCCCACACCCCCGATCTTCCCGGCGCCACCTCGGCCAAGAGTCCTCGGGACTCGGCCCACCGCCGATACGACTTCATCGTCGTCGACGAGCGCCGCCCCGTGGCGCGCAGCACGTCAGATGTGGTGTACCTCGTCGTCATCGAGGAAATATCGACGTGCGATGCAACCTCGCGGGCCCACAGCAGCACCGAGCGACGCCGGGAGTCGTACCACGACTCCCGATCCACGGCCCGCTCCACCGCCATCAGCCACTCCCTCTGCGAGGAGGCGACCCCGCACCCCTCGGGAACCGCAGCGGCCACCACCAGGGCGCTGGTCTCGGCCCGGCGGCTCACGCGTCGACGACGCGGCGCGCCCGTACCGGTCCGCGACACAGCCGTAACTGAACGGGGAGTGCAACCAGAGACAACCTCTGCTACCATGGGATCAGACCACCTTGAGCTTCTTGATGGTTTGACCACATCGATCTTGATGCGAGCATCTTGATCTTGTTGAGAGCACCGTGATCCTGGTCCGATCTTCTTGTTCTCTCGGTCCTTCTTGACGGCAGTTCATTGTTGGCACCCTTCCTTTCATTGCCAGTACCTCTGGTTTTGAGGGAAAAACTTTCATATGCCCCATAGGTTTCACCTCATAGACCTCCTTTTGTTTACGAGCCCCGTTGCCTTCGTGGTCCTCGTTCTCGTGGTGGTTCTCATGTTCGTGGTCCTCTTGGTCCTCGTTCTCGTGGTGGCCCCTGTGTGGCTGGAGAGTTGGTTGCGAGTCGCGTTGCTTGCTAGGCGTTGGGCGGCTCGAAGGCTTGAATGTGGCCCGGTCCCCGGCAGGGACCGGGCCACATCGCTTTATCTATTTAGTTGTCAAGCGGCATGGATCGCCGTCGGGAACGGTTCTGGCAGATCAGCGCGATCCCACCAGCTGGGCACTCCCTGTCTGTCGACCATGCACATATCGCGGCGCAGGAGCTCCTCGATATAGCGTGTACGGGATACGCCGATCGTCTTTCTCACCTGATCCAGACGCGCTGAAAGATCTGGGCCCAGGTTCACGTACAACGGTGCACGGGATGAGATGGACTGAATTGACATGGCCCCACCATACATGACTGTTGTTTGCTTTGCGAGACAACACTCCTAGTTCTTCCCCAGAGGGAGGGCCTGCTGCCGGGGAGCGGTGTCCCACCACGTGGGAACGCCCTGCTCATCTACCTCCGACATGCTCTGCGTCAGAAGCTCTGAGATATAACGCGTGCGGGTGACGCCCCCCACCATCGCCCGGGCTCGATCTAGGTGCTCGATGAGAGCGGGATCGATATTCGCGTGGAGGATGGCGCCGTCTCGCGGTCTGATGCTCTGCTTGCTGCTCTGGCGTGACACCGCTTCACAGTAACGCAGAACCGCTGCTCTATCGCGGAGGATCATCGCGCCCCTCCCGCGGGAGCCCACCCTCGACGATGGTCTGCCAGCGGGCGTTGTGCCCGTGGGACATGATGACGCTCTGGTGGTGGGGGAGCGTGGCAATGGTGTCCAGGACGGCCTGGGCGATCGTCGAGCGCCTGCCCCAGCGGGCCGCCGCGGCCTCGGCAGCCATGGGGGCGTCGCCCCAGCTCCTGAGGCCGGAGCGCAGGGTCGTGGCAAGCGTGTAGATGGCCGCGGCTATCTCCCAATCCGGATGACTCCATCCCTCCGGGGCTGGGTGGGCGCTAATCATGGACCGGTCGGGCTCCGGCAGGGGGTCAAGGTGGGGGAGATACCCGGAGTGGGTCAGCAGGGACGCCGTCATGGGCATGTCGTTGCGCCACGCGCGACGGGCAGCGACGGCGTGGGGGGAGGCCGGGTAGGCGACAGGCTGGTCAGCGGCCCACTCGCCCAACCAGACGGCGTCGGTCAGGGCCTGGCAGGCCGGGGTGGGCAGGCGGGTGATGTCGGCGAGAATGAGAGCCTGCATGGCCTGTTCCCTGGCCGAGCGGACAAGCTCGGAGGAGAGGTCCTCAAAAAGATCCGGGGTACTGGGGGGCATCTCCGGAATGGGCAGGGCGAATTTACTCATGGTGTTGTGCAGGAGTGGATGGCCGGAAGGGGTGGGGCCCCGGCCGTGCCGGAACCCCACCCCCGGGTGCGGGCGAAGGCGCGCGCACGGAATGTAAGTGCCTCCCACCATAGCGGGCGCACCAGGATGAAGCGGACCGCTGCCTCGGTACTGTTCCACCTACATGAAATCTCGATACCATAAGTCTATTAGTTCACGGTGTTGTGGTATCAGATCGGAGGTCGTCGTGGAGTCTGGCGGGCGGGTGGATCCTGCCGTGGTGTTGGTTGGATCGGTCGTTGGTGGTGGTGGAGCGTTTGGTGCCAGTAGGGGGCGGTGATGATGATGCCGGCTCAACCGGCTCCGGATCCGCC
>ERZ772986.1269-NODE-1269-length-14557-cov-6.363674_pt1 | contig 14557 bp, 13 predicted proteins | sample MGYA00511898_ERZ772986 | MGnify/ENA primary metagenome ERZ772986 (study PRJEB29015, sample SAMEA2737934) | human oral metagenome | biome: human oral; feature: human-associated habitat; material: dental | place: China | collected 2148 ... | reverse complement strand
TGGAAGGCAGCGAGTTCCTCCCGAATTTCGGCGAGATCGCTCTCCTCGGTCGCGAGCTCCAGGGCAGTCAAAACGGAGGAGAGGTGTGCTTCTTCCTGCACGGTTTTTTCGAGCTCCTGACCGACTGCAAGCTCGGTGCGCTTTAACTTGGCGTAGCGGTCAAAATATTTTTTGGCATTCTCGGCCGGCGTCAGATTTTTGTCGAGCGGAATCCGAAGAGGCTTGTTGTCATCGTAAAAGTTTTCGGCGACGAAGGAGTCTGCGCCCGGCGGCACCTGAAAGGCGTAGGTATTCAGGAGGTCACCGTAGACGCGGTACTTCTCTTTTTTCTGACTGTCGGCGAGCTGTTTTTCCTGTAGGATACGCTTCCGCTGGCTGCGCTCCAAATGGTTCTGCACGAGGCGACGGAGATCCGCGGATTTTTGCCGCATCCGGGCGCTCTCCGCGCGGAGCGAATAGTAGGAATAGAGAAGTTCGCTCATCGAGTCATAGGCACGCAGAGAGAGTCCTTCGGCTTCGAGCATTGCGAGCGGCAGTGCGGCAAATTCGACGGGGAGTTCATCCCTGACATACATGACGGGAGAAAACTGTCCGTTGCGAACTTTTTCGATGACGCTCTCAAAAGTCGCAAAGAGCCGCACCGTTTCTTCGGGCCGCAAATCGGAAAACCCGGCGCGCGGGTCAATCGAAGTGCGGTACAGGATGTCCTGGGCTGCGAGCGAAGAGATGCCGGAGAAGGCGGCGGAGAGGGCACGGTCCAGCGGAAGGCCGCTCTCCGCGGCGAGTGCGGCGGCAAATGTCTCTTCCGTGAGCGAGAGCGGATTGGTTTTCTGTAATTTCTCGGGGACAAAGTAGGGGCGGCCCGGCAGTACTTCGCGGAGCGAACTCACACTCGCGGGGACGCGGCGCATGCTGTCCAGGATGACATTGCTTTCATCGGTAAAGATAATGTTCGAATACTTGCCCATGAGCTCCACATAGAGGGCGCGCGGCGCAATGTCTCCGAGTTCATTGAGTTGCGTCGTCTCAATGCGGACAATGCGCTCCAGCCCCAGCTGTTCGATCGCGGTGATCTTGCCGGAGCCGATGTGTTTCCGGAGTAACATCGCAAAGCCGGGCGCCGTGAGCGGGCTCGGTTTATTCTCGCGTTGCAGATAGAGGAGCGGGAGGGCAGCCTCGCAGGAAATCAGGAGGCGGTGCTGGGCCGCATTGTTTTTGATGGTCAGAAGGAGCTCATTGTTCTCGGGCATCGCGATTTTCTGAATATGCCCGCCGAGCAGAGTGCGTCGCAACTCTTGAACGAGTGCGGCGATGACAATACCGTCTAAAGCCATAGTTTTTCCTTTCTGTAATCGGATATTTATCGGCGTAAAAACCTAAAAATGATGGCTTGCAAGGGAAACATACTTGCAAACTTTTGAGAAATGCGGTAAGGTAAAACACGCTTTCTTATTATAGGAGCTATTTCGCATTTTTTCCGCGGAAATAACAATACTTTTTGAGAGGAATGCAATCACATGGCGTCAAATTTAGTGATCGTAGAGTCACCTGCGAAGGTGAAGACAATTAAAAAGTTTTTGGGATCCAATTATGTGGTGGACGCGAGTCAGGGACATGTTCGCGACCTCCCGAAATCACAGCTCGGCATCGATGTCGAGCACGGATATGAACCAAAGTATATCACAATTCGTGGAAAAGGCGATGTACTCGCAAAACTTCGGAAAGAAGTGAAGAAAGCGGACAAGATTTATCTTGCAACGGACCCGGACCGCGAGGGAGAGGCCATCAGCTGGCATCTGCAAAAAGCGTTGAAACTGGAGGAGACAGGAAAAAAGGTATACCGCATTACGTTCAATGAAATCACAAAGAACGCTGTTCGCGAGAGCATCAAGCATCCGAGAGAGATTGATATGGATCTGGTCGATGCACAGCAGACACGTCGCATTCTGGACCGCATGGTGGGCTACAGCATAAGCCCCCTGCTCTGGGCCAAGGTGAAGCGCGGGCTCTCCGCCGGCAGAGTGCAGTCGGTCGCGCTTCGTATGATATGCGACCGCGAGGCGGAAATCGAGGCCTTCGTGCCGAAAGAGTACTGGTCCCTCGAAGCAATCACACACGCAGCAGGTGGCAAAAAGCTGCTGAAGGCGCGCTACTACGGGGTCGGTAAGGAAAAGATGGAACTTCACAGCGAGACGGAATGCCTTTCGGTCATCAAAGACTGCGAGGGCAAGCCGCTCCTCGTGCAGGAAATCAAAAAGAGTGAGCGGAGCCGGAAAGCGCCGCTGCCCTTTACCACTTCGACTTTGCAGCAGGAAGCATCAAAACGCCTGAATTTCTCGACGCAAAAGACCATGCGCATCGCGCAGCAGCTCTACGAGGGCGTCGAGGTCGAGGGCAGAGGTACCATCGCACTGATTACTTATCTGAGAACCGACAGCACGCGTGTCGCCGAAGAGGCGGATGCCGCGGCGCGGGCGTATATCCGTGAGAACTACGGTGAAGCGTATGTCGCTGCCGAGCGAAAGGAGAAACAGGGTGGGCAGAAGATTCAGGATGCCCACGAGGCCATTCGCCCGATTGACATCACGCTGATACCGGCGACGGTAAAAGCCTCGCTGTCCCGCGACCAGTTCCGTCTCTATCAGCTGATCTGGAAGCGCTTTGCGGCGGGACGCATGCAGGAGGCGGTCTATGCCTCCACTTCGGTCAAACTGGTCTGTGGCGAGCACCGCTTTTCCCTCTCCGGCTCTTCGCTTAAGTTCTCGGGCTTCATGGAAGTCTATAGCGACAGCGAGGAGGAAGAGGAGGAAAAGCCGGATGCGGCGCTTTTAAAGCTCAGCGAGGGCGAGGAACTTGTGCTCGAGAGCTTTGACAAGGAGCGGCATTTTACACAGCCGCCGGCGCATTACACCGAGGCAAGTCTGGTTCGCGCGATGGAGGAACAGGGCATCGGTCGCCCGAGTACTTATGCACCGACCATCACGACGATACTGGCGCGGCGCTATGTGATCAAAGAGCAGAAAAACCTCTATGTCACGGAGCTCGGTCAGGTCGTAAACCGCATGATGGTGAAGTCGTTTCCGGTCATCGTGGAGCCACAATTCACGGCGAATCTGGAACGCTTGCTTGACTCGGTCGGAGAGGGTAAAATGAATTGGAAGACTGTTGTTGAGAATTTTTATCCGGATCTCAACGCAGCCGTCAAGCAGGCGGAAAAAGAGCTGGAGAGCGTAAAAATCGCAGACGAAGAGAGTGATGTCGACTGCGAGCTCTGCGGCAGACGCATGGTGATCAAGTACGGACCGCACGGCAAGTTTCTCGCGTGTCCGGGCTTTCCGGAGTGCCGGAATACGAAACCCTATCTCGAAAAGATCGGGGTCAAATGTCCGAAGTGCGGCGGTGAGCTGGTACGCAAGAGAACGAAGAAGGGACGCATTTACTACGGCTGCGAAAACAATCCGACCTGTGAATTCATGAGTTGGGCCAAGCCGTCGGAGAAGCGTTGCCCGAAGTGCGGCGGGTATATGACAGAGAGAGGCAATAAGCTGGTCTGCGCCGATGAGGCGTGCGGTTACAGCGAGGTGCTCGGAAAGGAGGACAAGGGCTGAGAAGTTTAATTGCAGCAAAGAAATAACAACCGGGTTAACGACATACGAGGAGAGACATCATGAGCGTGCAATTACTTGATAAAACCAGAAAGATAAACCAGTTGCTGCAAAACGGCAGAAGCATGAAGGTAAAGTTCAGCGACATTCTGACTGTACTGAGCAATGTTCTAGATGGCAGTACCCTGGTCATCAGCAAGAAGGGTAAGATTCTTGGTACAGGCGGTATCGGCGGGGGAGAGAAGGAAGAGTTTTGCGGTCTCCTGTCCGGCAAGGTGGGCAATTTTGCCGACCCGTTGTTAAACGAGCGGCTGCTTGCCATTTTGTCGACCAAGGAGAATGTGAATCTGGAAACACTGGGATTTGCGCGCGAGGCGGTGCAGAACCGCCAGGCGCTGGTTACACCGATCTACATTGCAGGTGAGCGTCTTGGAACTTTGATGGCATACAAGGAAGCTGCCTTCACCATTGACGATATCATCGTGAGCGAATATACTGCGATGGTTATCGGCATGGCGATGCGCCAGAGCGTGAACGAAGAATATCAGGAAGAGGCGAGAAAGCTCCAGATTGTGCGCGGGGCAATTCAGACGTTGAGTTTTTCCGAGCTCGAAGCAGTCACGCACATCTTCAGCGAGCTGAATGGGACCGAGGGCGTCCTGGTCGCGAGTAAGATCGCAGACCGGGTCGGCATCACCCGCTCCGTAATCGTAAATGCACTCCGGAAGTTTGAGAGCGCGGGCGTCATTGAGAGCCGCTCAAGCGGTATGCGGGGTACCTACATCAAAATTTTGAATGACGCGGTCTTCGACGAGATCGCTGCCTATCAGGAGGAGAACGGCAAGCGGCGGACAGCTGCCGCAAAGCGATAAAATCCTTTTGCAATATGGCAAGAAAAGTGATAAAGTAAGATGGTTACGGGATTTTCCCAGACAACACGTCGGCCGAGGCGTGCGCCGGGTGCTGCGAGAGCAGTGGTGCGCGCCGAAAGGCCGGCGGAAGAACAAACCCTCAGGAGGAAAAAAACATGGGCGTAGTATCAATGAAGCAGCTTTTAGAGGCAGGTGTGCACTTCGGTCACCAGACGAGACGCTGGAACCCCAAGATGGCACCGTACATCTACACGGAGAGAAACGGCATCCACATCATCGACCTGCAGAAGACTGTCGGCATGGTGGACGATGCTTACAAGGCAGTCATGGACATTGCGGCTGCGGGCGGCACGATTCTCTTTGTCGGCACGAAGAAGCAGGCGCAGGATGCCATCAAGGAAGAGGCAGAGCGCTGCGGCCAGTTCTACGTGAACGAGAGATGGCTCGGTGGCATGCTCACCAACTTCAAGACCATTCAGTCCAGAGTTAAGAGACTGCGCCAGATTGAGGAGATGAGCCAGGACGGCACCTTCGACCGCCTTCCGAAGAAGGAAGTGACGGAGCTCAAGAAGGAGCTCGAAAAGCTCGAGAAGAATCTCGGCGGCATCAAGGATATGAAGAAGATCCCGGACGCAATTGTGATCATCGACCCGAAGAAGGAGCACATCTGCGTTACGGAAGCACATAAGCTGAACATCCCGCTGATTGGCATTGCGGATACGAACTCGGATCCGGAAGAGCTGACCTATGTGATCCCGGGCAACGACGACGCAATCCGCGCGGTGAGACTCATTGTCTCCAAGCTCGCAGACGCTGTTGTTGAGGCACACCAGGGTGAGGAGAACCGCAGCGAGGAAGTCGCAGAGGGCGATGACACGGCTGCAAGCGCAATCAAGGCGGCAATCGAAGCAAACGCGCGATAAGCAATCAGGCGAGAGGAGAGAAAAAATGGGTGCAATTACAGCGGCAATGGTAAAAGAGCTCAGAGAGCTCACCGGCGCAGGCATGATGGACAGCAAGAAGGCTCTCGCGGCAGTTGAGGGCGACATGGAAAAGGCAATCGAGTTCCTCCGTGAGAAGGGACTCGCAGGCGCGCAGAAGAAGGCGAGCCGCATCGCAGCCGAGGGTATGGTTGCTGTGCTTGTCAGCGAGGACGGCAAGAAGGGCGTTGCGGTCGAAGTGAACGCAGAGACCGACTTCGTCGCGAAGAACGAGAAGTTCAGAACCTATGTCGGCGAGGTTGCGCAGCAGGCGCTGAACACCGATGCAACGGACCTCGAGGGCTTCCTCGCAGAGCCGTGGACGGCAGATCCGTCTCTCACGGTCAAGGAAGAGCTCTCCTCGATGATTTCCGTGATCGGTGAGAAGCTTGACATCCGTCGCTTCCGTCAGCTTAAGGAGGAGAACGGTTTCGTCGAGTCCTATGTCCACGCGGGCGGAAAGATCGGCGTTCTCCTTGCGGTCGAGACCGATGTCGTGAACGATGCGGTTAAAGAGATGGCGAAGAATGTCGCAATGCAGGTCGCAGCACTGAAGCCGCTCTACACGAGCGATGCCGAGGTCGATGCGGACTACCTCGAGAAGGAGAGAGAGATTCTCGCGGCACAGATTAAGAATGACCCGAAGATGGCAAACAAGCCGGAGAAGGTCATTGAGGGCGCAGTGCAGGGCCGTCTCCAGAAGGAGCTGAAAGAAATCTGCCTTCTGGACCAGGTCTATGTCAAGGCTGAGGACGGCAAGCAGAATGTCGCTTCCTACGTGGCTTCGGTCGCAAAGGCCAACCAGGCGCACATCACAATCAAAACCTTTGTCCGTTATGAGACCGGCGAGGGCCTTGAGCATAAGAGCGAGAACTTTGCGGAAGAAGTCGCAAAGCAGATGCAGGGCTAAAAAGCACCTGCGAGACCATACGAAAAAGAGCGAATCGGCGCGGTTGCGCCGGTTCGCTTTTTTTATATGCTGCCGCAGAGCAAAAAACAGTGCAATTTGTATTTTTTTTGCCGCGCGTGTTAGCTAAATTTAACCTTTGTGAGGACGGTGATTATGCGGCTTCAGCGAATCTTCGGCATTCTGTTTCTGGTTCTCGGACTTTTGTTATTTCTGACACCGGGCACGCTTGCGCCGGTCTGTCCGATGAAACCGGACGGCATTTTTATGAAGTGCCACTGGATGGATATCGCGGAACAGAGCGTTGCGGCAGTCGTTGTCTTCGGCGGCCTGTTGGCGGCTCTTTGGCCTGCGGCTTTCAGCGGCGGCATCGCCGCCATGAATCTGGCGTTAGGAGCAGAGAGCTTTGCGCTCGCAAAGAGCCTGATCGGTGGTTGCAGAGTGCATGAAATGGCCTGCAATCTCTACACGCGCCCGCTGATCTACGTGCTGTCGGGACTTTTGATGGCGGTCAGTGCCGTAGCGCTCTGCTGCAGGCTTACGGGGGAGGCAAAACATGGAAGAGCTTAGGGCGGAAGGCCTCTGCAAGCGCTTTCTTCGCGGCAAACGCGAGGTCAAAGTGTTACAGGATGCGTCCCTTTGTCTCGGCGCGGCGAACTGGTTTTTCTGACCGGCGAGTCGGGGAGCGGCAAGACGACACTCTTGAAAATTCTCGCGGGGCTTTTAAAACCCGATGGCGGTAGAGTTCTGGTGAACGGCAGAGACAGCGCTGCGTTTACGGAGGATGAGTGTTGCGATTTGCGACAGCGCGTGGTTTCGTATTTGCCACAGCAACTCGGACTGCTCGAAGCCCTGACAGCGGTGCAGAACGTTGCGCTCCCTGCCATGTTTTCGGGAGATAAGGCGCAGTGCAAAGAGCTCTACAGCCGCGCTACGGCCTTACTTGACCGGACCGGGGCGCTTGCGCTCCGGGATGCCTGTCCCGCGGAATTGTCCGGCGGAGAGACGAAGCGCGTGTTGCTCGCGAGAGCGCTCATGACAGCGCCGCGGTTTTTGCTCGCGGATGAGCCGACCGCGGATCTGGACCGGGAGAGCGCGGCCGATTTTTTGCGGCTCTTTGCGGCTCTCCGGGCACAGGGCACGGGCGTGCTGGTTGTGACGCACGACTGGTCGCAACTCCGGGCGGCCGACCGTGTTCTGCAACTCCGGGATGGCGAAGTGCGGGATGTGACAGAGGAAATCGGAACTTCCGGTTGAACAACAGAAAGGGGAAAAATGAGTCAGATAAGCAGACACAGCTTTCGCCGCATTGCGGCAGCGTGCGCGGCACTTTTGATGGCGCTGCTGCTCGCCTTGCCGGTCTATGCGGAGCAAAAGTATGCGAACTGGCAGGAGGTCGCATCGACCATGGGGACGGTTCTGGACGGCGCGGTCGAAGCCTACGGCGCGGGCGGCGAAGAGGCCGGCAAGAAAGCGACCGAGCAGGTCAATGTAGCCTACTATAAGTTCTACGAGAAACTCGGCTTTGAAAAGACGGTCATGGCTTCCATTTCCGGCAGTCGAGGGTCGGATGTGGAGCACCAGTTCTATCTCGTCAAAAAGATCATCCGCGACGGCGGCTCGAAAGAAGAGTTAAAGAGCAGTGTCGAGACCTTAAAGGGCATGCTCACCGAGGATGCAATTACCCTGGACGGCGGCAAAGCCGCGGCGCGGGGAAACGGGAGCGCCGCTGCGACAGGCAACGCGGGCGGCGGTACAAACAGCGGCGGAGCGGCCTGGCAGACCTTCCTCGCGGTGCTCGGTCTTACGCTCCGCGAGGGTCTTGAGGCCATTCTGGTCATCGCGGCGATTATCGCCTACCTCGTGAAAACAGACAGCAAAAAGTATCTGGGCTCTGTTTATATCGGAGCGGGCCTCGGCGTGCTGTTCAGCGTTGTGCTGGCGATGATTTTCAACGGGATTGCGGCGAGCCTCGGCGATGCGCAGTCCGGCGCGGGGCAGGAGATTTTTGAAGGTGTCACGATGTTCCTCGCAGTCATCGTCCTCTTCTATGTGAGCAACTGGATGCTCTCGAAGGCAGAGGCGGAGACCTGGAACAAGTACATTAAGGACAAGGTACAGCAGAGCATCGATAAGGGCAGCATGTACACGCTTTCCTTCTCGGCCTTCCTTGCGGTAGCGCGAGAGGGCGCGGAGCTCATCATGTTCTTCCAGGGCATGCGCGCGAACATCACAAATAACCCGCAGATGCTCTGGGGCGGTCTTGCGCTCGCTGTTCTGATTCTTGCGATTGTTTATGTCGCAATCACCAAGTTGTCCGTCAGACTGCCGCTGAAGCCCTTCTTCACCTTTACGAGCGTGCTCATGTTCATCCTCTGCATCTCCTTCGTCGGCAAGGGCGTGTACGAACTGCAGGAGGCGGACGTAATCGGAAGAACCATTATCCCGTGGATGAACGGCTTCAATTTCGAGCTTCTCGGCATTTACGACCGCTATGAGAATCTCGTTCCTCAGCTTATTCTGCTGGTATTGACGATATTCACCTATCGCTACCAGCTGGGTAAAAATAAAACACAGAAACAGGGAGGTAAAGAGTCATGATGAAGAGAAGTTTGGCAGTATCGATGCTCATTACCGCGGTTGCGCTGAGCGCTTGCGGCGGCAGCAAGAGCGCTGAGACCAAGGCTTCGGGCAGCGCTACGGAAAGCAGTGCGGAGACCAAGGTCGGTGAGACCACGGCGGCTGCGGGCGAGACCAAGGCTGAGGAGACCAAGGCTGAGGCAAAGGCGCCGGGTGAGGACGCCGGCTTTGAGGAGTTCCCGATCGGTGACGATCAGGAGGTCGGCCCGCTGATTATCTCGGGCGTTTACTTCCAGCCGGTCGACATGGAGCCGGCAGGCAACTCGCTCTCGAAGGCGGATTCCGATTGCCACATCGAGGCGGATATCACGGCGAGCCAGGAGGGCACGACCCTCGGCTATGGCAAGGGTGATTTTGTTCCGTGGCTGCAGGTTAAGGCTATTATCCAGAAGAAGGGTTCCGACAAGGAGCCGACCGAGGTCGCTTTCATGCCGATGAACGCTTCCGACGGCCCGCACTACGGTGCGAACTTCAAGTTCCCGGAAGGCGTCGGCGTCTATGACGTCAAGTTCGTTGTGAGCGCTCCGGGCAATGACTATCTGCTCCACGTCGACAAGGAGACGGGTGTCACGGGTCGCTTCTGGACCGAGCCGCTGGTTGCGGAGTGGCCGGATTTCGAGTGGAACGGACCGCAGTGGTAAAAAGAACGCTTTGACTTCAGTACGGGCGGAGGGGCAACCCTTTGCCTGTATTGCCGTGTATAACACTCGAGAGGGAAGGTGATTCTATCCTAAAGTTGTTTGTCAAAATCATGGAGGGCGGAATTGCGTTTTCGGTCACCATGGGTCTTTTGTTTTCCTTGCTGCGCTATGAGGAGAGAGCCAAACGCGTTCGCATCATAGGCTTTTCCGTCATCGGCGGCTTTCTCGCGGCGGCGCTCTCGGCGTATTTGCGTTCGATACCGAATTTTCTGAACCGGACCGCCTTAAACTTCTATAGTATGCTGCCCGTTGTCGGGAGCATGTTGCTGTTACTCTTGCTTATTCTGTTCGGTTCCTATCTTCGAAAAAAACAGCGGACGGCATACGAAATCTTACTGAGTCTCGCTGTGGTCCTATATAGTCTCGCCTCGTTTTTCTCCTACCTTCCGCTGATCATGACCAATGTGAGCAGCTTTGTGAGCTACGGAGAGAGCGCTGTCAGCACGGCGGTTCTGTTTCGTGTCATCGGCTACAGTCTCGCGATTCTCGTCATGTTGCTGTCGGGGATTGCGGCGTTCCGCTGCGGTCTCTGCCTCGGAGAGCGGGAATTCGATTTGCTGCTTCCGCCGGTACTTTTGCTCCGCGGTGTTTCGCAGGCCGCACTCATTTTGCAGCGCCTTTATTCGCTGCGCATCATTCCGCGCAATCCTAAGTTTTTTGAGGCACTCAGCTTTGTCATCAATCACAGCCTCATCTTCGACGCACTCCTCTTTGCTCTGCTGCTGGTGATACCGCTTACGCTCATACTTCGGCACCTAAGAGTAACGGAGAGTTATCGCAATCGGGCGGAACTCAGAAAGCTGAAGGCGGGGCACCGCCGCGTGCGCCACTGGGCCGCATTTTTTGCCCTGCTTCTTGCACTTGATCTCTCGAGCATCACGGCGCTCAAGTCCTATGCGGGGCGGGAAATTCCGCTCTCTGCACCGGAGGACTATGCAATTGAGGACGGGCGCATTGTCGTGCCGCTCGAGAGTCTGCAGGACGAACACCTGCACCGCTATGAGTACATGGCGAAGGACGGCATCAAGATGCGCTTTATTCTGATCAAGAAATCACAGAGCGCCTACGGTGTGGGCCTCGACGCCTGCGAAATATGCGGGCCGACCGGCTATTTTGAGCGGAAAAACGAGGTGGTCTGCAAACTCTGCGATGTCGTGATGAACAAGGGCACCATAGGCTTTTCCGGCGGATGCAATCCCATTCCCTTCCCCTATCTGGTGCACGATCAAAAGATATACATAGAGACGGCCGATCTTGACAAGCTGTCCTATGTATTCAAGTAAAGGGGGCGCTATGTTTTTACGCATGGTATTGGGAGCCGTATTCCGGCAAAAGAGCAAGATGTTCATGATTGCGTTTACCGTTGCGCTCGGCGTGAGCCTTTCGACCGCGATGCTGAACACCATGTTCGGCGTCGGCGATAAGGTGAACCAGGAATTAAAGACCTACGGCGCAAACATCAATGTCGTGCCGAAGGATGCATCCTTGCTCGGCGATCTCTACGGCATCGGCGAAGAGGCAGATGCGGAGCGGAGCTATCTCGACGAGTCGAAGCTCGGAAACATCAAGACCATATTCTGGGCCTTTAACATTGTCGATTACACCCCTTACTTCAACACAACGGTGCAGGTGAACGGCAATGCGGAGCAAACAAGACTGGTCGGAACCTGGGTCAAACATCACATGGATTTGCCGACGGGCGAATCCGTGGACACCGGCATGCAGCATTTAAAGAGCTGGTGGGAGATGAACGGCGAATGGCTTGACGAAGCGGATTCGGACGGTGTGATGGTCGGATCGATCTACGCGCTCCGAAACAATTTATCCGTCGGCGACAAATTGGAGTTAAAGAGCAATGAGCTGACAAAGACCATGGTGGTCAGAGGCATTTTCAGCTCCGGAAGCGATGAGGATCAGTACATTTACTGCGTGCTCCCGGTTGCCCAGGCGTTTGCGGGCAAGGAAAATGTGGTAAGCAGCATCGAAGTCTCGGCGCTCACAACCCCGGACAATGAGCTCGCGAGGAAGGCAGCGCAGAATCCGCTGAGCCTTACGGTCAAAGAATGGGAAGTCTGGTACTGCACAGCCTATGTGAGTTCCATCTGCTATCAGATTCAGGAAGTCATTCCGGATTCGGTCGCAAAGCCCATACGTCAGGTTGCGGAGTCCGAGGGCGATATCTTGAATAAGACGACGCTCCTCATGGTGCTGATTACAGTGCTCAGCCTGCTCGGTTCGGCGCTCGGCATTTCAAACCTGGTGACGGCTGCCGTCATGGAGCGGCGCACGGAGATAGGCCTGGAAAAGGCAGTCGGTGCGAGCAACGGGCGCATCATCGGCACCATACTCACGGAAATTATGCTGACCGGCGTGATCGGCGGCGTGGCAGGTTATTTCGTGGGCCTCATGCTGACCCAGCTGATCGGCTTCGGCGTCTTTGGCTCTGCCATTCCGCCGGCGGCTATGGTGATTCCGATTGTCGCCCTGTTGATCTTCTTTGTGACCCTGCTCGGCAGCATACCGGCCATTCGCTACCTGCTGCATCTGAATCCGACGGAGGTTCTGCATGGAAAATAAAGAGAAACAGCCGCGGGAGCGGAAGATGAGCCGCCGTCGCATGTACTTTCACATGGTGATGGCCTCGCTTGCAAGACGGCGCTCCCGCATGGTTACCGCACTCCTCGCGATTGCGATGGGGGCCACGGTCCTCTCGGGCCTCGTGACCATCTACTATGACATTCCGCGCCAGATGGGCAAGGAGTTTCGTTCCTACGGTGCGAATCTCCTGATTATGCCGACAGAATCGGGCGGCTCTCTCAGTGAGGCGCAGGTCAAAGAAGTACGAGACACCATACCGGCGGACAAGCTGGTCGGCATGGCGCCCTACCTCTATCAAAATGCCAAGGTGCGCGAACAGCCCTACCTGCTCGCGGGCACGGATCTTGCGGGCGCGAAGCAAAACAGTCCCTACTGGCTGATTCACGGAAACTGGCCGGAAAAGTTGAGGGAAGTTCTGCTTGGTCATGAAATCGCAAAGACCTTGAAACTCGATATCGGCGACAAGTTCACGGTGAACACCTCGAAGGGGGACGGTCAGGAGACCGCGACCGATTTCTTCGTTTCCGGAACCGTGACAACCGGCGGGAAGGAAGAAGAGCTCATTTTTATGAGCATGGAAGATTTGACCGGTATCGTCGGCAATCAGGGACCGGATGTCATTGAATGCAGTGTCGAGATGGAGCAGGCGGAATTGAATCAGCTGGTGCAAAAAATCGCGGCTGCGGATTCCGGCCTGCTTCCCCAGGCGGTAAAACGTGTCACGGCCTCCCAGGACACGGTCCTCAAAAAACTGCAGGCTCTGGTCTGGATTGTCACGGTCATTGTGCTCTGCATTATGATGATTTGCGTGTCGACCACAATGATGGCGGTCATGACCGAGCGCAGGAAGGAAATCGGCTTAAAGAAGGCGCTCGGCGCATCGAATGAGAGTGTGGTCAAGGACTTTCTCGGCGAGGGTGCCATGCTCGGTGTGCTCGGCGGTGCGCTCGGCGCGGGCCTCGGCTATCTGTTTGCGCTTCGCGTGAGCCTGAGCGTCTTTTCGCGCACGGTACATTTCCTCTTTGCGCTGGTGCCGATTACCATATTGGTTTCGGCGCTGATTGCGGTGGTTGCCTGCCTGATTCCGGTCAGAAAGACCGTGGAAATCGATCCGGCGCTTGTGCTGCGCGGTGAATAAGTGAGTGGGAGAAGAGAAGATGGATATTTTAAGCTTACAAGATGTCTCCAAAATCTACGGGGAGTTAAAGGCCCTCGATCAAATCAATCTGACGGTTGAAAAAGGCGAGTGGATTGCCATCATGGGCCCTTCCGGCAGCGGTAAGACGACCATGATGAACATCATAGGCTGCATGGATAAGCCTTCGCTCGGCGAGGTGATTCTCGACGGAACCGACATCACCAAGCGTAGCCAGAAGGAACTGACCGAGGTGCGGCGCGATAAGATAGGTCTTGTGTTTCAGCAGTTTCACCTGGTGAACTACCTGACAGCGCTTGAAAATGTTATGATGGCACAGTATTACCACTCGATGCCGGATGAAGAGGAGGCCATGGAAGCACTTCGTGAAGTGGGGCTTGCGGACCGCGCAAAGCACCTGCCGAACCAGCTCTCGGGCGGTGAGCAGCAGCGTGTCTGCATTGCCCGCGCCCTGATTAATCATCCGGCGTTACTCCTCGCCGATGAGCCGACCGGTAACCTCGATGAAAAGAACGAATATCTCGTCATGGATATTTTCGAGAAGCTTCACAATGCGGGAAGCTCCATCATCGTTGTGACACATGACCCGGAGGTCGGAGACGAGGCCGAGCGGATGATTGTGCTGGAGCACGGACGCATTGCCCGCGAGGAGAAGAAAAAACGGCAGAGACCGGTCATCGCGGAATAAAGGAGGATGGCAAAGATGAAGAAAAGAATCGCACTGCTTGCGGCGTTTATGCTGCTAAGCCTTGCGGCCTGCGGCAAGAAGGAAAGTGCGGAGAGCAAGACCGCGCAGGGCTACAAGGACGGAACGTACAGCGGAGAAGCCGAGGTCAAGGAAGTCGGCGGAACCATTAAACTCGATATCACGGTTTCGGGCGGTAAAATCACGACTGTGGATATGCAGAATCTGGACCGCGAAGGCAAGGAGAAGGGCGAGGACTACGGAAAGAGCGAGCCTCTGAATCAGGGACTCTACAGCATCGCGCAGAATTCGATTCTGGGGACCGATAAGCTTCCCGCCCTTCTCGTCGAGAGCCAGGATCCGGACAGCATAGACGCCGTGAGCGGCGCGACGCTCTCCCGCGAAGCCTTTGT
>ERZ772986.1263-NODE-1263-length-14591-cov-6.996835_pt1 | contig 14591 bp, 13 predicted proteins | sample MGYA00511898_ERZ772986 | MGnify/ENA primary metagenome ERZ772986 (study PRJEB29015, sample SAMEA2737934) | human oral metagenome | biome: human oral; feature: human-associated habitat; material: dental | place: China | collected 2148 ... | reverse complement strand
GCTCGTCCTGTTCTTCTCCATGCGCCGCGGCGGGCGATCACTGGGTCAGATGGCCACAGACGAGATCGGCCGGATCGGTGGCACGGTCGCCACGATCGTCGTCCTCGTCATGCTCATGATCGTCCTGGCCGTCTTGGCGATGGTCTGCGTCAACGCCTTGGCCGAATCCCCATGGGGTGTCTTCTCCGTGGGCTGCACCATACCGATCGCCGTCTGCATGGGCTTGTGGCTACGCTTCATCCAGCCAGGTCGTATCACCCTGGTCTCTATCGTCGGGTTCCTCATCCTCATCGGCGTCATCATTGGCGGACGCTGGGTCGCCGAGTCCTCCCTCGGCGAGCACCTTCATCTGTCTCCCACGACTCTCGTGTGGTGCATGATCATCTACGGATTCCTTGCCGCCGTTTTGCCGGTGTGGGTGCTGCTGACGCCCCGTGACTACCTGTCCACGTTCATGAAAGTCGGCACGATCGTCGTCCTCGCCGCGGGCATCATCATTGTCCGTCCCGTCGTCGAAATGGCAGCCGTCTCGGAATTCGCCCTCAATACAGAGGGTCCGGTCTTCGCAGGCAAACTTTTCCCATTCCTGTTCATCACGATCGCCTGCGGCGCACTGTCTGGAATGCACGCGACCGTCTCTTCGGGCACGAGCCCCAAGATGATCCAAAAAGAGAGCCAGGTCCGCATGATCGGCTACGCCGGGATGCTCATGGAATCCTTCGTCGCCATCATGGCCCTGGCTGCCGCTGTCTCGCTGTCTCCCGGCATCTACTTCTCGATGAATACCTCCGCTGCGACGATGGATTCGTTGGCAGGGCCCACCGTTGTTGCCTCCGCCTCGAGCCGGGAAGAAGTCGCGACCGAGGCTGTCGGCAACCTCGGGGTAACGGATGCCCACGGTGAGTCCCTCGAACCGACGTGGGACTCGTGGGACGAAAATGGCGACCCCAAGACGTACAAGGGCGAAGAAGCCCTGAAGCAGGTCGCATCCGACGTCGGCGAGCCAAGTATCATTTCACGTACCGGCGGCGCCCCGACGCTGAGCGTCGGCATGTCGCACATCCTCCACCAGATCGGCGGCGGTCGGACGATGATGGGATTCTGGTATCACTTCGCCATCATGTTCGAGGCACTGTTCATCCTCTCCGCGGTGGACGCCGTCACCCGTGTGGCACGTTTCCAGCTGGGCGATGCGCTGGGCAACGTGTGGCATCGCTTCCGCGATCCTTCGTGGCACGTGGGTGCTTGGGCAACGACGGGCGTGGTCGTCGCAGCGTGGGGCTCCCTGCTGCTCATGGGTGTGACCGACCCGCGCGGCGGCATCCAGACGCTGTACCCGTTATTCGGCATCGCCAACCAGCTCATTGCAGCAATCGCGCTGCTGCTGTGCTTGGTCATGACAGTGCGCAAAGGACATCTGCGCTATGCGTGGATCCCGGCTATACCGCTCGTGTTCGACACTGTGGTGACGTTCACTGCGTCGTGGCAGAAGATCTTCTCGACCGATGCCCGTGTGGGCTACTTCCAGCAGTGGCGCAATGCGCGTGAACTGGTGACGACGTTGAGCGATCCGGAGGCAATCGCTGTCCAGCGGGCCATCATCCGCAACACAATGATTCAGGGCACGTTGTCGATCGCCTTCCTCGTCATGGTCGCCTTCGTGATGGTCTGTGCCTGTGTGACGATGGTGAAGACGGTGCGTACCCGGGACACGACGACGTCGGAGGACCCGTACCAGGAGTCGAATTTCTACGCACCCGGGCAGATGATTGCCTCGGCACTGGAGAAGAAGCTGGTCAAGGAGTACGAGGAGGTCGGGGACCCGGCGCTCATTCCGGGCCGCTCGCCCGCCCGCACAGGTCATTGAAGACGATGGTGATGCCCATGGTCTCGGCAAATCGTAAACAATCCGTGGATCCAAAGCCGGGCGAGTCGGCGGGTGTATTGCTGCGATTCAGGATACGGCTGGCCCACGCCCGCGCCCTGTGGCGCGACTTCACGGGAGAGTCAGCCTACGACCGCTACGTGGAACGTCACCGCCGTGACCACCCGGACCATGAGCCAATGAGCGCACGCGAATGGTGGCGGGCCAAGGCCGACTTCGACGACGCCAACGTCCAGGCCCGCTGCTGCTGAGCTGACGATACGGCTGGGGCGTGGTTGCTTGGGAGCGTGATTCGCGTCCCGCGATCTCCTTCCGCATCAGCGGAACCCTTCCGGATACCACGGCAGGCATCCGTCACACTCCCCAATTTCCCTCCTGACAAGCGGTCCCATAAGATACAGCACCGTATTGGGGAAACGGGGTATTCATGCGCACTAGGCTCAAGCGCGTTGTGGCAGGTTCGGTAATCGTGGTCGCGGCATCGGTCACCGCTCTCGTGGTGCTGTTGTCGCCCACCGAGATCCACACCGTCGACCACGTCATCGACGGTGACACCATCGTGGTGCACGATCAGCATGGGGAGTCTCTCCGAGTGCAGTTACTCGGCGTCGATGCTCCAGAGCCCGGCAGCGAGATCCCATTCGAGAACTGCGGGTCCGAGCAAGCCAAGCAGTACTTGGAATCCGAGCTCCCTGCCGGTACCCCGGTACAGCTCAGAACAGGTGGCACCACAATCGATGACCAGGGTCAACTGCTGGCCATGGTGTTTCGAACCAAGAACCAGGCCTCAGTGAATGAGCTGGTCACGGCCCAAGGACACGGGATAGCAGTTTCCAATGGGGGAGACACCGAGTGGCTCGACGCGGTGAAAAAACGCGAAGGCGAGGCCAAAGCAGCCCACCGCGGAATCCATGATCCTCAGCTGTCATGCACCCCCGCGGCAGCCGTGGCCAGGATCAACAACGACGCGCAATCCTACAGCCCTGCAGACATCGGCTCCATGAGCGACGAGCAGCTGGCCAGGCTGATCGGTACAGCCGACAAGTGGATCGCCGAACTCGACACAATCCAGGGCCTGCCGCAGAATTCGTTGGCTCTCCAGATGGTCGGCTCCATCCCCGCCGACGAATTCAACCGTCTACGGATCCGTACACGGACCATCCGGACCCGGGCAGCTGACGAGCAGGGAAAACGGATCAAAGAAGCAGCCCGGGCAGCAGAACAAGCCCGCGCTGGAGAGTGAACCCAACGCCGAAGCCGCGCACCGGAGAACGCTCAGAGCACCTGACGCGCTCACCGGTGCGGTCACTGTGCATGGGGTCGCCCCACCAGCGGAATCAGACTCAGCCTCACAGAGGCTGAGTCCTCCTGACCTGACTTGCCCCGCCACGTGGTGACGCAGACGGATACCCGCCTTCGCTGGTCCTCCCGGGCCCAGACGATGCCGCCCCGCCGACGGCTCCTCCTGAGTAATGTCCCCGAGATCGATCATGCTGCGCCGAGTGATCGTGCTCCTTGAACCTGACATTCTGGCTGGTGCTGCGTATCTCTGCGGCAACTGCCTGAGCCTTCGATTGCCAGCCCCTGTGATCCTTGTCGAGCCCATCCAGTACCCCGGACACCAATCGGGCAAACTGCATGATCAACGACGTACGACGGTAGAACGGGAAGGCGAGCAACTGGATCACCGACATCCTCATGAAGGCGACACGCATGTTGTCTTCGTCCAGCTCGAGATAGGCATTCACCCGGCCCCTGCGTCCGGGAAGCTTCGAGCCATTGTTGCCCGAGGTGCCAATCTGGGTAAGAAAGACCTGGTGAATTTTCTCGCTGAGCATCGCCTGCAGCAGGGAGATGTCGATGACCGAGTCTCTGGCCTGCGCGGCCAGTTTGGCCAGCATCTCAGACTCCTCACGACGCCGCTGGGCGATGGCCCGGTAGCTGGTAGCACCTTGAGACTGCCAATCGGGAAGCATCACATCGTCGACCCGGGAGCTCACCTCGCCCAGTCGGGACGAAACCTTGTGCCAGTGCAGAGCCGGACCCGAAAGATTCCCCACGATGCACCCGGCAGTCGTGATCCACATCTTCATCTCCTCACCCAAGAGGGAGAAGCAGTGGGTGGCTTCTTCGTGAATCTTCTCGCAACGGTCCGCATGAGCCAGTAACAGTAAGTTCCGGGCAAACTTGTGCTGGCACGCGGCCCGTGCACACTGCAGTTCCCGGGCGTCGTTATCCATAGCGGTACGCGCAAGTTGCATCAAGTCTGCGAGGTCGTTCTCCAAACACTCGTCATCGACAACCTGATATGTTTTCCCGTCAGGCAGACGGACGGCTTTCCTGACTCCGGTCATCCCACAATCCCCTTGATCTTATGCACATTGTCCTCCTCGGTGGCACGGTAGGCGCCAAGCGTGGAGTAAAGCTGCTGAGAGGATCTCCCGAAGCCATCGGTGACCTGTGCGATAGAGGTCTTGGCAGTCGCCGCGAGTTCCTCGTAGGCGGGCTTCGGCTGAATGACCTTGCCGAACCCGACGTCACCACTGCGGGCACTGACGACGTCCAGGATCTCGTCCAGTTCATCGCCGAAATCCTGCCACTGCCGGGTTGCCCGCTCCAGGGAATCGGCCCCTACCTGGATATCGCCCTTCATCGCGGCTGCCCCACCTGCGGTGGCGGTGGTCTTATCGGTGTCCCCGGTGGCCTTGTCAGAGACCGCGATGTCTGCAGGATCAGAGGTACCAGCACCTCCGTAGTAGGAACTGCCGAAATCCGGAGTACTGCCGGCTGCCATCGTGGAACCCTGAAGATCGGCCCTTCCAGGAACAGACCCGAAGGCACCCCCGGAAACCGACATGTTGTTTCCCCGCGTAACAAGGCCAGAAGCTGCAGATGCAGCAGATTCCGTGCCCATGCCGCGGCCCATGCCCATCATCGGGGGCATCATCATACCGCCGGCTCCGGCAGCTGCCCCTGCAGTGCCCCTGGGCACCATGACCATCGGCGCCTGACGGATCTCAGACTTCTTCACGCTGTCGTCGGTGTCTTCACGATAGCCACCCACACCAGCTTTTGGTATGCGATTCTCTTCGTCAGCGCCGGTTTTTCCGCTGACATCGCCGAGCAGATGCGCACTTTCATCCCCGGAGGTGCGCCGGGGTCTGCCATCAGTCACGCTGAACCACCCTCATTTCTGTACTCGACTAGTTACATATCTTTCATACCCACCGTGGGGGTCAGATCAACCACTTGCAAGGTCTCAATTGGTCTCCTCCGTGTCTGGCGAGAGGATCTGTTGCACCAGTTGCATCCCCTGTTGCTCGAACAGCTCAAGATCGCCGAGATCGACGACGGGGGGGCGATGCTTCTCGCAGGCCATCCCGTATGCCCGCAGCACCCCATGCTGCAGGTCTTTGGCAGTCGGCAGCGTGGCCATCCAACTGGGATCGAAGTCAACCCGGGCCGGCCGACCGTGCACGTCGAGAGTCACGACGATCCGATTGTTGTAAGCATCCCCCGTCACTTCCTCCCCGACCCACTGCGACGGGCGGATGTCGCTGATCTGCTCTGCGCGACGGGCGATCTCATCGCCCTCGGTCTGCCAGCCCGCCAAGGTGTCCCAGTCGAAACGCCATTTCTTGGTCGAAGGGGGCAACTCGGGGGGCGGTGGCATCTGTACTCCGTTGGGGGCGTGCTGGTTGTTCAACGCAACGAAAACCTCCAGAAAGGAGACCTCCAGCGGCGTGCCGTTCAGTTTGCGGGCCCAGTTCTTGGAGATCCTCACCCGCTCCAAGTGCCCTTGCTCGTCGGCCCAGATCCTCACCAGCCCACGCTCATCACCGATTCCGCCGTCGAGGGGAAGATCGTCTTCCTCGTCAGGCTGTTCGACGGGCCCTCCGGTGGGGGCCTTGAGAACGTCATCGAAGGTGTCTTCTTCCCAGATCATCATTACCGTCGACACCTCCCGAACCTCGACCGGTCAACGACGGGCCGCCCGAAGAAGCACCGTCACGATCAAGAGTAATGCTCCCGGCGGACACCCGCAGCATGCACCGCGTGGCGACATACACCAGGCCACAGGTGCATCTTGCCGCCTGCGATCGGTCTTCACCCAGAGCATGATCCGTGACACCTCCGGGCAGGCATTGGGATTCCCGGGAGGAAACCATGACAATGGGGCCATGGCAAACATCACCTTGCACAACGATCCCGTCACCACCGTCGGCGAACTGCCCACCTTGGGCTCCGCCGCTCCGGACTTCACCCTGGTTGGGGTCGATCTTGCCCCTATCACCAAAGCCAGCTTCGTCGGCAAGCGCGTCATCTTGTCGATCTTCCCATCCCTCGACACTGGTGTCTGCGCCACTTCCACCCGCAAATTCAACGAGGCCGCCGCCGCGCTGGACAACACCGTCGTCGTCACCGTCTCGAAGGATCTACCCTTCGCAGCCGCCCGCTTCTGCACCAACGAGGGCATCGAGAACGTCGTAACCGGCTCCGCCTTCAACTCCAGCTTTGGCGATGACTACGGAGTCACCTTCACCTCTGGGCCGCTGACCGGGCTGCTGTCGCGGGCCGTCGTCGTGCTCGACGAGAACGGCATCGTCATCCACAGCGAGCAGGTTCCCGAGACCACCCAGGAACCGGACTACGACGCGGCACTCACCGTTTTGGCCTGAGACCGAAGGCATCGGCCAGACGACGGGTGCGCATAACGCCTGGCCGATGCCACCCCACATCACTTTCTGTCCCTGCGACGACACTAGGGGATACCCCCACTACCTTTTGTGCTCCTGACAGTGGAACAATCAAGGTATGAACGACGAGAATCCGACCTTCCAGCAGCCGGCCTTCGCCCCGGAGCCGCAGGATGAGGCCCTCGCCCTCAGCGAGGTGCAGGACCAGCACCGGGCAGACAACCAGGCTCTGGCCACTCGGGTAGTCCCCGGCGCGGTCGCGACTGTCTCCCCGAATCTGTTTCCCATCCTGGCCACCAAGAAATATGAGGGCGAGTGGGTCGTTCCCGAAAGCCTCAACGTTTCCACGTTCATGGGCACCGCGATCCTCGACTTCACCGATGCGACCTTCACCTCTCCCGAGGTCGTCATCGACCTGCGTCTGATCATGGGCACGCTGAAGATCTTCACCCCCGCGGGACTGACCGTCATCGACGACTCGAACCCGATCATGGGTGAAGTGACGACGAAGAACCTCGGGCGCCCCGATCCCGGCATGCCGAAGCTGGTTCTTCGTGGAATGTTGGTGATGAGCAGTGTCGCCATCCGCGGCCCCAAGATCAGTCTTCTAGACCGCATCAACGGAAAATTCTGAGCCTTCATCGCAAAACCACCCATCCGAGCCTCACCATCATTGTGGCCACGGCGAATCACCAACCAGTCGGCGATGAGAACCGGTGTTTTCCAGGAAATCACGGTAGATGAACCCACTCCGGATACGGGAGAATGGACTCATGAGCGCCGATCTCTTCTGCCCCCCGACCGAGACCTGGATTTCTTTATCGCCCAGGTATCTGACCCAGCGCCGGTTGGGTGCTGTCATCGGCTGGGGTCTGCTGGCCGCAGTGGCCGCCGTTCCGTTGTGGATCATCGGAGCCCCAACCATCATCTGCCTCGTGGTGACGGCGGTGGGGGTTGCGGTCATAATCTGGCGGCTGATACGCCAGCCGGTGATCTTCCGGGCCTGGGGTTTCGCCGAGCGAGATACCGATCTATACATCCGATCCGGGGTGTGGATCCAGCGGATGACCGTCGTGCCCTATGGCCGGATGCAGGCGGTGGAGGTCGAGGCGGGACCGCTGCAACGAATCTTCAAGGTGGCCTCGGTGAAGCTCGTCACGGCATCCGCCCAGTCGGATGCCGTGATCCCCGGCCTTGATCCCGGCGACGCGGCCCGGCTGCGCGACCGGCTCACCGAACGCGGCGAGACCCAGGCGGCGGGACTGTGAGCACCGCCCCCGATCCCAGCAACATCCCACCGGCCGACGAAGTCGCCGAGCGCCCCCACCCGCTGACTCCCCTGGCCAAATCCTGGCTGGGCCTGGTGGTCCTGATCGGCGTCGCCAGCCAGCAGTTCGGCCAGCTTCGCAGCATCAATCTCGACGTAGCCCAGTACATCTGGGTGATCCTCGGGGTGATCATCGTCGCCCTGCTACTGGGGTTGGCAGTGGGCTGGCTGCAGTGGCGGTTCACCCGCTTCGTCGTCAGCGACGAGCAACTACGCATTGAGCACAATTTCATCTCGAAGCGCTCGGAGCGGATCGCCTTCACCAAGATCCAGTCGGTCGATGTCCAGCAAGCGTTCATTCCCCGGCTGATGGGGCTGGCAGCGGTGCACATTGATGTCGGTTCGGGAAACAGACCGCCAAAGATCGAATACCTTTCCCGCAAGCGCGCCTACGAGATGCGCGACTACCTGATGCATCGCGCGTCGGGGGCATCGGTGACGATGGCCGAATCGTCCGCAGTCGAGGTGGGCGACATATTCCACGACCGCTCAGCGACCGACCGGAGCGTTATCGCCATCCCCGCCGGGCGTCTGGTGGCCTCGCTGATCGCCACCTGGGGAACGGTGATCCTGTTGGTGATGTGCACCGTAGGCATCATCCTGGTTGTGGTGACCAGGAGTTTCGGAGTGCTCGGAGTGGTCGCATCCGCAGTGCTGCCGTCGGCAGCGGGTGTCGTCCAATACATCGTGGCACGAGTGCGCAACGAGTGGAACTTCAACCTGCTGGTCACTTCCACTGGCTCACTGCGCACTTCCGCGGGGCTCACCTCGCTGGTCTCCCAGACCATTCCACGCAACCGGGTACAGGCAATCTCTATCACCCAGCCCATTCTGTGGCGTGCATTCGGCTGGTATCGGGTCCGGCTAGACATGGTAGGGATGCACGTGGAGGGCAATCAGCTGAAGGCCGACGTGCTGCTGCCGGTGGGTACCGCCGAAGAGGTTCCCAAAGTCATCGGTGCCCTATGGCCTGGTTTCGATCTTTCCGCTGTTCCCCACAATCCCTCCCCGTCGCGTGCCCGGCGCATCCGCTGGTTCGACGGACACCGGCTGTGGTGGGGTTCCAACGCCGATGTCCTGGTTGCCCACCATGGGTGGCTGCACCCCACGACCTCAATCGTCCCGCACGCCAGGGTGCAATCCGTACGACTGCGTCAGGGCGTGGTTCAGCGAATGCTGGGGCTGGCCAGCGTGCAGGCCCACACCACCCCGGGACCGGTAGACGTCGTCGCCCGGCATCTACAGGCCGACATCGCCCGAAATCTCGCGATCACCGAGCTGGACCTGATGCGCACCGCCAGGCGGCATGGTCCGAGCTGGCTGGGGCTGGGCACCGACGCCCATCCCCGGGCTGCCGTTACGGTTCCCACCGAGCCCGAGCCTGGCACGCCTTCGATGCCCTGGGAACCTGTCAATCCCCCACCGTCACACACCGACGCCGACGAACAGGGACGCGGGTGAATACGATGACATCGCTATGTCTAGGATTGCCGTATGAGTTCCCACACTGACAACGTATTGGGTATCGATATCGGCGGATCGGGCATCAAGGGTGCCCCAGTGGACGTCGTCACCGGCAAACTCGCCAGTGAGCGGGTACGCATTCCCACTCCGAAGAAGGCGACCCCGAAGAACTGCGCCGCGGTCGTGGCGGAGCTGGTCGAACACTTCGCAGAGGAGATCGGCGATAACCCCGTAGGAGTAGCTATTCCCGGTCCGGTGGTGCACAACGTCGTCAAATACATGGCGAATCTCGACTCCTCGTGGGTGGGCATCAACGCCGACGACTTGTTCACCAAGAAGCTCGGGCGCAAGGTCGAATTGGTGAACGACGCCGACGCAGCCGGCCTGGCGGAGGTCCGCTGGGGAGCCGCAAAAGGCGTTCCTGGGTTGGTCGTGGTGACCCCGCTAGGCACCGGTATCGGCAGCGCCCTGCTGTGGAACGGTGAACTCATCCCCAACACCGAGCTCGGACACATCGAGATCGACGGCGCCGATGCCGAACTCAAGGCCTCCTCGGGAGCAAAATCACGGGAGAAGCTGAGTTTCAAGCGGTGGGCACGACGCCTGACCCGCTACTACCAGGAGATTGAGAAGCTGCTGCGCCCCGACCTCATCGTCATTGGCGGCGGGGTGTCTAAGGAACACCAGAACTTCATCCCGCTCATCGAAGTGGAAACCCCGATCACGGTGGCCAAACTGTTCAACCGGGCAGGCATCATCGGCTCGGCAGCGAACGCCATGGATGCCGCAGCCGAGCGGGCCTGACACCTCACGCGGGCCCGCGACTGCATCGCCCTCCTGACTCGTGGCAGGGGGCGATGGTGCTCAGTACACCTCACGCAGAGATGTTCACCGGGGCTGCCCCAGGTACGGCAGCCCCGGTGCGGATAGCACAGGGGGGTGGGACCGAGTCGTGCTCGGCCCCACCCCCTGCTTCCCGGGATCAGCGCTGGCTCACCCTGAAGGCACTGCCCAACTCAGCGATGACCGATTCCTTGTCGGTCGCAGCCAGGAAGGCGCGTGCTGCGTCCAAAGTGGCGTCGACCACCAGTCGAACGGTACCGTCACGGTCCTCGGCGAACCTGACCAGACGTTCGACCACCTCGTCGCGACTCCCCGTGACGTCCACGAGACTGGGATCGGCGGTCGTGATGGACACCACCTTGAGGTTCTCGTCGAACCTCAGGATGAGACTGGTCCACAACCGCTCCTCGTGGTGGACTGCGAGGACCACGGTCTTCGGGTGCCGGATCCCATCTTCGGCACATGGACCGGTCAGAGCGGTTACGACGCGGGAGTCCGACTGCTCGAACAGGGGTTACCGGATGCGGTGTTCGCTGCCTCCGACCTCATGGCGCTCGGGATGATGAGGGCCTTCTCGGAGGCAGGGGTACGAGTTCCCGATGACGTCAGCATCGTGGGTTTCGACGACCACGAGTTCGCCCAGCAGTTCACCCCGCCGCTGACCACCGTCCGCCAGGATTTCGAGGCCCTCGGCGCGCGGTGCCTGGAGGTTCTGTTCGCCAACAGTGAGGAAGCGGTGCTGACCGCACCCATCCGCCCCCGGCTCCTGGTCCGCGAGAGCACTCGCCTCCGAGGCAAGGAGAGCTCCTGACCGCAGACCGGTCACCCACCCGAGAACCGGGGTACCACCACCTCGCCACACATGACGAGCGCCCGCCCCGAGGCAACGGGGCCGCTCATCACGGGCTCACATCCGTTCGGGTGCCTCAATGCCGAGCAGGTCCAATCCGGTGGCCAGCACTTGCTTGGTGGCTGCGACCAGCCCCAGCCGGGAGGCCCGCACAGCACCCTCGGATTTCAACACCGGGCACTTCTCGTAGAAGGAGGAGAACTTGGTGGCGAGTTCGAACAGGTAGATGCACAGCTTGTGCGGAGTGAGCTCGTCGGCAACGACCTGCACAGTCTCCCCAAACCTGGTCAACCACAAAGCGAGTTCCTGTTCGGTCGGTTCGGCGAGCACCTCGATTCCTGCGGAATCGATGCCGCGGGCCCGGGCTTCGCCCAGAATTCCGGCACACCGCGAGTGCGCATACTGCAGGTATGGACCGGTGTCTCCTATGGTGCGAGTCATCCGTTCTGCATCGAAGACATAATCCTTCTGCAGCGAATTCGACAGATCGGCGTATTTGATGGCTGATAGGGCTATCTGCGGGGAGGCATGCTCTTCGGCGGCATCAAGCAGCGATTCGAGGGGCACGGTGCCACCATCGCGGGTTTTGATCGGGGTCCCGTCGGCACCGAGCACCATGCCGTAACCAACGTGTTCAGCGACGACCCCAGCGGGCAGATAGCCAGCCATCCGGGCGACTGCGAAGAGCAACTCGAAGTGGTGGTGCTGACGGGCATCGGTAACGTAGATGATCCGGTCGGCGTGCAGAGTATCGACCCGGTGCCGGATGGCCGCTAGATCGGTGATGTCATAGCCGTAGCCGCCTGCGGAATTGCGGATGATCGCGGGGGCCTCGAACCCCTCGGCGAAGACCACCAGGGCACCGTTGTCCATCGTGGCCACGCCACGGGCTTCAAGATCTCCGGCGATTGCGGGCAACATCTCGTTGTAGGAGGACTCGCCCGCGATGTCGTCGTCGGTTAGTAGCACATTCATCCGGGCATAGGTAGCGTTGAACCCAGCCAGGGAGATCTCGATCAACCGATGCCATGCAGCCAGGGTTTCTGGGTCCCCCGACTGGAGAGCGACCACCCGGGCGCGGGCCCGGGCGGCGAAGCCCTCGTCTGAGGCCAGATGCGCGTTGGCGCGCCGGTACAGCGCCTCAGCACCCGCGAGGTCAAGGATGGTCAGATCAAGGTGCTCGTCAGCGATCTGTTCAATGAGCATCCCGAACTGACGGCCCCAGTCACCGAGATGATTCTGCGGAATGACGGTGTGTCCCAGGGCAGTAAGTACCCGGTTGAAGCAATCGCCGATGATCGTCGTGCGCAGGTGCCCGACGTGCATCTGCTTGGCGACGTTTGGTGAAGAGTAGTCGATGATCACCCGCTGAGGTTTGCTGGTATGCGGGATTCCGGCCCGGGGATCGGCAAGCTGAGCAGTAACGGTGGCGGCGAGCACACCGGAACGCAAACGAAAGTTGATGAATCCAGGCCCGGCGATCTCCGGGGTCTCGCACAGGTCGTCAAGGTCGAGAGCAGCGACGATGCGAGCTGCAACATCCCGCGGGTTGACGCCCTCCTGCTTCGCCAGCCGCAGCGCCACATTGGATTGGAAGTGGCCGAACTGCGGCTTGGTGGCCGGGCGGAGCTCGGGATCGGTCCCGGTGACCGTCTCGATGCGCTGCGACAACTGGGAGGACAGAGAAGACATGATCACATTCTTCCACGTGCTCGAAACCCACTTGACGACGAGACTCGCATCCTGACGTTACATGCCCACACGCAGCTGCACCACGGCTGCTCTTTGGTTGACCCCCTGGAGGGTGATAATGAGATCACCCCTGTAGCTTCGAAAAGGATGGTGGACATGAGTGAGTATTCGCAGTCCGGTGAACCGGTGAATCAGAGGCGTGCTGCTCAGAGTGACTTGTCTGGTTATCGCGCCGAGACTGATGACCTGCTTGAGGATCTTGAGCTTGAAGAGGGCATGATCAACCCGAGTTCCCGTGGCAAGGAATCGGGTGCCGGTGGGCCAGCGGGAATGATGCCGCCGATGATGGGCGGTATGGGCCGTGGCGCTGCGGGTTCCCAGGCTGCAGGTGCTGGCGCTGCGGGCGCCGGGCTCGGTGCTGCGGGCATGGGCACGACGGCTGGCGCCGGGATGGGCGGTCTTGGTGCAGGCAAAGCCGCTGGCCTGGGTTCGATTGGTGGCGCTGGTGGAGCCTTTGGTGGCGCTAGCGGCCTGGGCGCCAGCGGCCTGGGCACCGGCGGCCTGGGGGGCGGGACGCTCGCTGCGGGATCATCCGGCAAGGACTACGGGTTTGGCATCAACCCGGCCACTGGTAAGCCATGGTCGCCTTCTGATCCGGGTTTTGCGGAAAAGTTCGGCACCTACGATCCGGAGACGGGTAAGTATGTGAACCCGGTGACGGGGAAGGTGTACGACCCGAAGACTGGGTCGTGGACCGATCCGGTGGACGGTACTGGGTCCGGTGATTACTACACTAACCCCGGTCTTAAGGACCCGAATCCGGGTATCGGCGGTGGCGGCTCTGGCGGTGGCATCCCAGGTGTTGATGTACCGGGTATGCCGGGTACCGGCGGTGGCGGCTCTGGCGGTGGCATCCCAGGTGTTGATGTACCGGGTATGCCGGGTACCGGCGGTGGCGGCTCTGGCGGTGGCATCCCAGGTGTTGATGTACCTGGCGGTGGCATGCCAGGCGGCGGTGGCGGCATTCCTGGCGGCGGTGGCGGCATTCCTGGCGGCGGCGGTAGCATGCCGGGCGGCGGCGTGCAGGTTGATCCCGGAGATATTGACAAGTCGGCCGGTACATGGGATGGGTTGAGCCAGCAGATGGACGCGGTGAAGAGCCAGCTTGATCAGCTGAAGGGTCAAATTCAGTATGGGCGGGTGGCCCAGCCGAAGGGGGCTTTCACTAGCGCCGAGACAACCGCTGCCAATGATGCTGGTTCGTCAACGAATAACATGAACAATACTTCGGCCCAGCTGGCGGGTTCTTCGACTGATTACGCGCAGACGGAGGACGCGAATGCTGAAATTGGAGTGAAAGCGAGTGCCAAGAAATGAGTAATTTCAGTCATGCTGCACAGGTTCCCAGTGGGTCTTTTACGCCTGTGAATGGGACTGTTGTTCAGATTTTTGATGGGCAGAATCTGAAGAATGTGTTGGATGCGTTGGTCGCTAGGTTTTCTACCGCGTTGACCAATGACCGTGCAGAGGTTGAGAATGCCAAGGCGGTGGCCGATGGGCCGTTGTGTTCGGATGGCTACGATGCGGATGCGACTGCTGCGAACTTTTTGAAAGCCGAGCAGGGCATGTGCCGTAATTTGGATTCGCTGGTGGGTTCCACGGCGATGGCTGGCATGTCGGCGGGTTTCCCCGAGGGGTTTTCTCCTAGCGGGGGCACTGGTTCGGCTGGTAAGTGGATCGAGACGGCCGATGCGTCGGTCAAGAATCAGAGCCCGTATGACGGCTGGCATAAGGCGATGACCGATCTGCACAAGATCGTGGAGGATTCCCAGA
>ERZ772986.1259-NODE-1259-length-14612-cov-10.555746_pt1 | contig 14612 bp, 21 predicted proteins | sample MGYA00511898_ERZ772986 | MGnify/ENA primary metagenome ERZ772986 (study PRJEB29015, sample SAMEA2737934) | human oral metagenome | biome: human oral; feature: human-associated habitat; material: dental | place: China | collected 2148 ... | reverse complement strand
TGGTTATTTTTGGATTAATCGGTGCCGTAACAGGCTTTTATATGTTATATAAACAAATAAAATGAAATTAAGAGCCCCGTAAATACTTATATTTACTGGGCTCTTTGCTTTAGAAAACTGTTTTAAATTTTTAAAAATCAGCACCGTTGCTTAACCGTTGCTCACCCTTTCATAAAAGTTAGAGACACATAGTCGTCGCTCAAAAGAGCATCTTTAGTAGGCAATTTATTAACAGCTTCTACTAACTCCGATACGTCTTTGTGGATGTATACTTGATTCGTTACGTCAGAATGCCGGTGACCTAGTATCGTTTTTGTCGTGGCTTCTGATATGCCAATGTGAATTAATAAGGATGCACAAGTATGCCGCCCGTCGTGTGGAAGGTGTCCTGGGAAATGCTTATTTAGATAGGTACGGATGGCGATTAATAAATGTTTAGGGGTGTCTTTAGGGAGCAGATACTCATTCCGTTGAAAACTGCTAATTTTATACCACTCTTTTATAATAGGCAAAATGGCATCCGCTAAAGGAATGATACGATTTTTACCCGCTGCAGTTTTACTACCACCTATCATATAGCGTTCCTTGAGATAAACATCTTTCAATTTAATACTTTGTATTTCACCTGGGCGCATTCCCGTATATATGTACACTAATAACACACGAGCATCACGATCGGTATCTGCTAGTTCCCATAGGCGAAATATCTCGACGGGGGTGAATGGCTTATGAATTTCAGACTTTACCTTTTGTGGTAGAGTGACGAGTGCAGCATAGTTTTTATCCACTATATCATTTTTAATAGCAGCGTCAAAAGTTGCTTTCATAGCCGTTTTTATCTGTACCAATGTCGTGTGGCTCTTATCTGCATATCTGTCAATAACATCTTGCATATGGGCAAGTCTTATATCTTTAATAGGGGTTTTTAATAAGTGCTCCACCTTCTTTTTATTATAAAGATATCCGCCTTTTTCCAAGATAACCCCTTTACGTAGCTTATCTTCAATCATCCATTCCCAACATTGGCCAAAGGTCGTATCCTTGATTTCGTATTGTTGGGCGTTTGCGTCATAAGCTGATAATGCATTATATGCTTCTTTTTGCGTTGCAAAGGTGCCTATGGATTTTCGTAAGGGTTTACCCTCGGAGTTATATCCAAGGGTCACCACGGCTCGATATGGCTTGCGTAGAGCCTTATGTTTCATCTTATATACGGTGCCAGTACCATTGGCGCGTTTCATGGCCATAATATATATCCTCCTTGGTATAGTGATTAGCCTTAGAGGTATGGTATAATGATTGTGGAGTAAAAATAGAGTACCTCTAAGGTATGATATTTTTAATAGCCCTCACTGCGGTGAGGGCTTATTTTTTTTATGTAAGAGGGGCCGCTGGATTGATTTTAGTAGCGTGTAAATGCCAATCTTGTGGAAATCCTAATTTTAATAAAATATCATTTATATGGATAGAACTAAGTTTTGGAGCTAATTTCTTTGTTAACTTCAATACAGAGTTATGTAATGTGGCGTATTCAATGCGACTTAAGAAGCATTGTAACGAAAGAAACACAGCATAAGTGGTGTTCCTAGGCGTATTTGATGTAATACCATATTTAGTGTGTAATGGCGCCCAATATCGATCATCTGAAGGACAAAGATGCCCAATCAAGCGATTACCATGCGCACAAACATTTCTGATGCTGTGAATGTTTTTTACAAAGCTTATCATTGTAGCGGGGGTAAATTGCCCTGGGTTCTTGATATGTTCGGTTATAAAGCTTATACAATCCCGTGCTACTTTATTTTGTACTGATATGGTGGTGTTAGATAATAGATATCTAAATGTGCCAAACTCAATATAGCTAGATAAAACCCACATAGGGACTTTTTGATAACTATTTATGTAGTGATAAATACTAGAGTTTCTATGATAATTACAGTTATACTTAATCAGCGTTTTAGATAGTTTAGATATAGTCTCAACACTCTCTAAACGCCTAGTAGGAGCGTAGCAATTAATATCTAAATATGGGTAAGGCTTATCGGCGTAGGTCTCAGAAAAGCGATGTGAAAATAATGCTTTTAAATGAGTCTCAGCACTAAGAATAGCATTCAACAGTTCTTGTTTTAATTCTTTTTCAAACCGGTAAAGCTTTGCAATTTCATCAAATGTGGTATTCGATGTATAGTTATCATTATTGTCTCTGGGAAAAAAGTTAGCATACCCGTTTATAATATTATAATAGTTTTGGCTCAATAGATATGCTTTCGCTTTATCAACATCATTAATGATAAGGTTTCTATCAAGAAGTATTTGAATTTGCTCGTCTATTGTTTTGAATTCTTTCAAAAGAAAAAGCCCTCCTCAATGAGGAAGGCTTTTCTTCGCATCGGGCCCCGTAGGGTATCCGACACTCTTCTGCTATCCTCATTATATTAAAATAACTTCACAAAAGTCAACAAATTTACACATAAATGCGTACAAAATTTATCATAAAGCCTCTTACCTCATAGCAGGGTATGGGCATTTTATAGTAGAGCATTTTTTTATCTATACTTGTGAAGTTAGTAATAATGTATTCTTTTCCGAATTTGTTGACGTCAACAAATTCGGAATAACCCGCATAATAACTGGCTTCTTTAGCATAAAGCCCATATTCAGTATATGCAATTTTTGCACGTACTGAATTTTTTTATCTGCAAAACGATATAATAAAAAGACCCATCCTGGTGCGCTGTAGTTGTTAAACCCTGAAGCGTGGATGGGTACTGGTACCCTTATTATATCACGCTGTGCAAGGATTGTTATAAATTATTAATGCTGACTGAATCTACTTCTCCCGTATCAGCTTTGATTTTTACAAAGAATATACCACGAACCATTGCGCCAAATCCATTTTGTGCGTCAACCGTGCCACGAACAGTAACGCTATTGTCATAACGAATGACTTTTTTGATATCAAATTTAGCCGTGGATGGTGATTTTAGTCTAGCGGATACAGCGTCTTTAGCGGCTACTTGATACGCTGCTTTTTGTTGATCACTAATATAGACCTTGCTAATATCGTCTGTCTTTTGGCCATTTTTGTAAACGGTAGAGAAGCTATTTTCGATTTCACTAACTTTATCGTTTTTGATGCGGAAGAATGTTTGGCCATACTTCTCATCAACAATGTAATACACACCTTGCTGATCTGCTACTTTATTTACATTGCCGAATTCAGTGACCCCAACGCTTTGTAATTCGGTAAGTACTTGCTGAGATTGCTCTTTTGATAAACCTGTTGCATCTTTAATATTATCAACAGGCCCCCCGCAGCCGGCAATACATAAAGTAGTAATTAAAATCCCTGATACTAGCACTTTTTTCATTTTTATCTCCCTTTTATATAATCCCTTATAATACTGATAGATAATGGTGGTAGAAATCTATATTCTCTAATTCAGTATCATCGATGCATGTCCGACGGACCATTTGCTCAACTAGATTGACATTTTGATCTAAATAGAAGTCGTCGTTAATAATGTGCATCAATTCGTGTTTTATTTCCTCCCTCATACGATCGCGAGGGAGGTTTTTATTTATGTAGATATTATGAGTATCTACATCCTCTGACTCTTCAGAAACCGCTTTAGCATTTGGTAAGTCACAATAAATTAAATTAATAATCAATAATATCACTCTCCCTTGTAGATATTACTTATGTTTGGATTTTAAGAATTCAATGTATCTGGCTGTTTCTTCCATTTCCTCCTTAGATATATCTTTTGCTGCAGAAAATAGCATACGAGCACCTGGGCGTGTACGAAGGTATTCAGCGTATTCAGCAGTTTCAGAATCAAGATAGTAACCTTGAGGAGTATCATCTTTATCCCAACCAATTAACCATTCTGGCTTTACTTCTAATATAGGAGCTAATCTATTAATAAAATCAATAGAAACACTAGCAATTTTACCAGATTCATATCTTTGCATATTACTTTCACTAATACCTAATCTTGCTCCTAGGTCAGCTAATGTTATGCCTTTTTGTTTTCTAATGGATTTAATTCGTTCTCCTATTTCTTTATTTATTGTATTTCTTTCATCGATACTCATAATATGCCTCCAAATAAGAATCGCCCTTACAAACATATATTACAATAAACTTGAATAAAACTCAAGAAAAATTATAAAACTTTTATAAAATCTTGCATAGGGTGGTTGACATGTTTTAGTAATAGGCTTATCATGTAATCAGAAACTTGCATAAGGTGCAAGAAAAGTGAGGTGAAAAGATGAAACTAGAAAAATTAAAAGGGTTGTTGGTAGAACATAAGAAAACATATGCGGATTTAGCGGAGTTATTAGATGTATCTATCACAACCATTAATAGTAAAATGAATGGGAAAACACAATTTGATGTAGTAGAAGCTACAATGATTAGTGATTGGCTTGGTTTAGACTGCTCTAGTAGAGTAGATATTTTTTTACACAGTAACTTGCATAATATACAAGTTATAAGTTAGAAGAGGTGAAATCAAATGGGTAAATAAAAAGCCACTAACAAAAGTTAGTGGTAAGAAAGAAGGGGAATAGATGAAAGAGGAAAAACATATTAAAATACTCCGTCAACAACTGGAACTATTGACGGAGTTGCAAAAACAAGTGGATGATCCACAAATAATTATTGAATTATCTGACAAAATAATTGTGTTATCTGATGCACTAACTAATCTAGAAGAATCACAAAATAATAAATTATCTATTTGGAAAGATGCATCATTAATTAATCAATTAGCCTTATCAATTCAAAATAAATGTGCAAAAGATATAGATGAATTATTTGCTCTGAGCGGTAGCAAAAGTAAATAGCATCTGCATAACTGCGATAGCAATATGTTGATGCTTGTGGAGTACATCAGAAAATTTTGATAATAGACCTTTTTGTACGGGAATATCATTACTTAAGTTTACTTCTAGCAACTGGAGCATTTTTCTAAACGCTTCTTTTTCTTCCATAGATATATTTTTGTCATTGTCAATTAGATTGGAAATTGAATTTATGGATTGATCTATAGAAATTGAAACATTCTCTTGTGATCCAATTATAGAATTTCCATTTATAGTGCCAATGTTAAATATATTGGTTGCATTAGAGCGTTTATGAGAACGCTGATAGTCTGTTTCATATTTTAAAAGGACACCATCAGTCATTCCTAGAGGTTTTACATCTATAACATGGTAGTTCTTTTTGTTATGAACCAAGATATCGCCCTCTATTATATCTGAAAATTCTAATGTTTGAATGGAGTTTGGATATTTACTAGAACAGAAAAATCCATACACTTTGTCAGCGATTACTTTATCATTTCGTATTACAGTAAATAATTCAGACATATTTTTAAATGGGTCAACCGGCATTTTGAATTTCATTATAATCACCTCCTTTCAAGGTGATTATACCAATTATAAAAAAATAGATGAAATAAAAAAGGAGATAATCATGTTAGTTAAGACAATATCAGTTAATCAAATGGCCACGGTATTGGGAAGAACCATGACCGCGATACGTGAATGTATCGCAAAAGATAAGTTTCCGTTTGCACAATGCTGGCAAACGAAAGGCAAAAAGGGTCGCACCTTTTCAATTGATAGAGAAGGGTTCCGGTTCTACTTGGCCAACACGCTAGGCTGGCCAGAAGAAAAAATTAATGAAGCATTTAAGGAGGCGCATATCATATGAACGGGATGCTTAAAGGAATCGGCCTATTGATGATAATCGGTACGGTAGGCAGTTTAGATCTTGACCGCATTGGCTTTGCACAAGCGTTGTTTCAAGTGGCATGTGGCATCATGGCTTGGATGGTATCTGATTACAGAATTGAGGTCAGACGATTGCGCCGTAAATTAATGCGTAGCCGTCAGGTACAGAGCCCTATGTATTATAGGTTTTAATGGTAGTACGTATGAGAACTCAGCGCTGTACGAGATGCAATAAGAGACTAAAAGGCCCCTACCATTATTGGAGCTTTACGACAGGCGCACCGCGCGCCGTGTGTAAAAAATGTAAAGAAATACATCAAATCGTAAAACAGAGGAGACAGAAATGACAGATCAAGAAATTCTGTACAACGCCTACAACGATAGTGGTGTACAGACCAATGAGGAAATGGAAAATTTCCTCGGATGGCCGAACGGTAAGGTTAGAACCATGAAAGCCCGGCTAAAGGCCTTATCGCCGGTTCGATGGGGGCCTTAGAACTCGACCAAATTGGATATATACAGTTTGGGGTACAGGCACTCGCAGGCTTGGCTATATCCGTTTATGGCTTTAAAAGAGACAAAGCTGAAATGGATACTGAAGAGCAGGAAGATGTTATATATCACATTCCTGTAGTAAGAAATTGTGGTGAATACTGCCGCAATCCGTATCACAAATAGGAGGGAAAATATGGAAGGTATTGATGTGATTTGGGTGCTAATACGATGAGGTCTTTTGTTCGAATATGCACAAAATGCGGTGTTAGGCTAATCCCATACACTTATAACTACATTTATGACGAGATTAATCGTAAGGCAATTAGAGTATGTAAGCGTTGCCACGATGAACATGTTCGCCGTAAAAGTAAAAATGCTCGCACTCACGGCAATGAGTAACGAGCACAAATTAAATTAAACTAGTTAAATTGTAACACATAAGGAGGTTACTATGCCAACAACTAATAAAAATATAGACTTTGATTTCTTTAATAGGTCAGGACGTTTTCCTCCGAAAATACGATTTAATATGTGGGGTTCCGCATGCGGTCTAAGTGTTGATGCATACAAAGCTCTAGGAAAGCCTTTGGGACTTAAAGTTGGCATAGATAAAGAAAATCGTAAAATTCATGTTTTACCTGTTACTGAAAAGAATGTGAATGGCGTTATTTATCTTAAAGAATACGATCTTAATCATTCAAAAGTAATTATCTCAAGAGCTCGGATTGTCTTAGATGAGCTAAGAAGTTTAGGTATTAATGAAAATATTGTAGGAACTGTAAATAGTGAAAATGGATCAACTGAACTAGTATTTAAATTTTAAGGAGAACATATCATGGAAAATCAAAACATCTTAACTATTAAATTCAATACATTGGACGATCTAGCAGTGCAAGTAGCAGATTGGAATGAGCGATTAAATCATCAATGCCAAGGCAAATGTATGTCGGAAAAGCCAATTATTAAAGTAACGTCAGGCACTAGTCTTGAACTAGCAGAAAATAAACTCGAGGATACCTTCAAGAAAGCAATTGAAAAGAGTAGTAAAAAGATTGCAGAAGGTATAAATCAACTTGAAGCTGAAGGTTGTAAGGTAGAAATCTTAGAAAATGAAGTATCAGCGCCTGCAGGCGATGTTCCTGTGACAGATTTTGAAGGCAAGCCAACAAAAACTAAAAAGGAAAAAAAGGCTGAACCTGTAAGCGAATCTGTAGTAGAACCTGCTCCTACTGAAACGCCAATTAAAGAACAGGCTACTGTTGAAGAACCGAATCAAGATGCAGCATTAGATGTAACTGCTGAACCGATTGATAAAAAAGCATTCTATAAAGAATTCCGTGAATGGATGGGGACTGATACTGCTCGAGCTAAACAAGCTATGACTATTTTCCGTAAACATGGTGTAAATGGGAAAGTATCCAGTGATGTATTGACTGATGATATTATTACTGATTTGAAGTCCGCAATGGCAGGGGAGGAATAATATGCCTAAACAACAATTTAAGGCTCAAGCTGATATCTGTAAAAAGGCACTAGATACATTACATAAAGCAATTGAACTTGACCCTATTAATGCCGAAGAGTACGAAGCTGGTATAGCGTATACCGAAGGTGTCATGAAAGCATCCAATGCTATTGTAATGGCTTGTGAAATCGTAGAGCCTACTAAGAAGCAAAAGGAAGAGCATAAGGCAGAGGAAGCTGAAACTAAAAACAAAAAAACAAAGGCTACAACTAAAAAGTCTAAGTCTAAAGAAGAACCAACACCAGTGTTAAAAGTAGAGCCTGCACCTGCTGAAGAGAAGGAAGCAGAAGACCTATTCGCTATGTTTGGTGATTAAAGGGGGAATTCACTGTGGAGATTATATCCAGTACCTATATTCACAAAATGTTCGATAGCGTAATCTTAGAGGCTCCTTACGGCGCGGAATATACGACTATACACCATATCGACTGTGGATTTACGTTTGGTGGTAGCTGGCAGCGTAAATATTCATATCAAAATGGATATGTTACCGGTTCAAAATACTACACCTGCCCCAATTGTCGAGCATCTTCTAATCCTTATGATCATAAAATTTACTTTTCTATAAATGATGAGAGTATATACCCTGTATCAGCTTATGTAGAGGTTATCAACTATAAATATTTCTTAGATTTGAAGATTAGATATCAAGCTATTCAGCTTTTCTTTGATGGCATAAAAAACGACCACGGAATGTGTACGGAAACGTTGCGATTCGACTTTAAGAAACGTAAGGCTATATTCATTGATCGATTTAGAATCCGTCATGAATTGACTGTTGATTATATTCGTGAGAATGAGATTATGCCGGTGCTGAAATTCTTTGGCGATTCATACATCATGACTGATTTCAACCGGAAGAATTTAAACAAAACATTCAAAGCGTTACGGATTATGTTTGAAAAACGATTGAAGGAAACTTACGGATATGGGACAAAGAATGTATATGTAGCTTCTGGCGCCACTGAAGAAAACGGCTATCATTTTACGATGCTGCTTAATATGATTTTGAAGCTATCGGCACCTGATATGCCTAGCATTGTTAGCTTAATGAAACAATATGTGTATTGGACTAATGCTTACTGCTTATATCGATATACAAATATCCCATTTGAAGACGATGTGTTAGTGGCTACAAGAAAAGGTATGAACTTTCAAGCAGCGCTTAGACAATCATATAAGTCTCCTAACAGTAGAGCCTTGCGAAAACGTATGGTTGATGATCCGTTAAGCGTATACATGTCAGATGTATTAAATCTATTTAGTGATGAAAATTGCAGGCGCACTATTCTTACATTAAAGCGTACTAGAGCTGATGACACAGATCCATATGTTGGTAAAGCTCATAATGCTAATGATATACGTAAGGCGATGAGATTAAAAAGTCCACATGCAACACTTATGTGGCAACAACTAATTAAACGATGTGGTGAACCTACCATATTACGTTGGCTATTAGGTGAGGATATTCGTGTTATAGAAGATTGTGTGGATATGCATGAAAAACTCGAACCAAAATATCAAGAGGCATTATGGAAGAAACGATTCAAGTTGAAGAACTTCCATGACGAAGTAATCAACATATTCAACAAGCAGGAATATGGGGATGTAATATTGCCTGCTCAACCTCAATTACAAGCTGATATGAATGGGATGCACTTTATGGTGCCAAAGACTGCAGCTGATTTAATGACATATGGAAAGCGATTGAAGAACTGTGTAGGTTCATATCGTGACCGTGTCATTCAAGGTCAGGCAGCTATTGTAGTTGTTACGGATGATGACATGAACCCTATTGCATGCTTAGAACTTGCTACTGGGAATAAGGTTAAAAAGGGGCAACCTAAATTTAATCATCTAGTGCAAGCGAAGTTGTTCGCGAATGCACAACTAAAAAAAGACAATAAAATTCACTCTACAGTGATGAAATGGGCCAATCGTTTGAAGATTGAACCTCATACCATTGATGTGGATGCTAATGTTGTATAGGAGATCACTATGAAACTCACAAAATTAGAATTACTAAATTTTAAAGGTTTGAAAGCTTTTACTATAAATTTCAACGGTGATGTTATTATCCGCGGAGATAATGCTACGGGCAAGACGACTATATTTGACTCTGTATGCTGGCTGTTATTCGGTAAGGATAGCTTAGACAGAGCCGATTTTGAAATTAAAACACTTGAGGCTGGCGAACCTATCCCTAAAGTCAATCACGAAGTCACAGGCACTTTTACATTGGATGAAGGGGGCACTGTTGAATTAAAGCGCGTGTACCGTGAGAAGTACTCATCCCCTCGTGGTGGCGAAGTCACTATGACAGGTCATACGACAGACTACTTTGTCGATGGGGTTCCTAAAAAAGAAAAGGAATATAAGGAGATTGTAAATTCATTAATTGATGAAAATATTTTCAAATTAATTACTAATCCGTTGTATTTCAACGAAACATATTCCTGGCAGAACCGCAGAAAGCTATTACTTGAGATGTGCGGAGATATATCAGATGAGGATGTTATTGCAGAATATAGTGAGCTAAAAGCATTGACTGATATCTTATCAGGCCATAGTGTAGACGATCATCGAAAGGTAGTAGCTGCTAAGAAAACCGCCATCAATAAAGAGCTGGATATGATTCCAGTTCGAATTGATGAGGCCTTGCGCGGGAAACCTACCATTGATACGCCTCGAGACGTTCTTATTCAGGAGATTAGCTTAGCAACTACAACGCTAGAAACTCTAGAGGCAGACAAAGCATTATTAGTGAATGGACATGCGGTTGTTGATACTAGAGCGGAGCTTAGAGATGTACAACGTCGATTGATGGCTCGTGAAAGTGAACTGCAGATGGAATATAAAAAACAATCTGCATTAAAGTCGAATGAATACGATATGGTTGTATCTGAACTTAACAATCTATCTTCTAAGGTTGAGAACACAAAGCATCGTCTTGATACATCCAATAGGGATATTCAACATATCGAGAGCATTATTAACGAGCTAATGCATCAACGTCAGCAGGTTAATGCGGATGCATTTGTAATGGATATCGATGAGAATTGTCCAACCTGTGGACAAAAACTTCCTGCAGAGCAAATTCAAGCTGCACGTGAAAAAGCTGAAACGAATTTTAACCTTAGAAAATCTAAGCGATTAGAAGAAATCAATCAGTCTATTGAACTGAAGCAACAAGATATTGAGAATATTAAAAAGAGAGATGCCAGCTTAGAGCCTATTGAAACATTAGAGGCCCTTATTAAGGCGAAAGAACTCGTCAAACAAACAATAACTGATGAGATTGGAACGCTAACAGCGCCGGTGCTTGATGATGATTCTATATATGCTGATTTAAAAGCAGAAGAGTTTATGTTGCAGATGAAACTCGATGAATCTAACACTGATCACTCTGAAGAAATTGCAGACATAGACAAACGTATTGCTACAACGAAAGAACACCGCTTTAACCTTGAAACTGAATTGAATAAATACGAAGAGGCTAAACGGATTGATACTCGTATAGCGGAACTAGAAACACAGCAGGCTGAATTAGCAGCGGAAAAATCAAAGTTGGATGAGGCCTCATATCTAATGGATGAGTTCATCAAAGCTAAGGTCAATATGCTAGAAGATGTTATTAACTCGAGATTCAAACTAGCAAGATTCAAGATGTTTAATGTTATGTTGAATGGCAATGTTGAGGAATGTTGCGAAACCACCTATAAAGGGGTTCCGTATCGCAGTATGAATAACGCAGCACGTATAAATGTAGGTCTTGATATCATCAATGCATTAACTAGCTATTTCAAAGTGAATGCTCCGGTGTTTATTGACAATGCGGAAGCCGTGACTGAATTCGTTCCTGTTAATAGTCAAACCATTAAGCTTATCGTTGATGAATCAGAACCACAATTAGTGGTTAAGGAGGTGTAAATATGGACGAATTGCAAGTTTTCAATAATATTTCTTTTGGGCAAGTTAGAGTCCAGGAGTTAGACAATGAAGTATGGTTTGTAGCAAAAGATGTATGCGAATGTTTAGGCATTAATGATACATCTAAAGCTGTAGGGCGTTTAGATGAAGATGAAAAGGGTACGAATTCAATTCCTACCCCTGGAGGCAATCAGAATTTATTGACTGTAAATGAATATGGGCTATATAGCTTGGTGCTTTCAAGTCGAAAACCTGAAGCCAAAGAATTCAAACGTTGGATTACGCATGATGTAATCCCTGCTATTAGAAAAACCGGTTCTTATTCTATGGTGATTCCGCAGACTTTGCCTGAAGCTCTTAGAGCCTATGCCGATGAGGTAGAATCACATAATGCAACGAAAGCAATTGTAGCACAACAAGAACAGCAGATTGCAGAATTTAAACCGGTTAAGGATTACGTAGATAAAATCTTATCTAGTAAATCCTGCTTGACTATCACTCAGATTGCCGCTGACTATGGCCTTAGTGCTCAAGAGTTAAATAAAATTTTGCATGAAGCTGGTCTACAACGTAAGGTCGGTGATCAATGGATTCTCTACAAACAGCATATGGCGAAAGGCTTTACCAAATCAGAAACCTTTACATTCTGCAGAAGTGATGGACGTTTAGATTCTAAAATCACGACTAAGTGGACGCAAAAAGGCCGTTTAGAAATTCATAGTATCTTAACTAAATTAAACATCCACGCTGTATGTGAAGACGTAGCATAGGAGGCACACAATGGGAGAAATTGCGAAAGCACAAACACAATTACAAACTCAATCATTGAAGACTTTAGTATCGAGCGAGTCTATAAAAAAACGATTCAATGAAATATTAGGGAAGAAGTCAGCAGCATTTGTATCTAGTTTGATTTCTGTTTCTAATAATAATGAACTCTTAACTAAGGCAGACCCTACGACTGTAGTTACTGCTGGTATTATGGCAGCTACACTAGACCTTCCTATTAATCAAAATTTAGGCTTCGCGTATATTGTTCCATTTTATAATGGCAAAAAGAAAATTTATGAAGCCCAATTTCAAATGGGATACAAAGGGTATATTCAGCTAGCCATTAGAGCTGGCAAATACAAAAAGATTAATGCTATTAAAATCTATGAGGGCGAAATAAAGAAACGGAATCGATTAACAGGTGAATTCGAATTAGGGGAGCCTACTGGGAATGATGTAGTTGGATATATGGCCTATTTCCGATTAGAGAATGGGTATGAACAATACCTATACATGACTAAAGAAGAAATGGAAGCACATGCTAAAAAGTATTCTCAAACTTATAAAAAAGGTTTTGGACTTTGGAAAACTGACTTCGATGCAATGGCTATTAAAACTGTACTTAAACAGTTGATAAGCAAATATGGTATTTTGTCTGTTGAAATGCAGAATATGACGAATGCTCTCACCTCAGATGGCGCCGTAATCCGTGATAATGATGGAGAACTCACACCTGATTTTGAAGGCGAAACCATCGACGTTCAATCTGATGTGGCTGAAACTATTGCTAATAACGCAAATTCAGAAACGATTGATATTGAACCTACTCCTACAAATGAATTCGTAGATCCTGAAACAGGCGAAGTCGTCAATATGTTTGGTGATTAATTGTGATTAGTATTCAAGCATTCGGTAGTAGCTCAAAAGGGAACTGCTACCGAATCAAAACCTCAACTAATGGGGATGAATTATTACTAGATGCAGGGTTAGCATTTAAAGACATACAGCGATATTGTCGATTTAATTTTGTGCATCTATGCGGTGTATTAGTGACTCATCAACATGGCGACCATTGCAAGGCCGTGCCTGATTTATTAAAACTCGGACATCGTGTGTATATGCTAAAAGATACGGCTGAGGCTATCTATGTTGCCGGACATCATAAAGTGGTCTATATAACGCCTAAGATTCAATTTAAGGTAGGTAATTTTACTATATTGCCATTCGGACTAGAACATGATGTTCCGAATGTTGGATTCTTAATTTCTGACGGTGATGAGAAACTACTATATATTACGGATACATATTATTGTCGGTACACGTTTAAAGATGTGAATCACATTATGGTTGAATGTAATCATTCGTATGAAATCCTAAACCAACGCGTTGACGATGGATGCCTACATGAGAAACGTATGGAACGATTAATTCAATCCCATTTTTCGTTAGAGAATGCTATTAAATTTCTAAAGTCTATGGATCTTACTAAGTGCCAGGACATTCGACTGCTTCATTTATCCGATGAAAACTCCGATGCAGCTATGTTTAAACAAGCTGTTGAAGCCGCTACCGGTAAATATGTAGTCGTAGAGCAAGAAAGGGGCCCCTTATGATTATTAAATCAATTCAAATTAAAGATAACGACATCAGTATTGCTTATCAGAAACCATCTGCTACGGGGTTAACAGATGTATTCACGCTAAAATCTAAAGATGATCCGCGTCCTGAGCTTCTGCAAGCATTCAGCAAACTGCAGTCTATTGTGAAGAAGAACTTTGAATTCTTGGAAGAATTTAAAATCCCATTTTTTGTAAATACATTCAAATTTAAGTATGGCGACATTGAAGGTCTTATTAACCAGGTTGGTGTTGAAGGCATCGTATCTGATATGAACACTCCTAACGAATTCAAGTTCAAAACAGACTGGTTAAATGTTGAGTATGCAGACTCTACATTCGCTATTTCCGTTCAAGACTTGATCGATGAGTGCATAAAGTTTATTATGGGCCGGCGAGCCCAGGATAGTTTATTTAATGACAGTGAAGAGTGATAGAAATGGCGAAAAACCAATCCTACTATTTTAGTCATGACATCAATGCGAGCAATGATCCTAAAATTGCTGCTATGATTTCAGAATTAGGAATGA
>ERZ772986.1250-NODE-1250-length-14686-cov-11.535917_pt1 | contig 14686 bp, 8 predicted proteins | sample MGYA00511898_ERZ772986 | MGnify/ENA primary metagenome ERZ772986 (study PRJEB29015, sample SAMEA2737934) | human oral metagenome | biome: human oral; feature: human-associated habitat; material: dental | place: China | collected 2148 ... | reverse complement strand
CTCGCGCACCCGGCGTGCATAGACGTAGGGATTCATAGATGGATTCCTAGCTCGCTCCACTCGCCGCCCGTCCGCGCGGGCGGCCGGCGGCGCGCTCCGTGCAACGGCGTCCGCACGAAGATACTCGCGTTTTGGCGGGGAAACTTCGCGCCTTCCGTGCAAGACTTGGACCATGTTCGAGGTGGAGTACGAGTGGATCGGCCATGCGATGGAATTGGCCGAATTAGCCGAGGCCACGGGGGATGTGCCGGTCGGCGCGCTCGTCGTGTGGGAGGGGCAGTCGATCGGTTGCGGATACAACACGAGGGAGGCAGAAGACGACCCCGCCGGGCACGCCGAGATCACGGCGTTGCGGCGCGCCGCCTCCGCCATGTGCGACTGGCGGCTGCCGAACTGCGACCTGTACGTCACGCTCGAGCCGTGCACGATGTGCGCGGGGGCGATCGTGGCCGCACGCATACGGCGCGTGGTCTTCGGCGCGTGGGACCCGAAGGCGGGTGCGGCGGGGTCGGTGCGCGACGTGCTGCGCGACGCTCGCTCCAACCATCGGGTCGAGGTGATCGGGGGGGTGCGCGAGGACGAATGCGCGGCCCAGCTCACGGCCTTCTTCAGGCGTCAGGGGAAGAAGGCCGTCGGCCGAGTCGGGTGAACGGCCGGGGTCGGGCGAGCCCGGACCTCGCGCTTCCGGCCCGTCCGGGCCGGAAGCGGCATGCCTCACTCGTAGTCGCCGAGGGGCTCCAAGGAGTCCGAGGTGATGTACACGGCGTAGGCCGCGGCTCTGGCGTCGAGTTCGGCGGCGGACATCGAGACGGCGCCCGCCGTGACGAAGGGTTTGGCGAACGTGGTGCCGATGAGGTTGCTCGTCGCCTGGAATGGGCGCAGGAGCTCGGTGACCTCGTATTTGGCTGCGCCGTCGCGGCGGTAGGCCGCGCCGGGGGCACCGGGGGAGACGGCGACGACCATCTCCTTGCCGTGCAGGGCGTCGCCCGTCGGGCCGTAGGCCCATCCGTAGGTCAGGACGTCGTCCTCCCACTTCTTCAGCAGCGGCGGGCAAGAGTACCAGTACATCGGGAATTGGAGGACGATGCGGTCGCTGGCCGTCAGCGCGGCCTGTTCGGCGGCGACGTCGATCCGGAAGTCCGGGTAGAGGTCGTAGAGGCGGCGGACGGTGACGCCGTCCTGCTTCTCGGCCTCGGCCGCGAGCCGCGCGTTGACGGTGGAAGCGGCGAAGTTCGGGTGGAAGACGAAGACCGTGGTGGCCATCGGATGCTTTTCGGAGAGGGGAAAGCGGACGGTTCGACAGTAGGGGGTCGGCCGGTCCGGGATCAAAGGGGTGTCGGAGATTTCGCCGACGGCGTGCCAGCGCCGAGCGCGGCGAGGTCGGGCGCGCTCGGAGGGCTCGGCGTGCCGGCCGGGCGGCGTCGCCCGGTTTCGCGGCGGGCCCGCATGCCGGGGTGCCTGCGACGGTCGGCGGGCGGTCCGCCGCTGGTCCGCCGTCCCGCCCGGGTGGCGCGGCGGCCGTCTTTCCAGTACTATCGTCCGCGGTAGCGTGTCCGAGCGGCCGAAGGTGCAGCACTCGAAATGCTGTGTGGTTCATAGCCACCGCGGGTTCAAATCCCGCCGCTACCGCAGGCGCCTCAAGGCGACGTCCCGTCGGCGGGGCGGATACGGGCGTTGGGACGGGGTCCGGTTTCTGAGCGGGCCCCGTCTCTTTGCGTTTTCGGCCGGCGGGCGCAGCACTGCCCGCATGAGCGGGCGGCCCGCGTGGGGGACCGGGCGACGGCGGCCGCCGTCGGGCCTGGAGAGGGTTGGGTGCGGTCCGCAGACCGCCTGCCTCCCCAGATGCGGAGCGGATCAGGCGTTCGACGCCGGGATGAGCACGTTGACGGTGTCGCCGGCGTGCAGCTCGTCTGCCGGTTCGGCTTCGTGGACGCTCCCGTCGCGTTGGAGGGCCACCGGGATGCACCCCTCCGGCCAGTCGAGGGAGCCCAGCGGCCGCCCGACGGCCGCGGAGCCCTCCGGCACGAGCACTTCGGCCACCTGGAGCCCGGCCAGCCGCGTGTCGGTCCGCGGATGCGCCGGCCCCCGCTCCGCGCCGGGCGCGGACATCTCCTCGTGGACTCGGTGCGCTATCGACTGCGGGGTGATCCATCCGAGAATCCGCCGGGTGTCGGTGGAGACCACGGGCATGCCGTCGCGGCTGTAGGCGTCGAGCTGGCGGAACACGTCCGTGACCGGCTCGTTCGCGAACACGATCTGCGGGGCGCGCACGATCACCAGTTCCCCGTCGAGCGCCTGGACGGCCCCGCGCGCCGTCGGCGGAGCGTCCTCGGATCCCCGGGCTGCGGATCCTTGAACCCCGCCGGATCCTTGAACGCCGGCAGGTTCCCGGACGCCGGACCCTCGAGCCTGGAGTCGTGAGACGTCGTGCTCTTCCCCGTCGGGTCCCGTGCCCGCCGTGCCCGCCCCGGCCCCGCCGCGCGTTCCGGGCAGGAGCATCGGGGAGGCGAAGCCGCGCATGGACTCCTCGGCCGTCATGTCGGTGAAGGCCCTCCATGGGACCGCGCGGTCGATGTCCTGGCCGCGGCGCAGCAGCTTCGTCGTGTAGATCGTCCCGTAGGAGAAGCGCCGCGAGACCACGGTGGCGATGGAGACGGCCAGCATGACGGGGAGCACCAGCTTGAAGTCCCCGGTCATCTCCACCACCGAAGCCACGGCGGTCAGCGGAGAGCGGGTGGCGGCCGCGAACACGGCCGCCATACCCACGGCGGCGTACACCGCCGGATCCCCGACCCCGGGCCCGAAGGCGTCCACCGCCACCAGGCCGTAGGCCGTCCCCAGCATGAGGCCGATGAAGAGACTGGGCGCGTACACCCCGCCCGAGCCGCCGACGGCCAGGGTCAGGCCCGTGGCGAGGATCTTGCCCGCGGCCAGCACGAACAGGAACCAAACGGCGTAGCTGCCGCCGAGCGCCCGGTACATGACCGGGTAGCCCACGCCGTACAGCTGCGGCAGCGCGAGCAGCAGCGCCCCCACGAGCACGCCGCCGACTACGGGCTTCAACCATTGCGGCCTGTCCCCCCACACGCGGTCCGCCGCGTCTTCGAGTGCGTAGAGCGACCTGGAGAAGAGCAGGCCCGCCAGCGCCGCGAGCCCCGCGAGTCCCGCCACCGCGGCGTAGGCGGCGGTGGCGTCGAGAGACACGTCGTGCGGGAACTTGACGAGGAAGGTCTCATTGCCCACGAAGGCGATGGCCGTGGCGTCGGCCACCATGGTGGAGACCATGACGGCGAAGAGGGCGTCCACCGAGTAGGTGCGCAGGATGATCTCGATGCCGAAGAACAGGCCGGCCAGCGGGGTGTTGAACGTGGCGGCGATCGCCCCGCCGGCCCCGCAGGCGCAGATCACCCGCAGCCGGTTCTCCGGGATGCGGATGCCCTGGCCGAGCGCGGAGGCCATCGACGCGCCGATCTGGGCGATCGGGCCCTCGCGGCCCACCGAGCCGCCGGTTCCGATCGTCAGGGCGGAGGCGAAGGCTTTGACGATCGAGACGCGCGCTCGGATACGCCCGCCGTTCTGCGCCACGGCCGCCATCACCTCCGGCACGCCGTGCCCGCGAGCCTCGGGAGCGAAGCGCTGGATAAGCGGCCCGTAGAGGAGGCCTCCGAACACCGGGGCGACGACGAAGAACCCGACCCCCAGGAAGGCGGCGTGCGAGCTGGGCGCGTGCCCGGCCTGGCCGAACTGCGTCTGGCCGGTCATGAGCCAGGTGATGCCGTAGACGAGGTAGCGGAAGGCGACCGCGCCCAGACCCGAGCCGATCCCCACGGCGAAGGCGAGGGCGAAGAGCCCGGCGCGGTGCCCCCGGACGAGCGTGGCGAGGCGGGACGCCAGGGCGGGCCGAGGCGTCGGAGCGGACGGAGACGCCGAAACGGGGCGGGAGCCGGCCGGCTTGTGGTTCATGGCGTTGCGGACCTTCGACGAATGGACGGACATCGACTGCGTTCCAGTATCCCACCGTGCGCGGCGGCTGCGCCCCCGGCGGCTCCCCTGCGCACAGCAGGCAGCCCCTCGAGCCTGCGGAGGCCCCACCTGAGGCGGAGGCCCCGCGAGTGGCATGGCGTCGGCCGCGAGACAAGGCCTCCTCTGCCGGCCCCTTACCGGCCGGCGGACCGCTGCGCGGCCCTCTCGGCGCGCAAGGCCTCGCGTTCCAGCCGCCTCTGCGCTGCGGCAGCCTCCCGCTCGGCCTTGGGAAGCCAGTAGGGGCGCCGCTCGCCGGTCGCCCTCTGCAGGATCCACCACAAGGCCTCGATCGCGGCCGCCCCGATCAGGCCCGCGGCCGTCCCGACGGCCATCGCCTCCAGGTTCCCCGAGTCGAGCTTGAACACCCGCTGCGTGACCCCCGTCGTGAAGATCACCCCGTAGCCGACCAGCGGCAGGCCGATGAGGGCGATCTTCCACCACTCGTACGGCCTGGCGACCGTGGCCAGCACCCACGTCGCGGAGATGATGAGCGCGACCAGCGCCGCCGTGGACGCCTGGGCCGCCTGCTGGGCGGTCGGGTGGGGATCGCGCACGGCCATGAACGTCGCGAACGAGGCCACGGCCACCACGGCCCCGGCCGGGAAGCCGAAGCGCATCACCCTGCCGACGAAGCCGTCCCTGGCGCGCTCGTTGTTGGGCGGCAGCGAGAGGATGAAGGCCGGGATGCCGATCGTGAACCACCCGGTGATCGTCACGTGGATGGGCTGGAAGGGGAAGGACACGGCGAACAGCAGGACGAGGATCGCCAGGATCGACGAGTAGATCGTCTTCGTCAGGAAGAGGTTGGCCACCCGCTCGATGTTGCCGAGCACGCGGCGCCCCTCGCCGACCACGTGGGGGAGGGTCGCGAACTTGTCGTCGAGCAGCACGATCTTCGCCACGGACCGCGTCGCGGCCGTGCCCGAGCCCATGGCGACCCCCAGGTCGGCGTCCTTGAGGGCGAGCACGTCGTTGACGCCGTCGCCCGTCATGGCGACCGTGTGGCCCGCGCCCTGGAGGGCCGAGACCATGGCGCGCTTCTGCTGCGGGGTCACTCGCCCGAAGACGTGCGAGTCGTTGACGACGCCATCGAAGTCCGCGTCGGGGATCCTGCGGGCGTCCACCGGGGCGCCCGAGTCCATGCCGAGCGAGCGCGTCACCGCGCCCACCGAGTCGGCGTTGTCGCCGGAGATGACCTTCACTTCCACGCCCTGGTTGCGGAAGTACTCCAGCGTGCCCGCCGCGTCGGGTCGGATTTTCTGTTCCAGGACCACCAGGGCGACGGGGTCCACCGCGCCGGGGGCGCCCTCGGCAGTCACCTCCACGCCCGCCCGGCCCAGCAGCAGCACGCGCAGGCCGGTCGAGGCGATCTCCTGGGCTCGCCCGCCCGCCGCGGCCGCGGCCTGGGAGGAGCCGGACGAGGCCAGGACGTCCGGGGCGCCGAGCACCCAGTCGCCGCCTTCGGCGAAGCTCATGCCCGACCACTTCTTCGCCGACGTGAAGGGCTGGCGCGCTGTCACCGTCCACGGCCGCTCGGCGCGGCCGACCCCGTCGACGATCGCGGACATGGAGGAGTTCGGGGCGTCGTCGGCGGCGCCGAGCTGACGCAGGGCCTCGCGGGCCTCCTCCTCGCCGTGCCCGCCGAGGGCCTCCAGGCTCCCGAAGGCCATGGCGTTCTCCGTGAGGGTGCCCGTCTTGTCCGCGCACACGACGTCCACCCGCGCCAGGCCCTCGATGGCCGGCAGCTCGTTGACGAGGCACTTGCGCCGGCCCAGCCGGATGACGCCCAGCGCGAAGGCCGTCGAGGTGATGAGCACCAGCCCCTCGGGGATCATGGGCACGAGCGCACCCGAGACGGAGAGGATGATCTCGCGCCACCCGTCCGCCCCCACCCGGATCTGCCCGATGATCGTCAGGACGCCGACGGGGACGAGCACCCACGTGATGGCCTTGAGGATCCAGTCGATGCCGGCCTGCAGCTCGGAGTGCACGAGTGAGAACTTCGCGGCCTCGGCCGTCAGCTGGGCGGCGTAGGCGTCCTCGCCGACCTTCGTGGCCCGGTAGCCGCCCGTGCCCGACGCGACGAAGCTGCCGGACATGATCTCGTCCCCGGGCTTCTTCGGGATCGGGTCGGATTCGCCGGTCAGGAGGGACTCGTCGACTTCCAGGTAGGCCGATTCGGTCACCACGCCGTCGACCACGATCTGCTCTCCGGGGCCGATCAGCACGATGTCGTCTAAGACGACGTCGTCGCGTTCGATCTGCGCCTCCGCCCCGTCGCGCCGAACCCGCGGGTGGGCTTCGCCGACGACGGCCAGCGAGTCGAGCGTGCGCTTGGCCCGAAGCTCCTGGACGATCCCGATCGCCGAGTTCGCGATGATCAGCAGGCCGAAGGCCGCGTTGATCCACGATCCGGTCGCCAGGACGAACACCAGCAGGACGCCGAGCATCGCGTTGATCCGCGTGAAGACGTTGTCGTGGACGATCTGCCCGGTGGTCCGCCCCGACCGCGGAGGGAGGGCGTTCACCTCGCCGGCGGCCACCCGCTCGGCGACCTCGGCGGCCGTCAGGCCGCGGGCCGGATCGGCGGCGTCCGCGGCCTGGCCGTCGTGGGGCGGGCCGGGGATGGTATCGATGCTGGAAGCCATGGGGGCAAGCCTATCAACCGCCCCCGGACCGGGTGGCGGACGGTTGCCAGGCGGACGCTGAGGCCCGAATCGGTCGCGCATGCGCCCACCGCGTGATCTATGCTGGACGTGTAGGCGTTTAGGCGGCCGCCCGGCGGAGGGCCGATCGGCTGGCCGGGAGAGACACGGGAGGAACGTTGAGCCTCATCCTCAACCTCATATGGCTCGTCTTCGGCGGCTTCTGGCTGTTCCTCGGGTACGCGTTCTTCGGGTTCCTCGCCCTGCTCCTGGTCGTCACCGCCCCGGCCGGCTTCGCATGCTGGAGGATAGCGGGCTACGTCCTGTGGCCCTTCGGCCGGGTGGTCGTCCGCAACCCGGACGCCGGAGTCGGCTCGGCGCTGATGAACGTGGTGTGGTTCTTCGTCGCCGGGTTCTGGATCTCCCTCGAACACGTGATCACCGCCTTCTTCCAGGCCGTCACGATCATCGGGATACCCCTGGCCGTCGCGAACCTCAAGCTCATCCCGGTCACCTGCTTCCCCTTCGGGAAGGCGGCCGTCCCCTCCGCCTGGGCTCGCGCCCACAACGTCGTCCCCCTGGGGGAATTCTCCCTGTGAGCCTGCCCGCAGCGACAGCAGACGGCCCATAGCCGAAGCGACTTCTCCCTGTGAGCCTCTCTCCCACCCATGGCCGCATCGCGCCGCCCGCGCCGGCGGCTTGCCCCGCGGCCCATTATGAAAGGACTCCGATGGACGTCACCACCTTCCGGGTGGACCTCGTTCGCACCGTGGACGAGTCGTACCCGGTCGTCGTCGGCCGCCGCCTCGACGAGCGCATCGCCCAGTTCCTGGAGCGGCACCGCGACCGGAGGATAGCCGTCGTCACCGACTCGACCGTCGAATCCCTCGCCGTCCCCGCGCTCGCGGCGGCTCTCGGAGACCGGGCGTTCGACGTCTTCGCCTTCCCCGCCGGCGAGGCCAGCAAGACCCGAGCCGTCAAGGAGCGCCTGGAGGACGCGATGATCGCGCGCGGCTTCGGGCGCGACAGCGTCGTCGTCGCCCTGGGCGGGGGAGTGGTCACGGATCTCGCGGGCTTCCTCGCCGCGACCTTCACCCGCGGGGTGCCCTACGTCTCCGCGCCGACCACGCTGCTCGCCGCGGCCGACGCCGCCGTCGGCGGGAAGACCGCCGTCGACACGCCCGCGGCGACGAACCTCATCGGGGCCTTCCATCAGCCGAGCGCTGTGTTCGTCGACCTCGACCGCTGGCTGACCCTCTCCGACCGGCACATCCGCGAGGGGCTGGGGGAGACCGTCAAACACGCCTGCCTGGCCGACGCCGCCTTCTTCGGCGCCTTGGAGGACGCCTTCGTACGGCAGGGCATGACCCCCGCCCAGTTCGTGCGCGACGACGCCCTCGCCGAGCTCACCGCCAGGCGCAACTGCGAGATCAAACGGGACTTCGTCGTCTCCGACGTCCACGAGGGCAACCGCCGCATGGGCCTGAACCTCGGGCACACGATCGGGCGCGCCCTGGAGACCGCCATGGGCTACGAGATGAACCACGGCGAATGCGTGGCGGTCGGCCTCGCGCTCCAGGCCAGGCTCGGCGAGCGGCACGGGTACGTCGGCGCGGCCGACGTCGCGCGCGTCGAGGCCCTGCTGCGCTCGATCGGCCTGCCGTACCGCCTGCCTGCCGGCGTGAGCGTCCAAGCCGTCATGGACGCCATGCTCCACGACAAGAAGGGCAGGGCCGGCGCCATCCGCTTCGTCTTCCAGAAGGGGATCGGCGGCCTGGTCACCTTCGACGGCGGAGCCTACGCGCGCCCGGTCGACGCGACCGAGGTGCGCGACTTCCTCGCTTCGCAGGCCTCCTAGCGCCGCTTCGCGGCGAGCGTGCGCGTTCAGCCCGCTGCCGGCCGCCACTCGCCGGAGTGAACGACGCCGCCCGAGCCCGGCGGGCCCTTACGAAGATGTGCCGCGCGACGCCGCCCTTCCCCTACGCCTTCGCTTTCGGGGTCTCCGCCTCCTTCGGCCTCTCCGGGGGCGAGGACGCAAGGGGCGAGGCCTCGCGGGAGGACTTCTCGAGAGTCGAGCTGAACCGCGCGTACACGAGGGACAGGGCGAAGCACACCACTCCGGCGACGGCCAGGGAGACGACCCGCACCACCGAGTTCTGCCCCGCCATGTCGACGGCCGCGAATTTCACGACCATCGCCATGATGACGACCAGGCCGTACAGGCGCAGCACCTTCGACCGGGCCGTGAAGCCGACGCAGATGCAGACGGCGCCCGCGAAGAGGAAGGCGATGGTGCCCGGCACGGAGGCCGGGTCGCTCTGCGAGAGCAGGCACGTTCCGCCCAGGAGCATGACGGTCGTCGTCGCGCCGACGACGACGCTGCCGAAGGAGCTGCGGACGATCGGCCACACGAGCCACATGATCGCCCCTCCCAGGATGATGAAGGACACCGTGAAGCAGAGCCGCGGGAGCGCCTCGTCGACCTGGCTCATGGGGATCAGCGAGAACCCCTGGATGGCCAGGGCCAAGCCGCTGACGCCGCCGGTCTCCGGAGGGATCGGGATTCTCCTGGCGAAGCCGTCCTCGCCCCGGAGCGTGTCGACGCGGAACCGCTCGAGGGTGGCTCCGGGCCTTTTGCCCAGCCCGCGGCCGGCCAGCAGCTCCGCCGGCGTCAGCCTGTTGGTCGCCAGCCCGGCGAAGACGAGCAGGGTGGCGATGAGGTTGACCATGACCAGCAGGGCCGTGACGGTCCACTCGGGGCGCACGCCCGACGCGTCGAGGAGGTCGGCCGCGTTCAGAGGGACGAAGACCACGAGGATCGCCGCCAGGAGCCAGGTCGAGGCCACCGGCACGCGCCTGTCCCTGGCCCGCAGGCTCGCGGCCGCCATGACCGCGGCCGCGACGAGGACGCCGGACAGGGCCAGGACCGCCCTGTCGGCGTCGCTGTGCGAGCGGGCGCCCATGGCGATCAGGGCGCAGGGGACGGTCAGCGTGGGCGTGCCGTCTCGATGCCTGATGGACGGGGCGGCGCTCAGCCCGACGGCGGCGATGACGACCACCAGCATCTCGGGCCGGTCCGACCACTCGGACCGGCAGGCCATGGCGAACAGCGTCGTGGCCACGCTCGAGCTGATGCCCGCGTACACCGCGACGTGCCACTCCATCGGGGTTGCCGCCGCGAGGAGGGCCGTGCCGGTCATGACGGCCGCGATGAGGGCGAACTTCCACATGGGATCCCATGTTCCCTCCGGCGCCGTGTACAGCCGGAGGAGGACGAACATGGCCGCCAGGTCGACGGCGAACCAGCCGCCCCCGATGAAGTGCGCGTTCTCGGGGGCCCGTTCGGCCTCCCAGTGGGCCAGAAGCCCGTACTGGAGGAAGGAAAGGAGGAGGGTCAGGGCGAGGGCGGAGGCGGCCGAGGCGAAGGAGATCCGCGAGGCCGCGTCGAGGGGCGCGACGGCCCCCGCCACGACGGTGACGACGAAGGACGGCCCCGCGTAGGCGGCTCTCAGCTTGGCGGGCGCGCTCGCCCGCGCCACGATCGCGCAGACAGCCCCCAGGCAGATCGAGTGCAGGCATATCGCCCAGATCGCGGCCAGGGCCTGGTCGGGATGGTCGCCGGCGTAAGTGCCGGCCAAGACGACGGTGACCGCGCCCCCCGCCCCGACGATGAGCATCGTGAACAGGATTCGGGTCCTGACCGCGAGTATCACCAGGAGCAGGGACCAGGCGGTCAGGAGGAAGAAGGCGATGTCGGCGTCGACCTCCCCGAGCAGGACCGAGCCGATGATCGCCACGTACACCAGACCGCCTCCCGTGCCCATGACCGTGGCCGCCGCCACCCGATTGGAGCGCGGCCGTCGCGCCGTCCACGCCCCGGTCCCGGTGAGGGCCATGCCGGTCAGCGCCACGACGAGCACTTTCACGTAGTCGGGGATCGAGTTCCACAGCAGCGCGATGAGGCTCGCGCCCGCCATGAGTATGAGGAGCGCGGCAGCGAGGGACAGCAGGTACCGGCCGGCCTGGCCCTCGGTGCTGATCCTGCGCCAGAACGAGGACGGCCCGCCGGTCCGTTGCCCGCCGGCCCTCGGGGGCTGTGCGCTCCCTTGCGCTCCGGGCTCGGCGAATCCCCGCGCTCCGGCTTGTGCGCGCCCTTGTTCCGGGCGGTTCGCCGGCCCGGCGGAGGAGGCCTGGGCAGACTGCTCCGTGAGCGGAGCGTCGTCCTCGGGAGTCGGCGCCGTGGCGGGCACGGCGGGCTCCGAGGCGCCGCCGGCCGTTGCGTCGGCGGTAGGCGGCGTCCGGTCGGTGGCCTGGGGCGTGCGCGCAGGGGCCGCCGCATGGCCGCCGGCTCGCGGCTCGCTCCTGTTGCCGGCTCCGGCCTGCGGCGGGCGGGCCCGGCCTGAAGCGGGCGGGGCCGCGGAGGGTGGGGAGTCGGCGACCCTCGCAGGGGCCTCCTCGAAGACCGCCTCGGCCACCTCCTCCGCGATGGCGAGACCCTCCGCCTCGGCGCGTTCCCGGCGCCCCTCCTCGTCGGTCACTGGCCCTCCCGCGGACGCCCGTCCGGCCGAGCGTCCCGCCCCGGCCGCGTCTTTCTCTCCCGTCGGTGTGCGCCCGGCCGCCGGAGGGGACGCGGATGCTCGCGCCCCGGCGGCCGCCGGGGAAGGCGCCGGACGCGCAGTCGGCGGTCCCTGCTGCCCCTGCGGTGTGCGCGACGGCCGATCCGCGGTCTCCTCGCCGCCGGGCAGGCGCCCCATGAGCGAGGACGACGTCTGCTCGATCGTGGACACCCGCGCGGCGATCCAATCCACCTTGTCGACGAGCAGGTTCAGACGGGCCATGACCTCGCGGTAGGACGGCGAGCCGTTCCAAGAAGGTCCGGGGGACGCGTTCACGTGATCTCCTCGTTCGCATCGTCGTTGTGGCAGCCTATGCAATGATGCTAGGACGAAAGGATGCTTTTGTGAAGGCTGAAGGTCTCCCAGGGGAGAGGACGGCCCCGCCTGACCGAGGCACGGACCGCATTCTGGCGCCAGGCTCCTGGCGGTCCCGGCTCTGCCTATGAGCCGGCGAGTCGTGCCGCCGTGGGCCTTCAGGCCTCGGCTGCGGCCCTTTCTTCGGCCCAGCGGCTCAGGTCCTGCCTCTCGATGGCGGCGGCCAGCAGGTCGGGGAAGGCGTCGGGCGTGCAGCCGAAGGCCGGCACTCCCATTGCCGCCAGGTCCGCGGCAGCCTTGCGGTTGTAGGACGGCACGCCGTCGTCGCTGAGGGCCAGCAGGGCGATCACCTGCACTCCGCTGGCGACCATCCGGGCGATGCGCGAGAGCATCGCCTCCGGCTTGGCGTCGTAGAGGTCGCTGACGAGGATGAGGATGGAGGAGCTCGGCCGGCCGATGCGTTGGGCGCAGTAGTCGATGGCCGGCGAGGTGTCGGTGCCTCCGCCCAGCTGGGCGCCGAAGACGACGTCGACGGGGTCGGCGAGCCTCTCGGTCAGATCGGCGACGTCCGTGCTGTAGGCCACCAGGGTGGTGCTCAGAGAGCCGATGGTGGCCAGCACGCAAGCCAGGATGGAGGCGTAGACCACCGAAGTGGCCATGGAGCCCGACTGGTCGAGGCAGATGACCAGCTCGCGCTGGACGCCGAGCCGGCGCCGCCCGTAGCCGACGAGCCGCTCGGGCACCACGGTGCGGTGTTCGGGCAGGTAGTTCTTGAGGTTGGCGGCGATAGTCCGGTTCCAGTCGATGTCGGCCGGCCTGGGGCGGTCGGTGCGCGAAGCCCTGTTCAGCGCCCCGCGCACGGCCTGGTCGAGCCGGCCGGTCAGGCGCTCCTCCACGTCCCTGGCCGTCCGCGCCACCACCTTGCGGGCCGACTCCTTGGAGCTCTCCGGAATGACCTTGGACAGGGACGCCAGGGTAGCCACGAGGTGGATGTCGGGCTCGACGCTCTCCAGGATCTCGGGCTCCATCAGCAGGGAGCGCAGCCCGAGGCGTTCGATGGCGTCGGTCTGCATGACTTTGACCACCCGGTTGGGGAAGTAGGCGCGGATGTCGCCCAGCCACCTGGCCACGTCGGGGGAGGAGCCGCTCAGGCCGCCGCGGCGGCTCCGGCCGGTCCCGTCGTCGTAGAGGGCGGCCAGCGCCCGGTCCATGGCCTCCAGGCGCCCGGACAGCGGGACGCGCCGCCGAGGGGCGTCGGCCCCGAGCATGAGCCGCCAGCGCTGATCGCGGCCGATCCGCTCGGCTCCGCCGTCCGGCGTCCCGGCGGCCGGCTTTCCGGCTCCGGCGGCCGGCTTTCCGGCTCCGGCGGCCGCGTCGGCTGCATCGGCGCTCGCGGCCGTGTCCGCGGCTTCGCCTGCCGTTCCGTCCACTCCCGCGCCGAGCTCCCCGCCGCGGGGGAGTTCGCCCGCGGCGTCCGTCGTGTGCGCCGGGTTCATCGTCCTCCTCCCAGGATCGCGCTGACGGTCTCGAGGACGGGCCCGGCGAAGTCGAAGTCCTCGTCTTCAGGTGCCGCTGCCTCGGGCCCGTCCGCTTCCGTTCCCCCTTCGGGTCCCCCTTCCGCTTCGCTCCGCCCGCTCCGCCCGGCGGTCCCGTCGCCCGGCCGCTCGGGGTCCTCCGGAAGATCGGCGACTCGGGCGGCGAGTTCCCGGCGTTCCGCCCGCGACCACGAGCCGAAGGCGCGGCGCAGGGCGGGGAGCGCGTCGACGAAGGCCCGAGACGGGATGCCGCCCGCCCAGCGGTCGATGACGCCCAACAGACGCGGGTCGTGGATGAGCAGCAGGGCGTTGCCCGCCAGGAAGCCCTCGATCCACCCGGCCTGCTCACCGGGGTCGGTCGCCGAGGACAGTTCGCGGCTCAGCCGCCGGCTCGCCTGCTCGGCCGTGAGGATCCCGCCGTCCAGGAGCAAGCGCGTGATCCGCCCCGCCAGGAGGCCGGGCAGGCCGCGCCTGGCGAGCGCCGCGCGGAGGGCGTCCCGCCACAGCCGCACGGCGTCCTCGTCCAGCAGCGAGACGACGCTCTGGACCTCGTCGACGGCGTCCTTGAGCTCGACGGCGACGTCCTCGGCCACGCCGGCGGCCGCCGCGGGGAGCCCCGCGCACGCTCGGGCCAGGACGGCCCGAGCCACCCCGGCCAGGCTGTCGGCGTCGGTGCGCCGCACGTCGCCGTAACGGTGGGCGCGGGCCAGGGCGGGAATGGAGGCCAGCAGATGCAGGACGTCGGCCTCCCGCGCGGCCCGATCGTCGAGAATGCGCAGGAGTTCGGGCAGGACGCCTTCCAGGCCGGCCATCAGGGCGGATTCCACGGCCCGCGTGACGTCGGCCAGCGTGTCCGTTCGGGTCAGCAGAGCGGCGCCCGCGGCGTCGGCCACGGTGTTGCCGTGTCCGGCGGCTTCGACGACGCTCATCGAGTACTCGGGCCGCCATTCCAGGGTCCAGACTTCTTTGAAGGTGCCGGTGGAGCGGGCGTGGCGCTTGACGCCCCAGGGCACGCCGAGGATGGTCAGGCGCTCCAGCAGCTGCGCCTTGGCCAGGCCCGTGGGCGTGCGCAGGTCCACGGTGACGTCTTTGGGCGCCGCGCTGAAGGCGAGGCGCAGTCTTCTGGCGGTCCGGCGCAGGTCGGCGTCCAGGGGCACCATGGGCACGCCCTCGGGGACCTCTCCCAGCGCCCGGCCCACCACGACTTCGCGTGTGACCAGGTCGGCCCGCAGATCGCTGCCCTCGCACAGGACGGACAGGGTGGCTTCGTCGAGCTCGTCGAGGCCGGGCATCGGGCGTCCGCGCATGACGGCCAGAGCCTCGGCCAACCGTGCGGCCTCGATGATATGGGCCGAGGACACCGGCAGGTCGTGGTCGCGCAGGCTCTGAGCCACGCGGGTCAGCCAGCGGATGGCGGGGCGGTCCGGGGCGGTGAACAGGTGGTGGTACCAGCCCGGGGAGGCCACCCCAGCCCCGTAGCCGGTCGCCTGGGACAGGCGCTGGTGGGTCCAGGGCACCCACGTCAGGCTAGTCTTGGCCTTGGGCAGATTGG
>ERZ772986.1249-NODE-1249-length-14700-cov-4.194264_pt1 | contig 14700 bp, 6 predicted proteins | sample MGYA00511898_ERZ772986 | MGnify/ENA primary metagenome ERZ772986 (study PRJEB29015, sample SAMEA2737934) | human oral metagenome | biome: human oral; feature: human-associated habitat; material: dental | place: China | collected 2148 ... | reverse complement strand
ACAACAACGCCAACCAGTTGAGCCGTTGGTCAGGCGTGGTCGGTGTCTCCGCGATTGCTGCCGACGGTTCCTTCGCCGACTACTCCTCGTGGGGCAACGGCGTGACCACCGCAGCATTCGGGGAACCCTTCACCGGCCGCGATTACGAGACGGGACGGATCAAGACCACCTTCGGAACGTCGAACGCCGCAGCGATCACTTCTGGGATGTTGGCGTTGGCTCGGCAGAAATGGCCCGAGGCCACTCCCAACCAGATCCTCCAGGTCCTGGTGGCGACCGGCCTCAACCCCAACCACGAGTGGAACAAGTACACCGGCTACGGGGCAGTCAGTCTCGCCGACCTGGTGAACACCGATCCCTCCCAGTACCCCGACGAAAACCCCCTCGCCCAAAAGCAGGGAGGCTCGGCCCCCACGGCCCAAGAGGTCCAGGACTACGGCGACGGCCTCGCCGACCCAGACGAGCTCCCCACCGATACCTCCTACACCTACCGCGGAACAGACGAGTTCCTCCTGCGCGACCCCGACACCAAGGCCACCATCCACCTGGGCACCAGCCCCAGGTACCACCACAAGTGATGATGGCACGGCAGATTTCGGGTGTGTGCGCGTCCCGTTTGCCTCGCGTGTGTGTGGGGTGGGCGGGGCGCGCCGCGCGCGCCCTGACCACGCTCGTCTCTGCTGCCGTGTTGACGGTGGGTGCTCTCGCTGTGGCGCCTGCTCCTGCGCGTGCGGAGGACGTGATTACGACGCAGGAGTACTTCTCCTACTACCACCTGGACACTGCCCGGGCCAAGGGGTACACAGGTAAGGGCGTGACCATCGCCCTCATCGACGGGCCCATCGACACCAGCGCGCCGGAGCTCAAGGGTGCGAACATCACGGATAAGAGCCGCTGCACCGTCGAAGAGGCACCGCGCGGCCTCAATCACGGGACGGCCCTGGCTTCGATTCTTGTTTCGCAGAATTACGGCGTGGCACCAGATGCCACGCTCTACCTCTACCAAGCCTCAGACGACAACTCATTATCAGGGGGGACATGTGTCGTCGGTGACAAAAGGCTTGATAGCTACGCCATTCTCATCAACCAAGCTATTGACGACGGAGCACAGATCATCTCGATTTCAATGTCTGCGCCCGACCCGAGTGACGATGTCAAGTGGGCGATCGCTCGGGCGATGAGCCAGGGTGTCATCATCGTCAACTCTGCGGGCAACACCGGCGCCGACAACAACGCCAACCAGTTGAGCCGTTGGTCAGGCGTGGTCGGTGTCTCCGCGATCAAGAGCGACGGTTCCTTCGCCGACTACTCCTCCTGGGGCAACGGCGTCACCACCGCCGCGATCGGAGAGCCCTTCACACGCCGGGACTACGAGACCGGACAAAACACAACCACCTATGGCACATCGTACGCTGCGCCTCTCGCTGCGGGGATGTTGGCGTTGGCGCGTCAGAAGTGGCCCGATGCTACCGCCAACCAGATCCTGCAGGTCCTGACCCACACGGGTCTGAACCCCAACCACGAGTGGAACAAGTACACCGGCTACGGGGCAGTCAACCCCAGTGCGTTGGTGAACACCGATCCCTCCCAGTACCCTGACGAGAACCCCCTCGCCCAGAAGCAGGGAGGCTCGGCCCCCACGGCCCAAGAGGTCCAGGACTACGGCGACGGCCTCGCCACCCCAGACGAGCTCACCACCGATGCGTCCTACACCTACCGCGGAACAGACGAGTTCCTCCTGCTCGACTCGGACACTAAGGCCGCCATCCACCTGGGCACCAGCCCCAGGTATCACCGCAAGTAGCCGCGCCGCACGCGCCCATGCGCGGCTGACCCATCCGGGGGCCGGCTCGAACGGCAGGCCCGCCTACCGCCTGTGGTAGCGCGGGCTGGCCCCCAGGTGAGTCGGGTAGCCGTGCTTGGCGCGCAACGCGATGTACTCGTCGAAGCCCAGATAGGCGTAAGAATCATCCCCCGCGATGCGGCTCGGATCCACCACGCCATCGGCGTAGTCCTGCACATCCCGGCGGGAGGGCACGGGCTCGGCCCCCTTGTCCATGAAGGGGTTCTCGTCCGGGAAACGCGTCGGATCCGTCGTCAGCATCGCGTACGGGTCCACCGCCCCGTACCCGGTCGACGGGTTCCACTTCCCGCCGCCGCCTCCCACGCCCGTGCGCGCCAGGCCCTGCAAGATCTGGTCCCCCGTCGCCCTGGGCCACCGCTGCATCGACAGCGCCAGGGACGCCGCCACCACCGGGGTCGCATAGGACGTGCCCCACCCCCGGTAGCGCTGCCCATCGGTCGCGGAACGGTAGTTCGGCCTGGCCAAGGCGGCCGTGGACACCGGGTCTCCCCCGTTCGAATACGAGGCCGTCGTCCCATCCTCCTCGATCGCGCCCACGCCCACGACGCCCGACCACGCGGGCAGCCACTCCGCAGAGTTGCGCACGCCGTCGTTGCCCGTACACGCCACCACGGGGACCTTCCGCGTGATCGCCCGAGCCAGCGCCCACCGCATCCCCTCGTAGCTGCTCGGATAGCTCGACGACGTCGTGATCACGTCCACCCCGTCATTCAGCGCGGACTCGATCAACAGCGCCAGGTCCGAGCGCGCGCGACCCCAGTCTCCAATCGCGCAATCCGATCCGGCCTGATCCCCCTCGAAGGACAGCGTGTAGGACCTCAGGTGTGCCCCCGGCGCGACCCCGAAATCTGGGGCGACCATGACCTGGGCGATCACCGTACCGTGATCCCAATACTTGTCCTGCGACTGAACCGAACAGGGCTTGGAATCCTCGATGCTCGCCCCCGTCAGCTCCGGGATGCGGGTGTTCACGGGTCCGTCGATGAGCGCGATCGTCACCCCCCGTCCCGTGTACCCCGCCGAGTGGATCTTCCCCAGCGAGTAGTAGGCGTGGAAGGGCTGCTCGGCCGCCGTGATAGCGGGATCCGCCGCCGAGGCCGGGGCGGCCGGGACCACCACCGCGGCAACCGCCGCCGCCACGGCGGCTCCCCCGACCATCGCACGGCGCCACCGGCGCCTCGTGTGCTCACTCATGTGTCCCTACCTTCGTGTCTCCGCGGTGCGTAACGCGCCAGTTTATCACCCGGTCAGCTCCCCGGGAAAGACCCGTCGCAGACGCGGCCCGCACCCGGAATCACGACGGCGCTACGGGACGCTCACGCACGTCGTCACGGGGGCCGACTCTCGGCCCGACGCATCGACGACCACGCTCACCGTCAGGCAATTCTCGCCGCTCACGGCCGTCGTCGTCAGGCTGTTGCGGCGCATCGTCTCGGCCACCACGGCCTCGCCCGGGCGCGTCAGCACGTACTTGAACGCGAGCTGATCCGCCCGGAACTGCGCCTGGCGGGGAACATCCCACTCCCACAGGATCTCCGTACCCACCTGGGTCGCGCGCACCTCGCCAACCGCGTCGGGGGGCGCCCCGCCCGGGTCGGCAACCGTGCCGGTCGCGCCGCCCGTCTCCTCACCCGAGGGCTCGCCTCCCCCGCCCACGTGGACGGCGTGCCCGCCGCCCGTCAGCATCGCCACCACCAGGCCCGCCGTCGCCACCACCATGACGAGGGCCAGCAGCGGAAGCACCCACACCGGGCGCTTCGACTCCCCCGCGCCCAGGCCGGTCCGCCCGGTCGTCGAGTTCCCGTCCCACGCCTCGTTCGAGATGGGCGCGGCGCCGTCGGCGAAGCTCCCGCGCCTGGTGCGCGTGCGCTCGGCATCCAGGGCGGCGCCCGCCGGGCGGGCCAGCGCCGAGGAGGACGCCCCCGACGAGGCCACGACGCTGAGCTTCATCTCCGTGACCGGGCGATGCATCTCGCGCTCGATCGTCTGCAGGGCGTAGCCCAGTGCGGCAGCCGAACCGAAGCGATTCTCCGGATCCAGGCTCATGGCCCGGCGGATCACGGCCGTCACCGCATCCGGCACGCCCGGACGATCAATGCGCGACACGCGCCCCGCGGCCACGCGCTCGGCGACCGCCTTCGCCGAGTTATCCCCGTCGGGAATCTCGAAGGGCGACCGGCCCATCAGGAGCGTCCACAGGGTCGCGCCGAGCGCCCACACGTCCTGCGTCGGGTGAGCCCGCGCCGTGCCCGCGATCTGCTCCGGAGGAGCCCACATCACCGAGAAACCGTCGCGCCCGCCCCGCGGGTCCGTGCCCACCGGCTCGGCCACGCCGAAGTCCGTGAGAACCGGCGACCCGAAGGCGTTGATCATGATGTTGCTGGGCTTGATATCGCGATGCACGTAGCCCGCGCGGTGCAGCATCTCCGCGCCGCCGCACATGCGGATCACCATCGACAGCGCCCGGTCGGCGGCCATCGGATTGGCGCGCACCTGATCGAGGATGTTCGCGACCGGGCAATACTCCATGACCAGGAACGGGCGACCATCCGGGGTGCGACCCGCCCCGTAGAGCTGGGCGACCGCGGGGTGACCGGACACGAGCGCCATCACGTCGGCCTCGCGGGCGATCCCCGCCTCGCCGTCGGCCCCCCGATCCCGGCGCGCCACCTTCACGGCAACGTCACGGCTGGGCAGCTCCTGACGGCACAGGTACACGTCCGCGAAGCCGCCCGACCCCAGGGGACGAATCCACTGGTAGCCCGGCAGCACCGGGACCATCCCGACGCGAGCGTCGCTCTCCATCAGCGTTTCCCTTTCCTCGTGCCCGCCAACCTCGAGGCCAGCGGACGGCGCGCACGACCCGAGGCAGCCTGGCGGCGCGCCCGGCGACGCCAGCGCAGCGACTTCAGCGACAGCGCGGCGCGCACGCGCGCCAACACGGACACCGACGACGCCCACTGCCGACGCAGCTCATCGACGTCGCTCCACGCCCGCTCGGCGTCCTCCTCGCGCGCCCCGCCCGAGGCGAAGTCGGCGACATCCGCGCGGCGGGCCACCGTGACGACGCGGGGCACCTTGCCGGAGAACAGCGACCAGCCGGGCACGCGCACGTCCGCCGCCGAACGCTTGCGGGCCGCCCGCGGCTTGCGGCCCTTGCCCGCCTGCACGTCCTGGCCGGGCTCGCCTCCCTCCGCCTGCTCCTGCTCCTGCTCGGGGCTCCACTGCGAGGCCAGCGCCCACGCGACCTCCTGGCGGGTCAGGTGCGACTCGACCACCAGACCGGAGTCGATCGCCGTGTCCACCAGCTCATCCCACGACCCGCGCACCGCCTGCGCGGCCCCCAGCCGGCGGCGCACCGTGCGGCGGCGGGCCTTGAGCAGGAGAACCACCAGGACGGGTCCGAGCAGCACCAGGACGGACAGGGACACCGAGCCGATCAGCATCCACGGGATGTGCAGCCCGCTCGGATCCTGCGGGTCGGTGGCCTGGTCGCGCGTGGCGGGGGGCAGCTCCACCGGCGGCTCCGGAGGCTCGGGCGGCTGCAGAACCTGCGGCTTGGGCACGGACTTGGGCTTGTTGATCTTCGTGGTGGGCTGCTGGTCGCGCGGCGGCGTCGGGTCGAAGGTCGCCCAACCCACGCCCGGGAACTCCACCTCGACCCAGGCGTGCATGTCGGATCCCGTCAGGTCCACGCTGCCCGAGGCGCCCTCGCGGTACGCGCCCATGACGACGCGGGCGGCGATCCCCTGGGAGTGGAGCATGAGCGCCATCAGGGTCGCGTACTGCTCGTCGTCCCCGACCAGTATGTCCGCCCCGATCATGCGCTGAATGCGATCCTGGGACGAACCCGGGCGCGAGTCGATCGTGTCCTCGTTGGAATAGAAGCCCTCCGTGTGCAGGTAGGACTCGATCGCGCGCGCCTTCTCCAGGTCCGAGCGCGCCGACGAGGAATGCTCGGAGGCCAGGGTATCCACGTCCTTCGGGACGTTCGTGTCCCCGCCCGCGTAGCGCTGCGCGTCCACGCTGGCGTACTCCGGGTCCTCGTGGGCGCGCGGCATCGACGTGCTCAGCGAGTAGTTCATCTGCCCCGCGGGGCCGGTCGTGAGCGCGGTCTCGGCCCACAGGTCGTAGTTCAGGCCCTTCTGTTGGGCGGCCGACTCGGCGTTCGCCGGATCGAAGCGCAGGACGGACACCTCGCCGATCGTGGGCACCCACGGCCCCAGCAGCCCGGAGGTGGACACGCTCGTCTCGGTCTGCGCCGTGTCGGCGCTGCGGCCGGGGATCGTCGAACCCACGCGGCGGTATCCGGCCGTGCCGTCCTCGTTCGCCACCCCCATCCCGAAGGTCGTCCCGTCGTAGACGTCCATCGCGCCCAGGCGCACGCGCGACTCCTTGGGCATGTTGGACACGCGGATCAGGGAATCGTCCTCCAGGTCCTTGTTGTAGTGGCGGTAGCTCGACAGCGGCGAGGGGTACTCGCGGGCGTCCACGGGAGGCTCCACGAAGTCACGCCCCACCAGGCGATCCGAGGCCGCCGGCCCCAGGAGAGCGCCCGCGGGGATCGCGGCCGCCGCCATCACGGCGACCATCAGCGCGCCCATGCCCACGCGCCACCACACGTGCACGACCTGGCGGGAGGACCCGCCCATCGTCGTCGACGCCGACGTGGTCGACGAGGCCATGCCGATGACGATGTCCGCGCCCGAACGGGCCCTCGTGATCGCCGAGGCCCACGACCACCAGATGATCAGGCCGAGCCACCACACGGCCACGAAGACGATGCCCGGCGCCGTGGCGGTGGGACCCCACATGGTCGCGACCCCGCCGGCGACGACCAGGGCCACGGACCCCCACATGGGGCGCCCAAAGCGCACCGTCACGACGCCGGCGACGGCCGAACACACCAGGCACGTCATCCACGGCACCAGCGCCGGCCCCACGTACGAGGCCGCGGGCGGGGTGAGCGTCAGCAGATCCTTCCACGACTCGACCGCGCCGATCACGAGAGTCTGGATGGTGCGGGAGGTCGGAACCACGCCCCAACGGGTCGTCTCGCGCAGCGCCGCTGCCCCGCCGAACAGGAAGTACGCGGCCACGACGCCGGCCGTGATGGACAGGAGATCCCAGCGCCACCGGGAGGCAGCCCACGCGAGCGCCAGGCCCACGGCGACACCCGCGGCGGCCGCGATGGCCCCCTGGCCTCCGCCGAACACCGCCTCGAAGGAGGCGACCGGCCCGACGAACAGGAGCGCAAGGACGGCCAGGGACCACGAGGGCATGGCGGCGCGGCGAGCCGACGCACCCATCGTCGTCTCCTGCGCGGAGGAGCGGCCGGGGCGCACGGGGGCCGCCCCACGAGAGCGCGCGTTCACGCCGACACCCCCCGCGCGACCAGCATCGGAAGGTCCTCCAGCGACGGGCAGTCGATGATCACGCCGCGCGTGATCTTCCGGCGCCTCCTCGCCCGACCGGGCACAACACGAATGACGGACACGGACACGTCGATCGGCGCGATATTGGCCAGGCGCGCCGCCTCCTCGTCATCCACGCTCTCACCCACCACGATGGACAGGACCGAGATTCCGCCTCGCTCCATCACGCAGCGGCGAACCACCCCGGCGAAGTCCGATCGCGTCGAGGTCTCCATCTCCGAGAGCGCGTCAAGCATCGCCACGGGCCTGCTCGTGGGAATCCACTCGTCCGCCGTGTGCATCGACACGGTGCGCGCCTCACCCGATCCGGCGATCGCCAGGGACGCGGCCACTGACACGGCCGTCTCGAAGGAACGTCGATCCCACGAGTCAATCCTCGTGTCCAGCACCACCATGTGGTGGGAGCGGTGGGTCTCCTCGAACTGGCGCACGATCAGGCGCCCGTAGCGAGCCGTTGACGGCCAGTGAACGGAGCGGCGGTCATCCCCCGGCTCGTAGTCGCGCAGGGCATGAAAGGACACGTCCGAGCTGGTCAGCTTCTCGCTGGCCACGCCCTCGACATCCATCTGCATGCCCGTCGCATCGAAGGAGAAACGCACCGTCGGCGGGTGCACGTGCACGAGGATCGGCTCGTCCCACTCGCGCACGCGGCGCAGCAGGCCCAGCCCGTCCATGCGCACGGTACGCGCCGGGCCCACCATGATGACCCCGCGGCGCTTGGTCATGACAGAGAACGCCTCGTTCCAGGTCCCGTTTCCTGCGATCGGGGGGACCATGAACTCACCGCTGCCTCGCCCGATCGCGACCTCGACCAGCGTCGCCCCCGAGCGGCGCGCCGACTCGTTGAGCACCCGAACCCGTCCAACCGCCACCTGGCCCGCGACGATCCTGTCGCTGGCCATGCGCAGCGACACGGACAGGGGCGAGGGCGAGGCCACCGACGCGATCGCCACGGCGAGGCCGACCAGGCCCATCACCGCCACGATGAAGCCCTCGATCCATCCGAAGACCGCCGAGGCCACGACGCCCGCGACGAGGGCAACGCTCACGGACCAACCCACCGGCGTCAGCACCCCGAGCCAGCGCGCCGCCACCTCGTATCCGGGCATCGCGCGCAGGCGCGAGCTCACCGCGCGCGAGAAGCCGCGGAGCATTCGACGCAGTCCCTTCACGCTCACCCCTTGGGTCGGCACTCGCCGACGATGTAGTTGCCGGCGTTGAAGGCCGCCTCCGAGCCCGCCTTCGTCGCGACCCGGGATGGGATCGGACCGGGACCGTCGATGGTGACCTCCTCGGTGGCGTTATCGCTGTCGGAGCGGACCGTGCAGACGTGCGTCACGGAGGAGCCCGTCCATCCGGGCGCGCTCAGCGAGAAGGTGTGGCAGTCGCCGCCGCCAAAGTGTTTCTCTCCGCCCTGGCAGGCGGCCACCCACGTCGCCGCGACGTCCAGCTTCGTGACGACCGACGGGTGCTTTGGCATGGTGGTCTCACCCGCCGAGTTGACGGCCGTGACCGTCGCCTCGTAGTAGCCGCCCTGGGCGAGGCCGGAGAAGGTTGCCTCCGTCGCCCCGCCCGAGAGGACCTGCGTCTGCGAGCCCAGGCTCACTCGGATCTGGCTGACGCCGGGGTTGGCGGGCACCGGATCCCAGCGGACCGTGGCGCTGTTCGTTCCGACGTTGGTGATCGACACACCGACCTGCGAGGGCTTGCCCGTGGGGGCGGCGCTGGCCGAGACGACGCTCGACACGGCCGGCCCTCCCACGCCGAGTCCGGTCTGGCAGAAGTACAAGGTTTGCGTCTGCCAGCTGTCGACCCGAATCGACGTGCCATTCGTGATCGGTTGGCCGCCCGCACACCTGTCCTCGCTCCACGCGTAGCGCAGCGTCAGGCTCCCCGCGTCGAAGCCGTTGCCCGGGACGACCGCCAGGCCCTCCACGCGCAGCTCCATTCCCGCGCCGGTCGCCGACAGCCGCGGTGGGGCGATCGGGGCGGGGGTCGTGGCGACACTCGTCGACGCGTACGCCGGTCCCGAGGTGTCCCCGTCGGAGTTGCTGAGGGTCACCGTCACCGGGACGTTTGCGCCCGGTTCCACGTTGGGAACATCCACCTGCTTTGCCCCGGCCGACGCTTGGACGGTAGCCTTCCCCACCGTCACGGTGGTCGGGCCCCAGCCCCTGCCACCCGACTCGCCAAGTTGCCACCTCACAGTGACGACTGCGCGGGAGGAGTTCTGCGGATCCACGTTCGTCGCCGAGGCGGACACCGCTTGAGCCACGTCCGGCGCGCCGTGCGGGTAGTTCGCCGCGCCGGGGGACGGGACCGAGGGTGTTTCGGCGCCGTTGTGCGCCTGAATGCTCACCGTGTACATCTCGCCGTTGCGCAGGCCGTCAAGCCGCTTGTGGGTCTCCCCTGGGCCCGCCGTGTAGGTGTAGGTCTTTCCACTCGTGTTACCCGCGACGTTGATCGTGTAGCTCTTGATCGGAGACCCGTTGTTCTTCGGGGCGCTCCAGGTGATGTCCAGGGCCGAGTCGGCCCCCGTTACGGTGGGCGGCGCCATCTGCTCGGGCGCCACGTCGATCAGCACCTGGGCCGATGGCGCCGAGGGGTCGGATGTGCCCGCCTCGTTGTGCGCGACGACGGTGAACCTGTGGTACTCCCCATTCGACAGTCTCGTGACCTGCACGCCGGGGTTGTGCGTCTTGAAGGTCTCACCGGAGTTCAGGTCGGTGATCGTGTAGCCGGAGATCGTGCCGCCGTTGGGGGCACTCGCCTCGAAGGAGACGAACGCGGTGCCCGGACCGTAGGCCGTGGCCACGACATTCTCGGGGGGATCGGGGCGATCCAGGACCTTGACGATGACGCGCCCCTGGACGACGCGATCGGGGTCGTTCGTGGCGTCCATGACGCGGTAGACGACGATCATCTCGCCGTGGAAGCCCGCCTTGGGCGTGACCAGCAGCGTGTTTCCGTTGCCCGAGGCGGTTCCCTGCCCCACGTGCACGGAGGCGTCCAGGACCACGAGCGGCTCCGGGAAGGGGTTGGTCGTGTACTCCGCCAGGTTCACTTCCGCGGTTTGCCCGGCGTTGATCCTGACGCGCGCTTCCGTGGTGGTCACCAGCGGCTTCGAGGACTTCACGATCGTCACCGGGATGTCGGCGCTAACCGCGCCGGACCCGTCATCCACGCTGACCGTGATCGCGCCGACCGGCCCCTTGGGCTGGTCCTTCTTGCCCGACACCGTCATGGCGTGCCCGTCGAGCGACACGTCCACGCCTCCGGGCACCTTCGTCACGCGGTAGTCGAAGGAGCTCTTCGCCTGGTCGTCGGGATCGTCGACCATCTGGGTCAGGTCCACGGTCACCGACTCGCCCTGGCCGATGACGATCGGGGTGGGCGTCAGGCGCGGCGGCAGGTTACGGGCCGGCTGAATCGTGATCGGGATCGTGAGGGTGGCCGAGAGCGCGGAGGCGTCGTCCGCCCCGCCGTCGCGCACCGTGAAGGACACAGAGGCCCGGCCCGAGGCATCCTCGGGGGCGCTGAGCACCAGGTGGGTTGCATCCTGCAGGATCACCGAATTCAGGCCGCCGCTGGAGGCGACGGAACCGGCGTCGGTGATGACCGGGGAACGCGAGCGGTCGCGCACGAGGACATAGTCGCCGATGTCCAGGGTCAGCGTGGACCCGGCTCGCATCGCCACCGGGACGCGCGCGGTATCCAGGCGCGGGGCCAAAAGGTCCGTGCCCGGAACGGTGACGACGGCACTCGCGCTCAGGCCGTCGGGGTCGGTCGCCGTGTAGACGACGAGGCGTCGGCGGGCATCGGGGGTGATGGACAGGTTCTGCCCGGACACGCTCACGCTCGAGGCGTCGGAGGACACGCTGAGCGCGTCGATCGTGCCGTCGGGATCCTCGTCGTTGGCCAGCACGGCCACGCTCACGGGCTTGGAGTCGGAGGGCAGGTCGGCCACCGATACCACGTCGTCGCGGGCGATCGGGGAGCGCAGCGGCGCCTCGGCGTCCACCGTCACGGTCAGCTGCCCCTGGGCGCGTCCCCCGCGTCCGTCCTGAATCTGGAAGGCGACGACGAAGACTCCGTTGGAGTCGGGGGCCTTGACGGTGACCGCTTCCTCGGCCACGGACACGGCTGCCGCCGGGTTGGACACCGTCACGGTGGCCGGGTCGGTCTCCACGGACAGCGCGTCGCCGTCCGCGTCCAGGTCGTTGGCCAGCACGTTGACGCGCACCTCGCGCCCCGGGCGCACCGTCACCGAGTCCGGGACGGCCGTCGGATTGTGGTTCTCGGAGCCTGGCGGAGCGATGCCCACGCGCACTCGGGCGCGCCCCTGGACGCCGAGGCGGTCCTCGACGATGTAGGAGAAGGTATCCGTGCCGGTCGCGTCGTCGCTCGGCGTGTATTCCAGCCACTCGGTGCCCAGGACGACGCTTCCCTTCGCCGGTGGCTGATCGATGCCGACGAGGGCAACGGAGTCGCCGTCCGGGTCGATGCCCGTCAGGGGCACCGGGATGCGGCTCATCTGCCCCTGGACGGCCCAGGCGCTCAGCGGCTTGGGCACGGGAGCGCTGTTCGCCGCGCTTGCGGCCACGATCTCGAAGGTGACGGTCGTGGTCGCGCGGTTGCCCGCCGAGTCGACGACCGTGTAGCTCACCCGCACGACGCCCGGCTCCGAGCCCGCGGCCAGGCGCACCTGGTTCCCGGTGACGAAGACTCGGCCCAGCTCCGACCCGGCCAGGACCTCCACGTCGGGGTCGAGGCTCAGCGACAGGCCGATCGGCGAGCGGTCGTTGGCCAGGACGCTCACCGAGCCGATGTCGTCGGCGCGCACCTTCGCCGAATCGGGCGCCGCCTGGGGAGGCTGCTCCTCGCTCTGCGCCTCGGTTGGGATGACGCTGACCTGCGCGGTGGCCGAACCGGAACCGTTGGACACCGTGTACGTGAAGGAGGTGACGTCGGTCAGGCCACCGGGGGCGGTGATCCTCAGCAGGTGACGCTCGATCAGGGTCACCTCGAGGCCGGACTTGGCGGGCACGTCGATCGACTGCACGACCAGGACGCCGCCGGACGGGTCCGTGTCGTTGGCGAGCGGGGCGACGAGGGAGGCGCCGCCGCTGGGAAGCACCGACAGGTCGTCCTCCGCGATCGGCAGGGCGTTCGTGTCATCGGCGACGACGTCCACGCGGATCACACCCACCGTCGTGGAGGGTCCGTCCGAGACCGTGTAGGTGAACTGGAAGGATCCGGGCACGGACCCGGTGAAGGTCAGCGTCCCGCGCGCCAGGTCCGCGGACACGGAGGTTCCGGCCGGCGGCGCGCCCGCCGCGACGAGGGACAGGGGGTCACCGTTGGGGTCGGTGTCGTTCGACACGGGGTCGATGATGAGGGGCTCGCCCACCCGCGCGACGTAGAAGTCCGCCCGCGCGACGGGAGGCACGTTGCCGGCCTCCTGCACGCTCACCTGCAGGTCGCCCACCGTCTCGGCGCGCCCGTCGGAGAGGGTGACACTCACGGACTTCACCCCGACGCCCGACCCCAGGTCGCGGATCTGGACGGTGCCGTCCTCGGAGAACTGAGCCGACATGCCGTCGGGCGCGCTGACCTCCTTGAGGAAGAACTGGTCGCCGTCGGGGTCGATCCAGTCCGACAGGAGGTTGTATTCGACCTGGGCGTTCGCCCCCACCTTGATGACAGGGTGCTTCATCTGCCGGGGCCCCTCGTTCTGGCTCCACGGATGGATCGTCAGCTTCACGTTCGCCGTGGCGCCCGCGAGGCCGTCCGAGGCCTCGTAGGTGAAGGACGTGGAACCCGCGGTCATGGTTTCCGGCACGTCCGTGATCTGCAGGGCGCGCCCTCCCCTGGTGCGCACGATCGTGCCGAACTCGGGGTTGGAAACGGCCCGCGCCGTGAGGACGTCGCCGTCGTCGTCGGAGTCGTTGTCCAGGACGGGCAGCATCGTGGAGCGTCCCAGGCGGATGCCGAAGTCGTCATCCACGGCCTCGGGCGGCGTGTTCTTGTCGTTGTGCTCCGGCTCCGAGACCTGCTCGCGCTGGTCGGGGGTGGGGGTATCCTCTTCTTCCTGCTCCTCGGTGGGGATCTGATCCCAGTTGTTGACCACGACCATGTTCTTGTCGGGGAGCCACAGCGTACCCGTCGAGACGTCGTTGAGGACGATGCGCGTGCGGTTCGTGCGGAAGACCGCGGAGGCGGCCTCGGCGAGGGTCGGCACCGTCTGGGACTGGTTGCGAGACGCGTCCGTGCAGGCGCGAACGAACGCCCCCGACCCTGCCCACGCGCTGTAGGCGCAGCCGCCGTGGAAGACCGGCGGGGCGGGCGTGCCCGTGACCCCCTGATCCGAGGCCGGCTGGCGCGTCACTCCCTGCCCGCTCAGGGGCACGGTGACGAGCTCGTCACCGGTGGCCAGGAGAACGCCCGAGGCCTCGTCCCCGGGGACCTGGAGGACCGCTCCGGTGATGTGGTCCTCGCCCAGGTCCCGCACCTTCCCGTCGGGCGTGACGAGGCTGTTGCCTCCCTGGTCGTAGATGACGGGCTTATCGCCGACCGCGGTGATCGAGAGGGGACCCGGTCCCTGGAATCCCTTGATCGTGGTGGTCTTGGAGCGCCACGTCTGGCCCTCCTGCTCCATCGTCACCAGCGTGGAGGAATCGGGAGAGTAGGCGAAGATCTTGCCCGAGCGGGACACGGTCACGACGGCGCCGCTGAGGTCCTTGGCTGCGGCGTCCTCGCGCGTGAAGGACATCGACGCGGGTTCGTCGGCCTTTCCCGCCCACAGGAGCCCCTCGTTGGGGTCGAGCACCGCCAGGACGGGTCCGCCCTGGACCTGGATCGCGTTCTCGGGCAGCGTCACCGCCTGGCCGATGGAGAAGGAGGTCGGCCGCACGGGGGAGACCGTGCGAGTCACGGCCTCTCCGAGCGTCACGTCCCCTCCGGCCTGGCCGATGTCGAAGGACGCGGACTTGACGGCGACGGTGCCGTCCAGCATGAGGGAGTCGTAGTTGAGGTGGCCCACGAGCTTGCGGTCCTGGTTCGTCACCCAGATGCCCCCGTCGTCGACGCTCACCTGGGTGACCTCGACGCCGCGGTAGACGACGGCGAGCACGCACAGCATCGCCGACACCAGGAGAACGGCGATGGCGGGGATCCGCTTCGTCCAGGTGTTTCGCGATTGACGCGCCTTCTTCATGTCGATTCCTCAGTCTCGATGTGCGTCGTGTCCGGGCGTATCGGTATCCCCGGGCGAGAACGCGGTCACCCCAAGGATACACACCGACCAACCCTATGGATAAACCCGGGGAAGGACAAGGAGACTGCGGCGACGCGGGCGGCGCGGAGCCGTTTTTTCGGCGGCGGGGCGCACCCCCAGGCGCT
>ERZ772986.1248-NODE-1248-length-14702-cov-4.796545_pt1 | contig 14702 bp, 14 predicted proteins | sample MGYA00511898_ERZ772986 | MGnify/ENA primary metagenome ERZ772986 (study PRJEB29015, sample SAMEA2737934) | human oral metagenome | biome: human oral; feature: human-associated habitat; material: dental | place: China | collected 2148 ... | reverse complement strand
TCTATGAGAATGGCGGGATTAACTACAGTCGTTTTATCCTAGCTATCCTGACAGCTGGTCGCTCGGGTGGGGGGTCTACCATCACCCAGCAGTTGGCCAAAAATGCCTATCTGTCTCAGGACCAGACCATCGAGCGGAAGGCCAAGGAATTTTTCCTGGCTCTGGAAATTAATAAGAAATACAGCAAGCAGGAAATCCTGACCATGTACCTCAATAATTCCTATTTTGGAAATGGGGTCTGGGGTGTGGAGGATGCCTCTAAGAAATATTTCGGAGTTTCGGCTAGCCAGCTCAGTCTGGACCAGTCGGCTGTTTTGGCTGGTATGCTCAAGGGTCCGGAGATTTATAATCCACTGTATTCAGTTGAAAATGCGACCAATCGCCGTAATACGGTGCTGCAAAATATGGTTGCTGCAGGCTTTATTGATCAGGGGACGGCCGATCAGGCTGCCGCTGTAGGAATCGGTGGCCAGCTGGTTGATGCGTATGCCGGTAAGTCAGAAGACTATCGCTATCCATCCTATTTCGATGCGGTTATCAATGAAGCGGTCAATGACTACGGCTTGACAGAAGAAGAGATTGTTAATAATGGCTATCGCATTTATACTGAATTGGATCAGAACTACCAAGCCAGCATGCAGGTTATTTACAGCAATGTCTCTCTCTTTCCTGTAGCAGAAGATGGTACTATGGCTGAGTCGGGCAGTGTTGCCTTGGATCCAAAAACCGGCGGTGTGCGGGCACTAGTAGGGCGAGTCAATAGTGCAGAAGGTTCGACCTTCAGAAGCTTTAACTATGCAACCCAGTCATCCCGCAGCCCCGGCTCTACTATCAAGCCTTTGGTTGCTTACAGTCCAGCCGTTGCTGCTGGTTGGCCGACAGACAAGGAGCTGGATAATACCAGAACCACCTTTGGCGACTATACCATCAACAATTACGGCAATATCCAAAGCTCCCCTAAAGTTCCAATGTATCAAGCCTTGGCAGAATCTCTGAACATTCCGGCTGTTTCAACTGTAGACGAGCTAGGCATTAACAAAGCCTTTGAGTACGGGAAAAAGTTTGGTCTGAATATGGACAAGGTTGATAAGACTTTGGGAGTAGCGCTAGGAAGCGGAGTTACAACTAATCCAATGCAGATGGCGCAGGCATATTCAGTCTTTGCCAATGGCGGTGTGATGAATGATGCCCATCTCATTACAAAAATTGAAAATGCCAGCGGTCAGGTTGTCAAGACCCATCGTCAAACCTCTACCCGGGTTCTCAATAGCTCAACGACTGACAAGATGAACAGCATGATGCTGGGGACTTTCTCAAATGGTACAGGTATCTATGCGGCTCCGTATGGCTATACTATGGCTGGTAAGACCGGTACAACTGAAACGGACTTTAACCCAGATCTATCTGGTGACCAATGGGTTATTGGTTATACGCCGGATGTGGTTATCAGCCAGTGGCTAGGCTTTCCAAAAACTGATGAAACCCACTATCTGACTGGAACCAGTGCGAATGAAGCTTCGGCGGTTTTCCGAAATGTTGCCAATAGCATCCTGCCATATACAGAAGGAACTTCCTTTGAAGGGCAGAAGAATGCCTATGCTGCCAACGGTATTGCCCCTGTGGACACCTATGGTACGGAGGAAACGGGTACTACAACTGAAAACAAAGACTTCCTGCAGGATGTTCAGGACCGAGCTCAAAATCTGGTGGATGAAGCCAAGAAAGCCATTGATGACACTGGTATTCCTGAGAAAGCTAAGAATCTCTGGGATACTGTTACCAGCTGGTTTCAATAGGATTTAAAAGAGCTGAACGGCTTGTCAAAAGCATAGAATCCTGCTATAATAAGAAAGATGGAGGCGTTATGGCATTAAAAAAAGCGAGTCTAGCGTGTACAGTCTGTGGTTCTAGGAACTACTCGGTTAAGCTCAGTAGCACTCCAAAACCAACGCGTTTAGAAGTTAATAAATTTTGTAAGCATTGCAGTAAATATACGCTGCATAAAGAAACTAGATAGGAGATTGTTGTGAAATTCTTTAAAGATGTTTTTAAACTATTGAAAGATACAACTTGGCCTACCCGAAAAGAGAGATGGACAGATTTTATCTCTGTCATGGAATACACTGCATTCTTTGTAGTCATCATCTATATCTTTGACAAAGTAGTGGCAAGCGGTCTTTTCCAGATTCTGAATATTTTCTCTTAATAACTGAAGTAGAAATAGAGAAGAATACGAGGACAAACATATTATTCAAAAGTCCCACCTATTGTGAGTAGGTGGGATTTTTGGCCTATGTAGTTATTCTATTCTGGGTGAAGCTTGACAAAGTATAAAAAAAGGGGCTAAAATAGTATACCTAGGATAGGTTGTATGCATGTGCAATCTAGAACTCTCATCTATTGGCGTAGATGAGAGTTTTTTAATGAACAATTCTGGCAGGATATAATTTTCTAAATAGTTGTTAGTGAGTTTAGATTTTTTATCTTCTCAAAATCTATGACACATACTATTTTTATGTAAGTGTCTAGAGTTTTGAGAAAGTGAAAAATTGAATAAGAAATTGACGAGGAAATGAGAAATCATTTCCTCATTTTTTTGTTTAAATTATGCAGCATTTAGGAGGGATAGTATGACATCGAAAGAAAAACAAGCTAGAAAATTAATTACTCAAATCTTTATGACAGAAACGGGTTTGCCAAAGAAAGATATAGAAATTCTTATTAAGAAATGGGAAGATGAAAAACTGATAAAATTTGAGCCTAATGGTAATTTTCAACATAGGGAGGTTTTTTAATGGCAGATATACATGTAGATCAGCTAACTACACAAAATTTTTACCAAATTCCCCAAATTTTCTTTACAAGGGTTGAAAAGAATTATGACGAAAAAGGTGAGTTGCGATATAAAACAAATCATACTAGCAGTTATGCAGACATGTCCAATGACGCAAAGATTGCCTATGGCGCTCTCTATAATCGGTGTATGTTGAGTATTCGCTCATATCAAGAAGGAAAGGTAGATTATGTAGACGAAAATGGTTCTGTCTTTCTGGTTTATACGGTTGAGGATTTAATGGATTTGTTAGATAAGGCTAAGGCCACTGTCCAAAAAATTAAGAAGGAACTAACTGAACATGGATTGTTAAGGGAGGTTAAACAAGGAGCAAATAAACCTAATCGTCTATATCTTCAAAATGTTGAAGCTGATAGAGAAGTACATGAAAAGTATAAAGCAATAAAAAAGAAGAAAGAACGTAAAGTAAAAGATAAAGTGAAGATAGTCTATGAATTTGATTTCCAGCACATCCTCACGCTAGACAATCTAGGCAATGTTATTTTTGAGGCAGAAACAAGCCATCAAAATGATGTTACAAATGGACAGTCAAATTTTGACCGTCCAATTTCAGAAAGTGGACAGCTAAATTCTGACCTGCCGGACGGTCAGAATTTGAACGGAATAAATAAAGACAACACTAATACTTATGGTGATAATAATAGTTCTAGAAAGGGCGAGCAAATTTCAGAAGAAATTTCCTCACCTGCTAAAGCTGATGATCCATCTATTTCAAATCAGTCTGAGGCGAAATACATCAAGCCAAAATATTATTCTTTACTGCAAGTAATCGCAGATAAATACAATGATAAATTTGCCTATGATTATTACCGGCGAGAGATTTATAAATTAACCCATCAGCAAAAAATGCTGATTGGACAGTTCCTGGCAGATGGTTATATGACCAGCCAGGAGATCCTGGATACTATCGAGCGAATGCCTTTCGATACAGAAAAGCCACTGGCCTACTTGCTGAGATGCCTAGAGAACCTTAAAGAGGAACGCAGGCTTGAAGCTAAAATAGCAGCTCATAGAAATGCTGAATTAAAGTATGGAGGGTGAGGATATGGACAAAGAACAATCTGTCCCCTGGCGAGAGCTTGTTATCGATATATTTCGGATAACAGCTGACTTTGCTTTGATGATTAGCAGCATTCCTTTCTACTTGTGGTTGATTAAGCTCGCCCAGACTAGGCACTCTCTGTCTTTATGGGTAGTGATTATCGGTCTATTCTGTTTAGAAATATTGTTGATTACCGAAGTGACTAAAGTAATTTCGCTCTGGTTTAAGGCTTTATTAGCCGCTATATGAGAAACGAGGCTCAGCATGATGAAAATATTTAAGTTTTTTCATAAAAGGTTAGACTATGCTCTTGGCTTTACAGCTGGCCCAGCTTTATTTGCTACTGTTTTATATTCTGTGAAGAATGCTAAAGTAGCTCTCGTAATAGCTTTGGTTATATTGCTTGTTGTTGGAATTGGTTTTATTACGATGCCAGCAAATACCCTAGAAGAAAAGCAAAAAAGAAAAGAATGTGTAGAATCTGCAACTTTTATAATCATTTCATTTGTTGTTGCAGCTACAGTATACAACCTTATGACCAATGGCTTTCAAATAATATCTGAGCAGTTGTACTGATTAAATCTTTTTTCGTAGATTTTAATACTTGACCTAAGTAAGTCTCTAAACTGCTTCTAGTTCCTTGAAAATTGAATACCCCCGCTGTCCTGATTAGCGTGACCTAGACATAAAAGAGAAATAGGGGCGGCGAGTAACTAGAAAGGGATATCTAGTGTCGGTCACATGACGCAAAGCCACGGTTGACTTGTCCCGTAAGGCGAAGGAGTTTTTGGGGTTTACCAGACTAAAATAACCCTGCGTAAGAAATACGGAAGGCAGTTACGCACTGTCTCGGCAAGCTGTAAATCAGCAACTTTTCAGAAGGGGGATTAACCATGACTGAAAAAAATGATATAAAGTCAGTTACCATCTCTGACCTAAAAAAGATGGGTAAATACGGCGGAGCAACTGCTCGACTGGAATCAGGAGAGGAAATTGCTCTTGATGCAAAATTTGCTACACAACGTCGTTTTGGTATCATTGCTGGTCAGGTACAAGAAGTGGATGTGGTTTTACCCTACACTGCCAAACTGCTTAGTCAGATCCGAACTATCAAGGTTGGACCAGTATTGGTCGCTAGGAAATTAAAACAACAACGTAAAACCTCCCTACAGCTGACAGGGCAGGGCTATAAGAAATAATACAAGGAGAAAAATAGATATGGATATCGCTACAAAAATTATTGGAGCTCTTGGAGTGCTAGGTGTTGCTAGAGGAGCCATGGGAGCTTGGAATGGCTGGGAAGAGTACTCGGCTGGGAAAAGAATTGGAAATGATCAGAAGATTGAACAAGGCTGGGCTGGTATGCTTTATGGAGCTGCTACTGCAGCTCTATCAACAGGAATTGCAGCAGGTATTGTTGCACTTTTGAATACGATTACTTGGTAACATTGGAGGGTGTTAAATGGACACAACAACTTTAACACAAAACCTCACTCAGTATAGTCCAAAAGTTAATGAAATAGCTACTTTGATTAATCAATCATCTAAAAAGGTTGCTTTAATTATTATTGGTATCATGTTTTTGCTTGAGATAGACTCTTGGTATAGAACCTTGAAAGATCAGGGAGGCGGTTTGACAGGAGAAATGTGGTTGGAGGTTGCTTTTAAATACCTCGTAGCTCTTTTCCTAGTTAACTATTCTGCTGAAATTTTTGATTTTATTGTTAATTTAGTCATTGCATCTGTCAAGACGATAAGTGGTCTAGTAAAACCAGAAGAATTTAAATCGAAGGTGACTGCCGATGGTGTTAATGGTTGGATGGAAAAAGGATTTATTAATATTGGCGGATCTATTATAGACTCGATTGCTGGAATTAGCATTAACATTATTTTGTTTTTACGGGCTTTTCAGATGTATGTGCTCAAAGCTATCGCCCCTATTTTGATGGCTTTCTGGATGGCGGATGCAACAAGAGAAATTTCAAAAGGTTTTATAAAAGAGTTTGCAGCTGCTGCTTTCCAAGGGTTGTTGCTCTTTTTAGTTTCATCAATTTATGTTGGGATTGTAGCTGATGACCTTTTCAAAGTTGATACAGGAAAGGGTGGTTGGGATACAGCGTTTGCTTCTTTGGCAAAAGGCGTAGTTTACATTTTTGTCATTTGGCAGACTCAAAGACAGGCTAAAAAACTAATGGCGACTAGTTAGATATTATGCTATAATATTTAAAAAAGGAGTAGAGCTATGGCAACAGAATTAGAACAAGCTATCCAGCATCTCAATAAGGCACTTGAAAATGCTCCTGAATCAGAAAAAACATTGTTTTTTGAACAGAATTTTCAAAATGATTCTGATGTGAAAATACAGAAGCCTTCTAAAGCAGGAAAACGAAGTATTTTATCAATGTTAAAATCTGTTTTTTCTCGGATTGGGCTTGCAATCATGAAAATTTTTCTGTGGCTTTTGATGGCTCCCTTCTTTCTACTTACTCTGGTTAAAAATTGGTTTTTATTGGTTTTATTTTTCTTGATTGCTTGGAATATAATTCTTATTTTCTATAGGCATTTTTCGGGAGTTGAATGGATTCCCGGTCAGAGTACTGTGGATCTTAGCTCAAAAACAGTTGAGATTGTTGTCTATCTGTCAGCTGCAATTTCTCTAATTGCAACATATCTAGAATATTCAGGAAAAATTGATTAAGTTACTGTATGGACTATTGAGCACTTTACATGTTAAAGTGTTTTTTTGATGACTGAGAGAGGAAAAAAATGAATGAATTAGAAGATGAAATTGGCTCTATCTTCCTAGAAAGGTATGATGATTACGAGCCAATTTTTTTATTTGGTAGAACAAAACGGCAACTTATATTATCAGGAGGCTGTTTTTTAAGTATTGTGCTGGGAGCGCTCCTCTATTGGCTACAGTTTCCAGACTTTTTTGTCTGGATGGTTATAGGAGTTATAGCAGGTCCCACTTTCATTTATGGAACAAGAAAGGAAATTGAAATTAAGGAAAGGTTACGATTCCGATTAACTAATCAGGAGAGAGCCTATTTAGTAAGTGAGGAGAGAGGAAAAAAATATGATTTTACCCAAGAAAAATCCGTTAGAGAAGCTTTCAGCACCTCTGAAAGCTCGTCAACAACGGCTGAAAAAGGAATATAAAAAAACTCCATCGGTTCAAAATTCAATTTACTTCAAATATCAATTTGAAAATGGAATTATGAATATTGAAGGTAACCGCTGGTCTCAGACATACAGTTTAGGTGACTTCCCCTACAACACAGCTAGTCAGAGTAATAAGTTAGGAGTTATTGATAGCTACGGAGAAGGTCTAAATTCTTTGGATGCTGGTGATGCTTTCCAGCTTCTAGTCCTAAATCGTCGAGTAGATAACGAAACAATAAAGCAAGTACTTTACGAACCAGAAAAAGATAAATTTGATGTTTACCGCGAGGAGTATAATGACATCATTCAAGAGCGATTTTCGGTTGATGAAAAGAACTTTAAAGTTGAAAAATATGTAACTCTGACCACAGAAGCTTATGATCAACATTTAGCTTCTAATCAATTGTGGGATTTAGGACAATCTGTAGAAAATGCTTTCCAGGAAATGGAGATTAGTTTTGATAAGCTTAATGGTATTGAACGTCTAGAAATTTTTAATTACTTGCTTCGTTATTCTCCTTATCTTCCATTCGATTATAAAGACATTGCTCTATCTGGTCTAAAGTCTAAAGATTTTATATCTCCTAATCGCATTGTTTTCTCAGAAGATTTTATTCGTTTGGATGATAAATTTGCAAAAGTCCTTTACGTTCGTCAGTATCCAGAATTTTTAAGTGATCGTATGATTAAATCTATTTGTGATACAGGTGTCGAGTTTGCGCTGACAATCCATGCTGAGGCTCAAGAACCGGATAAGGTAGCTAAAGAAATTGCAAACCAACAGTCTTTAGCAAACCGGCAACGTCTAAAAGATCAGCGAGAAGCATTTAAAAATGGCATTGATGGCTCATTAGGAGAATCTCAAAAAGCCGTAGAAACTAGTCAGACCACTGAAAAATGGAAAAGGATAACGACATCTGGAGGCCAAAAAGTATTTCAAGGGGTTATAGCCGTATTTTATACAGCAGACACAAAAGAAGAGTTACAACTCCATACTGATAAAATCAAAGCAGCTGGTCGAAAGGTTGGTGTGATTTTTGATGATTGCTATTATTATCAAGAAGAGGCCTTGAATACGATTTTACCAATCGGCAGGGCTTTTCTTGATGTCAAAAAGGACTTTATGCGCCCTTTCACGACGGCCAACGTAGCAACACAGATTCCTTTTACGAATGTGGATCTACAGAGTGAGAGTCCCAGAGCCTTGTATTATGGTCAGAATCAGTTGTCTAATAATCTGATTACTCTGGACCGAAAACGGGACTTAAATGCTGCGAATGGCCTTATTATCGGCTCAACTGGTTCAGGAAAAGGGATGACTACGAAAACAGAAGAGGTTATTCCAACATTACTTAAATATTTAGAGGATAGAACAATGGTAGTTGATCCTGAGGATGAATACTCTAGTATTGCTGAGAATTTTGGAGGGCAGGTTATCAATCTATCTCCAAAATCGAGCAGTCACTTTAATTTATTAGATTTGCCTAAAACTGATCAAGTTCTTTATGATAATGAGGATCAGGAGATTGATTTAATAGCAGATAAAGCTAATCTTTTGATGGCCTTATTTGATTCTATTATGAAGGAGGTGACAGATGATCACACAGCTATTATTGATAAAGTTACACGATTAGTTTATAAACGTTATGAAGAGCCTACCTTAGTTGAATGGCAGGAGATTTTGGAAGAACAACCTGAGGCTGCAGCTAAAGAATTGGCTGTTAGATCAGAAATATATACTCGAGGTAGTTTGAATCTTTTTGCTCACAAAACAAACGTAGATATTGACAACCGTTTTGTAGTATTTAATTTGAAAGGATTGAGTAAGAAGCTTAAACCTTTTGCTCTTTTAGTTTTGCAAGATTTTATTTGGCAGCAAGTTTTACATTACCAAGGGAAACAAACTATTTGGCTCTATTGGGACGAATTACATTGGACCTTTAGAAGTCAAACTGATGCTACTTTCTTTGCCGAACTATGGGCTAGAATTCGGAAATATGGAGCCATTGTAACAGGTATTACTCAAAATCCTGGAACAATTCTAGCTTGGGAAGAGGGACGAAATTTAATGTCTAATACAGAATTTTTTATCTTGCTTCGTATGAAACCGCAAGATATAGAGAAATTATCTGATGTGACGGAAATACCAGAAGCAATGCAACGATACATTCAGCGCCCCAAACAAAAAGGAAGCGGACTAATCATAGCTGGGGATACCATCGTACCGTTCCAGAATCCAATCCCTAAAAATACAAAACTATATAAACTAGCACAAACAGATGCTTAACAGAAAGGAGTTACTAGATGGCAGAACACGATCCCTGGACAGAAAGGGGGAAAATAAAGCAGGCGGCCGCATATAAGTCAGCTGAACAGAATCACCTAAGCAAGCGTCAAGGTTTAAAACAAGCGAAAAGTGATTATGAACAAAGCAAGAGTAATTACAAAGTTGCTAAGAGCGAGCATAAGGCTACTATAAAGGCCAAACAGAGCACTGCAGAGAGTCGGGAACGTCTAAGTCAGACTAGACATCAATACAAAGTTGATAAACAAGCTAAGAAAACAGCATATAAGCGTATTGGTGGAACTAAGAAACAAAAAGTATCCAGAAGTGCCTATCAAGCGACACGGCGGATAGGAGAGGCTGCTCTGCAGGATAATGATGCTTTGGATAGCTTTGTAGATGCTCGACAAAAAATTCGGGGTACGCATGCTAGTATTCAACAAGCTAAAAATATTGGCAGACTAAGTAAACAGATTGGCACAGGATTTGTTCGAGGTCCCTACAGTATAGCTAATAGAAGTTATAATCTAGTTAGAGGAAGAGGTTTCACTCGAACTCTAGTTTCTGATCGTTGGGAAATTAAAGCAGCAAAACGTCTCCGGGCTTTCCGCCAACGTTTGAAATACTCTAAGGTTGGAAAAACTGTTCGAGGAACAGGGAAAGTGTTAAATGTCCTAACAAAACCTTTCCAGATAATTTTGAAAAACCCTTTATCTATTAAGGCCTTTCTTATTATCATTGCTTTGATTTTGTTCTTCGTTATTTTTCTAGGTAATCCTAGTCCTATCAGACAGGATGAATGGGAATTAAATAAATCATGGATCTATCTGACAGAATTGGATCGGAACGCTTCTAACGATAAAGTGGATTACTGGTCCAATATTGATGATGTGGTCTTTTACATGAATTACCGTTATAAAGACTATAAGCTGTCAGATATTTATGATGATGGCAGCGATAGCTTGAAAAACAGAACCAACCCGTCGGCCACTCGGAAAGATACCAGCGAGCAACAAACCTACAAAGATTTGCTTCGCCAGATCTGGCATGGTCTCAATGATGATCCTCAGAAACTGGAGACTATGAAAGATTTGTATACTAATGAGCAAGCTACTACCTACTATCTTGGGGAAAAAGCATTGAAAGAGTATGAAGAGCTTCTGAAACAATCGGACGAGATGGGCCGTTATATGGCTTACCAGGAACTAGAGAACCCTTTCTACAGTTCTGCAGAAGATGGACATAATAGCCCACTCCTTATTACTCGACGCTTTGGATATGATCCTAAGGATAAGATGTATAACGGAACAGTGATACAGATTAGTCAAGGACAATCTTTAAGAGCGGCCTTTGGTGGCAAAATTAAAATAAAGGGAAGTGATGTAATCATCGCTAGCTCAAACCGAGAACTGACTTATAAGAAAGTGAATGGTATTCGAGTCAAGGATGGGGAGCAGGTCTCGGCCGGTCAGGAATTAGGGACAGTATCCAGCCAGGGCGGCCAGGAGTTTTATTATCGGAAATATCGTCGATACGACGATAAAGATAAAAAGGATGAATGGATCTGGGTCAACCCTGGCTTTTACTTTGAGAAAGTAAAATATAACCAGACTACGTCGGTTATTTCTAGTATTGAATTTTCTGGGGATGTTGCTCAGAGGGTTCAAGAAACATACAAACTTTTAAAGCAGTATAAACCTAATATCACTAAGAATGGTGCTGCAGCTATTATGGGAAATTTTCTAACGGAGAGTAATATCACTTCCAAACGAGCTGAGGGAGATTACCTTAACCCGCCTATTGGTGCCTCCGACGGATCCTGGGATGATGAAGCTTGGCTTTCAATGAGCGGGCCAAGCATTTACGGTGGTGGCTATGACAATATCCTACGTCGTGGCCTTGGTCTGGGTCAGTGGACGGATACAAAAGACGGCTCTACTCGACACACTTTGCTTTTAGATTTTGCGAAAAATAAGAATAAAAAATGGCATAATTTGGAGTTGCAAATCCAATTTATGTTTGAGGGTGATAGTCCTTATTACATTGAGACAGTGAACCGTATCAGTGAGAGTAACGATGATGTCGAAAAATTAACCAAAGAATTTCTTGTGTATTGGGAAGGGAACCCTGGAGATAAACTGCTCCAGCGTCAAGATAGTGCTAAGCAGGTCCTTTCTTATTTGGAAGGTGGTGGAAGCGGAGGAGCTTCCTTTATCAAACCAAACGGCAAATACGCTCCAATTTTTAATACAGATTATTGGGTCATGCAGCCGTATGGCTTCACACCGTGGTCATCAGGAGCCGGTGGTGGTCTTTACGGGCCATCTGGTGGGAAGCATACAGGTGTCGATCTGGCACCGTTAAGCGTTCAATATGGGACGGCAGCACTTCCTGCAGATGTACCAGTCTATTCCATTACAAACGGGAAAGTCTACAATACAGGCTTCTCTGCAGTCGGTGGATATCAAATTACAATTATCCCAGAAGGAACTGATCAGTATTTATATTACGGTCATTTGAAGGAGCAACCGAACTTGGCACCTGGTACAGAAGTGAAGGCTGGTCAACAAATCGCACTATTGGGTAATTCTGGAATGACAACGATCTATCACGTTCATCTAGAAATTAGCCCGACTCCAGCGATTGGTACAGCAGCCAGTCCGGATCCGTCCTTCCTGATAACTGGAGGATCCCCACTGGTACAAAGCCAGCAGATAAAAGTACAATGATTAGAAAGGTAAAATATGATTGATGAAAAGAAAGTTAAGATTTTAGTTTGGGCCGCCCTGGCTGGAATAGTTCTATTTTTCTTGCTTATTCTAGGATTTTTTCTGAAAGGATCGTCTACGTCTAAAAGAACAAGCAATGATTTAGATAACGGTCTGCGAAAAGAAAAAGTTACGGCATTCTTGAAAGCTTATTTTAACAAGGATAAGGTTGGTACAAATCGAAAGGACTATCAGCCTTATTTAACTGATGGAGCTTATCAGGAAGAAATAGGGAAGGAAGAAAGCCCTGCTTTCCAAGCCTATACGTCTTATATGCAGAACTATCAGTATAAGTCAGCTAAACTCTATTTTGGTTCTGAGGAACCGGTCGTATTTGCAACGGTAAGCTATCAATTTGATAGTGTGAACCAGTTGAAAGAGAATGAAAAGCAAAAGAAGATTACCTCAACGGCTAATTATAGTCTCAAACTGACCTACAAACAAACTGAGAGCAAGTGGTTGGTTGATAAAATTGAGATTGTCAATCTTAATCCCATATCGGAAAGTGGCCAAAAGCAGGATGAATATGCGCCAGGAGTAATTGATTTAAACAAGATGAATGGAGAGGAGAATAACGAATGAGGGATGAAAATCAATCAAAACGGATGCAACGACTTATTTTAGTTGTTGTTGTAGTTATTGCTTTTCTGGCTGGTTATGGTTTTGGTGGTAGAGGAAAAATAAACGGGAATGTTAAAACCAAAGAAAAGACTACTCAGCAGATTTCTAGTAAGTCAGATAATAAAAAAGAACTGACTCAAAAGGAAGTAAAAGATTTTCTAGTGGCCTATTATACCAAAAAGGATTTGGAAGAAAACCAGGAACGATATCGCCCATTTATGACTAAGGCTCTTTACACTGCGGAAGTAAAGCAAGAAGAAAGTGCTATTAATCAGACATACAAGGGATACGTGGTTGACTATGTTTTCCAACGAGCTGAAATTTATGTTGATAACGAAAATCTTACAGCGATTGTGCATGTGAGATACACAAACACCTTGCTGGCAAAGAAAAATAATTATGAGAAGGCACAGACTAATGTTTCAAATGAAGTAACACTGAAACTAACGTATCAAAATCAAAATGGGAAACTTCTTTTAAACAGTAAGGAGCAATTGCAGTTGATTAGCAATAGTACAGCAAGCAGTAGTTATCCAGATTATGGAACTTTAAAGGAAGAAGCAAAAAGTTCCTCAGAAGAGACAAACCAGTCTAGTAGCAGCGAAGTAGAGAAAGGAAATTAAAACAATGGCAAAGAAAAATAGTATTCAGAATTTAGAGAAAAAAATTAGTCGATTAGAGCAAGAAAAAATCAAAGTTCAGGATCAGCAAGTAGAGCTTAAACAAAAAGAAAAAGATATTGAGCAAGCTATCACACACGCTAAGGCAGAGTATGTGACAGCTTTGCTTAGCCAGTCTGATTATTCTATGGACGATTTGAAAGGTTTATTACTGGATGATACAGATAAGGAGGTGCCAGATGATGTTTCTAGCTCAGCATTTAACGAATAATCAGCAAAATGATTATGTCAATCGTAATGATTTACTCTCGTATGTCGAAAAAGAAAATGCACGTCTCAAGGCGGTTAATCAAGTAGCTGAGATGACACTGATTCAGAGTAATGAAAATGGGGAAATCTTACAAAAGAAGAGAATTCAACTGCCATTTCAGGGGACAGTTGAAGAATTGCTGCAAGATTTTGGTTTTGTTGATACAGGCAAAAAAAGTAAGTTGGTATTTCCTTTTAAGAAAGAAAAAGGAGCAACTGATACAACTATTCCAAACGCACAAACAGTCCAAACCGTTCAGGGAAGTTCCTCAAGTAATCCACTGAAAGCTTTCAGTGGATTAAAAATAATGATGTTAGTTATTTTATTGGTTGGTTTATTTGGAGGCTATTCAGTCATTTTAGCAGGTCAAAATAAACGACTAAAAACAGAAGTAGCGTCTTTGGAAAACAAAGTCAATAATCTTTCTAACTTACAGGTAGTTGCCCCACAAGTGGATGTTTTTAGTCGCTATTTTATTTCTTCATTCTATGCCAATGATAGGGATATTTTGGATCAATATTTAACAGATTCTCTAAAAAAAGAGATAGAAGTTAAAGATGGACAGTTGCAATCTGTTGTCTTTGAAGGAGTGAAAAAGAATGGGAAGAATTATCAGGTATCTTATGTGTTACAGATTAATCAAGAAGAAAGTAAACGTACTGTACGTTTAACTTTTGATGTTCAAAGTGATAAGAGTGGCCGTTATGGCTGGCTTGTCACAAGTCAACCTAAAGAGGGACTATACCCTGGATAATACTAAAAAATTAGAAAAGGAAAAAACATGAAAAAAACAACTATTACAACTACTATTTTACTTTCTACTTTGATACTTAATAGTGTAGCTTATGCTGATGAATTGGCTAATAATATTCCGGTTATTACACAACCAACCACTCCAGCGCAGCCAACAGATCCTGTAGCTCCGACGCAGCCTACCACTCCAGCGCAGCCAACAGATCCTGTAGCTCCGACGCAGCCTATCACTCCAGCGCAGCCAACAGATCCTGTAGCTCCGACGCAGCCTACCACTCCAGCGCA
>ERZ772986.1238-NODE-1238-length-14772-cov-10.443976_pt1 | contig 14772 bp, 10 predicted proteins | sample MGYA00511898_ERZ772986 | MGnify/ENA primary metagenome ERZ772986 (study PRJEB29015, sample SAMEA2737934) | human oral metagenome | biome: human oral; feature: human-associated habitat; material: dental | place: China | collected 2148 ... | reverse complement strand
GGGCCTCGACGGTGGTGCGCGGGGACTCCACGGAGCGCTCCCCCACGCGCAGCTCAACGGTCCCGGCCACCATGCAGCCGCCGACGTGGGCCGACAGGATCGCGTCGAGGAAGTAGGAGGTGGTCGTCTTGCCGTTGGTACCGGTGACGGCCGTGGTGACCAGGCCGCGTGCCGGGTGATGGTAGACCTCGGCGCTCAGGGGGCCGACGACGGCGCGGGGGTCATCGTGGACAAGGACCGGAGTGCCGGGGGCGACCTCGTGGGCGATGAGGGCGCCGTCTGCGTCTGTGAGGACCGCGACGGCACCGGAGCCGACGGCTTCGTCGGAGAAACGGGCGCCGTGGGCGGTGAAGCCGGGCAGGCCCACGAAGAGCTCGCCCGGGGCGGTGTCACCGGAGTCGACACTGACCCCCAGGATGCTCAGGTCGTTGAGGGCGGCGGCGTCATCAGCTGAGGCGGGAGCCAGGGAGAAGCGCTCACACAGAGTGCTGATGGGGATGGGACCATTGGAGCCCGGCCGTAGGGCGGCGGCCGACTCGTAGGCGTGGTTGCTCATAGTTCCTCAATCTATCGCGACCTTCGACTGTCGATCTTCCACAAGAACCCCTACGGGTCACTTCGCCGGGGTGCTGGTGGTCACGCTCATCTACCTCATGGGGTTCATAGGGCACCTCATTGGCTCGCGTCCCGCTCGCCGCCGGCCCCGTCCCGGGCGGCCTGGGCGGCGACGACGTTCGGGTCCGGGGCGATGTTGAACGCCTGCATGGCGGCCAGCGCCACCTCCCGGAAGACAGGAGCGGCGACGGTGCCTCCGAAAATGCCCTCGGGGCGGTTGACGATGACGGCGATGGCCAGCACCGGGTCACGTGCGGGGAGGAAGCCGACGAAGGAGGCCACGGTGGAGTCGTCCGTGAGGATCTCGGTGGTTCCGGTCTTGCCGGCCACCAGGTAGCCGTTGATGGAGGCGGACTCGGCGGTACCGCCCTCCTGAGTGACACCGATGAGCATCTCGGTGAGGGTCTTGGCAGTGGCCTCGGAGATGACCCGCACCCCCTCAGGGCGGGTCTGGGGGGTCTCCTTGCCGTCGGCGTCGATCCAGGCGTCGATGACGCGCGGAGCCACGCGCACGCCCTTGTTGGCGACGGTGGCCAGCACCTGGAGGGACTGAAGAGTGGTTCCGGCCACGCCCTGACCGAACATCGTGGTGTAGCGGGTGCGGTCGTCCCAGGAGCTTGGAGGATAGATGATCCCCTCGGACTCGGCAGGCATCTCGATGCCAGTGGCCTCGCCCCAGCCGAAGCGCTTCATGTAGTTGTAGCGGACGTCGTCGGAGACCTTCTGCCCGATCTGGACGGTGCCGACGTTGGAGGACTCGGCCAGGATCCCGGCGGTGGTCATCGACTGGGTCTCGTGCTCGTGGGAGTCCTTGAAGGTCTGTCCGCTGTCCGAGCTCCAGGTGTAGGGGATGGTCCAGGTGTCCTCGGGCTTGACCGCCCCCTCCTCCAGGGCGGTGGCGAAGGTGACGACCTTGCCGACGCTTCCGGGCTCGAAGACGGCCTGGACGCTGCGTGCGGTGCGGTTCTCCTCGGAGGTGGCCGAGGGATCAGAGGGGTCGACGGAGTTGGAGTCGGCCAGGACGACGACCTTGCCGGTGCTCGGCTCCATGGCCATGACGATGCCCCAGTCGGCGTGCTGGGCGGCCACCGTGCGGTCGATGGTCTCCTGAGCGATGGACTGCAGATCCGGGTTGAGGGTGGTGCGCACGGTGGCACCGGGCCTGGCGGGCTTGTCCTCCTGCTCCCCGGTGGGAATGATGACGCCGCTGCGCCCGATCTCCTCACTGCCCTTGCCGTCGACCCCGGTGAGGAGCTTGTTCTGGGTGAGCTCCAGCCCGGCGGCCCCGATGAGCTCGCGATTGTGCTCCCCCTCGCGGGTGAAGCCCAGGACGTTGCCTGCCACGGTCCCGGCCGGGTAGGTGCGCCGGGTGCGTTGATCGGGCTCGACCCCGGGGATGTCCAGGGCCTTGATCTTGCGCCACGTATCGGGGGCAACCTCCTGGGCGATGACCTCGTAGGTTCGCTCGCCCACGAGCTTGGCCCCGAGTTCGAGGGGGTTGACGTCGAGGATCGGGGCGAGCTGTGCGGCCACCGCTGCGGCCCCGTAGCCGACGACGGCCTTCTCGTTGACGCCGGTGGACTCGTTGAGGCGCATCTCAGTGCGCTCGTACTGGGCGATGAGGGGCTGGTTGACACCGATGTCGTAGCTGACCGCCGACGAGGCCAGGACCGTACCGTCCCGTCCGGTGATGTCACCTCGGGGGGCCCGGTTGACCCAGGATACCGTGCGCTCGGCCTTGGCCTTGGCGGCCAGATCCGGCCCATCCACCACCTGGACGTAGACGGTGCGCCCCGCCAGGGCCGTGAAGAGCAGCAGCCCTCCGGCCTGGAGCGCCTGACGACGCGAGGGATTCACCGGCGCCTACTTCCCAGCCTGGCCGGCCTTGGGAGCCTGGGCGGGGGTGCCCTCGGTGAGCTGCCCCTTGTCGACGTCGACGACGCCGGGAGCGGCGGCGGGCACCATGCCGAGCTCCTTGGCCCGGTTGGCCAGGGCGTCGGGCGCCGAGGCCTCCTGCACCTGGGTGCGCAGGGTCTCGACGTGGTCGTTGGCGACGTTGAGCTCGACCTGCTTCTCCTTCATCCGGTAGGCGGTGTCGGCCATCTTGGCGTTGAGGAGCATCGAGGCGATGAGGGCCCCGGCCAGCACCATGATGATGAGCGTGAGAAAGGGCAGGGAGGACGACGTCGCCCGGGAGGCCCCGCTGATGACACGCAGCTGGGGACGGGTAACGGTACCGGCCTCGGTGCGTCCCTGGCTGCCGGTGGAACCACTTGCCTGGGCGGTGCGCCGCATTGCGGTCGGGCGGGTGACTCGAGCAGTGGCGGTGGCGCTCATCGATATGCCTTCCCTGTGTGGTGTGTCTGGACTGATGGATGACTGGTGAGGACGTGGTGCGGGCCGGCTGAACGACCGGTAGTGACTGTCTCTAGACGGTCTACGTCGTCCGGTGCCGGCCGGATCGGTGTCCGCCTCTGCGGCCCGAGCCGCCTGGGGACGGATGCTCCTCCGGAGCGGGGGCCTGGCCGGCTGGGCGCAGGCGGGCGACCGCGCGCAGCCGTACCGGGGCCGAGCGGGGGTTGTGCTCGAGCTCGCGGGCATCGGCCTTCTCCGCGCCGCTGGTTATCAGCTCGAGGTAAGGACGGTCCGCCTCGGGAACGACCGGGAGTCCCTGCGGCGCCCGGGAGGTGGCCCCGTGGCTCAGCGCCCGTTTGACGATGCGGTCCTCCAGCGACTGGTAGGACTCCACTACGAGGCGCCCCCCGACCCTCAGACTGTTGAGGGCCCGCGGAACGGCCCGCTCCAGGACGTCGAGCTCGGCGTTGACGGCGATGCGCAGCGCCTGGAAGGTTCGTTTGGCCGGGTGCCCGCCGCTGCGGCGTGCCGGCGCGGGTACTGCCTGACGGACGAGCTCGGCCAGGTCCTGGGTGCTGCTCACCGGCTCACCGGCCTCACGACGGCGCACGATGGCGGCGGCGATGCGTGAGGCGAAGCGCTCCTCACCGTAGGTGCGCAAGATGCGGGTGAGCTCGGCGCTGTCAGCGCTTTCCAGCAGGTCCTGCGCGGTGGGCCCCGAGCTCTGGTCCATACGCATGTCGAGCGGTGCGGGGCGGGCGTAGGAGAAGCCCCGCGAGGCCTCGTCGAGCTGCAGGGAGGAGACCCCCAGGTCCATGAGGACGGCGTCCACCGTTCCCTCGGCACTGACGGAGTGATCACGGGCAACCCGGTCCACGGCGTCGTAGGTGGCCCGGACCGCGACGAAGCGGTCACCGAAGCGCTCCAGGCGCGCTGAGGCCAGGGTGATCGCCTCGGGATCGCGGTCGATCCCCACCACCGTCAGGTACGGGAAGCGCTCGAGCGCCGCCTCGGTGTGGCCCCCCATGCCCAGGGTGCAGTCGATCATGACCGGACCGGCGGCGCTGCCCCGCGAGGTGTCCTCAACGGCTCCTTCGATCGCGGGTGCGAGCAGGTCCAGGCAGCGCTGGAGGAGAACCGGCTCGTGCCGACCGGCGGCGTCGGTGGCCTGCGCCTGCGGGCTGGTCATGCGGCGCCCTCCTTTCTGGTACTGCCTCGGTTCAAGGACCTGCGGCGGCCATCTCACCAGGACTCCTCCCGTGGTTCCGGCGCCGGGGAAGAGGCGTCGGACGCGACATCGGGCGGAGACCTCACGAGATGGCGCACCGGTGCCTTGATGGCACTTGTCTGCGGTCCGCGGTGGTGTGTCGGTGTTCTGCTCGGTATGGAGTTGTCGGCCGCCGTGCGGAACCGGCAACCGGCTCCGGCTCAGAAGAAGCCGGGGATGATCTCCTCGGCCGTGTCGGCGAAGACCTGCTCCTGGGTAGCCAGGTAGGTGCTCCAGGACTCGGCGTCCCAGATCTCCACCCGGGCTCCGGCCCCGATCACGGCCAGGTCCTTCTTCAGGCCCGCGTAGGCCCTCAGTGGTGCCGGCAGCGTGATGCGCCCCTGCTTGTCCGGGATCTGGGAGTCCGCCCCCGAGAGCATGACGCGCACGTAGTCACGCGCCTGCTTCTGGGCGAGGGGGGCCTCACGCAGCTGGGCGTACATGCGCTCGAACTCGGCGGCGGTGAAGGCGTACAGGCAGTGCTCCTGACCTCGGGTCAGAACCACGCCGCCCGCAAGCTCCTCACGGAACTTCGCCGGGAGGATGAGACGGCCCTTCTCGTCCAGCTTGGGTGCATGCGTCCCCAGGAACATGAGCCACCTCCTTCCCCTCGACGACCCAGTGAACCCCACCCTACTCCACTTCCCTCCCTTTTCTCCCACCCCTTCTGAGCGAGCGCATCACAACTGCGCATCAGCGACGTGGACCATCGAGCGGAACACTCTCGTCTTCCGTTGAGATCACGCCCATTACGAGCGGGCTCAAGTGCGGTGGAGGAAGATGGAGGAGCAGTGGAGGGAGGTGTTCGCCACGACGTCCTCGGCGTGGTGGATACACAGGAAAAAAACAGACTCCATCCGGCCTGCACGCAGACTTCCGGCACCTCCGAGTAGCGGCACGGAGTCTGTGCGGCCTGCATGGAGTGCCGTGTCCCCCTCCGACGGCTCCTGGAAAGTCCTGAGAACTCGGGGAATTCGACAGGGTCTGGAGCACCCTCGACGAACTCAGGTCCTGTCCCGGGCGGGTGAGCACCGGGACAGGACCTGCTGAACCGGGGCCTGTGGTGGGAAGTGGTGGTGGAGGGATGTGGGGACTCAGCCTGAGGCGACGCCCTCGAAGACGGCGACGGCATCGGGTGGGGGCGGTCAGTCCTCTGCGTCGCGGCGGCGCTCCCAGCGCTCGGACTGGCGATCCATGAAGGAGGAACGCTTCTTCGTGCCGCTCTTACCTTGACCGGTCCTACCACCCTCGGCGGAGGACTGGCGCGAGCTCGAGGTGCTCTCGACCCGGGTCAGGGCCATGGCCACTCCGGCAACGGCCACGAGGAAGCCGGCCACCCCCAGCAGGATGGAGACGAGGTTGTGGCGCACCGAGACCCCGGCGATGAGAAGCGCCAGACCGATGAGGACCAGGGCCACACCGCCACCGATATGGCGCGGAGAGGGGCGCGAGAGCCGACGCTCCTCGCGCTGGAGCGTCTGCGCCAGGTCGGGGTCGTCCTGGTGGAGCTGCGACTCCAGGTCCCGCAGGACCTGCTGCTCTCGCTCTGACAGTGCCATCATGCTCCTTGCTTCCGGGCGGGGCCGGGGATCTGCGCCGTAGTTGTCAGGATAGGCGCTGTGAGGGCTCAGGAGAAACTCGTAGGGCGCTTCACCTGGGATCCGTCGGGATCGGCCGGCTCGACCAGGTACCTGCAGGGCCGGCGGTCCTCACCCCTCTTCCCCACGACGGGACTCCTGGGCGGGTCCTGTCCCGCCTCCCAGGAGACTGGCCGGTGCCAGCGCCCCGCTCCCCCATCTGCGGCGCACGGCGTCGGCCGCCCGCTCTGAGGCGCCACGTCGGGGGTCCTCGTCCAGGAGGAGCTGCACGCCGTCGTCGGGACGCAGAAGACCTTCGACCCGCACACCCAGGAGTCGGAAGCCGCCTGCCGGTGAGGGCAGGGCCGTGTAGAGCGAGGAGACGGTCTCCCAGATGTCGTGGGCGAGGTCTGTGGGAACCGCCAGGGTGCGTGAACGGGTGACGGTGGTGAAGTCGGCACCTCGGGCCTTGAGAACGACGACGCGGCAGCGCAGATCCGCCGCGCGCAGTCGGGCGGCGCACTGGTGGGTCTGGTCCAGCAGGACCCTCCGGGCGTGCTCGCGGTCGGTGACGCTGTCGAAGAAGGTGGTCTCGGTGCCCACGGACTTCTCCTCGCGCACCGGCTCTACCCGGCGGGGGTCGACGCCGTGGGACAACTCGTGCAGATGACGTCCAGCGGCCCGGCCAAGGATCTTCTCCAAGTGGCGCACGTCGGCCTCCGCCAGGGTGCGAACGTCGTTGATGCCCCACCTCGCCAGGACCTCCTGGGTCCTGGACCCCACGCCCCACAGGGCCCCGACCGGAAGCAAGTTGAGGAAGTCCCGGGTGGCGCCGGCCGGGATGAGGAGCAGCCCGTCGGGCTTGGCGTGGGATGAGGCGAGCTTGGCGACGAACTTGGTGGAGGCGATGCCCACCGATGCCGGCACCCCCACGCGGCGACGCACCTCGGTGCGGATCCACCTGCCGATGGTCACCGGGGAGCCCAAGCGGCGTCGGGCCCCGCTCACGTCCAGGAAGGCCTCATCGATGCTCACCTTCTCCAGAACGGGAGTGACCTCCGCCAGGACGGACATGACCTGGGCCGAAACCTCGGAGTAGCGGCCATGGCGCACGGGCAGGACCACGGCCTGGGGGCAGCGCCGGGAGGCCTCCGCCATGGACATTGCCGAGGAGACGCCGAAGACGCGAGCCTCGTAGGAGGCCGCCGAGACGACGCCCCGGCCGTCGCGACCACCGACGATGACGGGACGGCCGACCAGCTCGGGGTGCTCGAGGAGCTCGACCGAGGCGAAGAAGGCGTCCATGTCAACGTGGATGATGGGAGCAGCGGAGTCGTCATCTCCCCAGGAACGGCGCGCGGCCTGGGAGCGAGGAGCCCTGCTCATCTCCACCTCCTCAAGGGATTCGCAAACTCAACCGACGAGCCCTGTGGCGCGGCGTGACCACCAGGTGCCCCTGCTCAGCCGACTAATCGCCCCGAGCACCTGAGGACGACCGGCTGAGCCTGTCTCCGTCCCCCTCAGGCTACCGTGGACCTGTGACACGTAAACGCAGGACCTCCAGCGCCCCGGAGCTCGCCGACCTGCCCTCCGGACCGGTGCGAACCTCCTTCGCCACCGCAGAGCTCGTGGCGCGCGACTCCGGTGTCCTCCTCATACTGGACGGTGCGGAGTCCTCCTTCCTGGACCTGCATGATCCGACCCACCTGGACTTCGAGTACCACCAGCAGATGGATGCGGTGCTCACAGCGCTGCGAGGCGAGGGCGGCCCCGTCAGGGCTCTTCACCTGGGCGGGGCGGGCTGTGCCCTGGCCAGGGCGTGGGACGCCAGGCGCCCCGGCTCCCAACAGCTCGCTGTCGAGATCGACGAGATCCTGGCGGCCCGGGTACGCGTCTGGTTCGACCTGCCCCGCTCCCCCAGGCTGCGCATCCGGGTCGGTGACGCCGCTGAGGTGGTGGGCGGGCTGCGGCCCGGCCAGTGGGACGTCATCGTGCGGGACGTGTTCAACGGTGGGAGCGTACCGGCGACCTGCCGGAACCGGGCGTTCCTGTCCTCGTGCCTGGAGGCGCTCGTGCCCGGTGGGCTGCTGCTGGTCAACACCTCCTCCACGCCCCGCACCCAGGCCGGAGCCGAGATCGAGGCGCTCACTCAGGCTCTTGAAGGCGATGCCTCCGGCCTGGCGATCGTCGCCGACCCGGCCACGATGCGCGGCAGGCGTCGGGGCAACCTGGTGCTGGTGGCCCGCCGCGAGCCCTTCGCAGCCGTAGAGCTCGAAGAGATCGAGCGCGCGGTGCGCCGCCTGCCGCTACCGGTGCGCACCTGGTCCCCGGGCGACGCCGCGGTACCTCATCCCGAAGGCGGGTCATCCCGTTAGGCGCAGCAGCAGAGCCGAGCACCCGGCCGGACCCGATCAGCCTCCGCGGCCGGGGTTCCAGCCCTGGGGTCCCAGGTCGCCGGAGTCGTTGGCCTCCAGGAAGGCCTCAAGGCGTGCGCCGATCTCGTCGGCGCTGGGAAGGTTGAGGACCGGCGCGGCCGCGTCCACCTCACCGGTGGCGATCCGGGGGGCCATGGCGTCGTACTGAGCCTCCAGAGCGGACACGACGGCGCTGACCTCCGGCTGCTGGGCCGCCTCGGCGTTGATCTCGGCGCGGTTGATGTTGGCTGCGGCCTCCAGGTCCCCCACCGGCAGGGCCAGGCCTGTGGCCTGCACAACGGCGGTCAGCAGCGCCGAGGCGCCCTGCGGGAACTCGTCGCGAGCGACGTAGTGAGGGATCGCCGCCGAGACACCCCGGGAGTCCAGCCCCAGCTCGCCCAGCCGCAGCTCGAGGTAGGCCGACATCGAACCGGGCAACTCGACGTGGCCGAAGAGCTCGGGCTGGTTGGGCAGCAGATCCGGCTGACTGCCGTGGTGGTGGACGTAGGTCGGGCGCGTGTGGGGCACGGCCATGGGGATGCCGCTCATGCCGACGGCCTGGCTCACGCCCATGGAGACGGCCAGGTGGGCCACGGCTCCGACGAACTCGTCCCAGCGGTAGTCCGGCTCACTGCCGTGAAGCAGCAGAAGGTCCTCGCCGTCGTCGTCGTGGAGGAGATCCAGGACCAGCTCGGGCATGACCACGGAGGAGTAGATGTTGTGGACGAAGGTCATCGTGGGGCGCCGTGCTCTGTAGTCCACGAGGGCGTCGATGTCGAAGGTCGCCAGACGCTCGCTGGGCAGCGTCATGAGCAGCTGATCGACGGCCAGGGCACCGGCGTTGCCGGCGTCCATGGCGCCCTCGAAGTGGTGGATGAGGACCCTCGGGGAGATCGGCTGATCCGCGGGGTGCTGGATGGTGAACAGTGGTCTCACGAGCCCGTCTCCTCCTGTCTGGTCCGCCCTCCCGCCGCCCGGGCCGGTTCGTACGCTCGCCACCCTACTGCGGGAGTGGGTGGAGCCGACGGCGCCGGAGAGGGGAGTATATGTGTCGTGCAATGGTCTCGGTTCGGTACTCGGCGTGGTCCCGTATCGGTCCTGTCTCGGTTCGACCTCGGTCGGCTGACATCGGCTCGATGGCGAGATTCGGCGTTTTATCAGGATTCGTCCGGGTGAGTGCCCGGGAACAGCGGATAGCGTCCTCGGCACTCCTGCCAACACCTTCTGGTTCGTCGATGTTCCCGCCCGTACCGGGTTCAGGCGACGTGTTCGCCCTCGGCATCCCCACCGGGGCCTCAGCAGGAGAATAATGGGTCGACCGTACTGAAGCCATCACCGACCCCAGTACCTGTCAGCGTCAACCAGTGCCAGTGAGCGCCCCTTGCGCGCCAACCGACCAGAACCCGAACCGATGCGAGGCTTTGTGAGTCAGACGATCCCCTCCACCTCACCGCAGTCCCAGCGGGAGGCACGTCAGCGGTCAGAGGATGATGCGGGAGACGACGCGGGCAGCGTCCGCGAGCGCGAGGTACGCGGTGAGCAGGAGGTCGTCGACCTCGCCTACAGCGAGCTGGACCGTCAGCTGGCGCAGGCCCGCCGCTCCCTGGCCCGCACCGAGGCCCAGGGCGTCAGCGGCACGCACCAGTCGCGTGGGGAGCGGGACGCCTACGCCGTGCACTACTCGTCACTGGTGTCCTCGCTGGAGGGGGTCGAGGACCGTCTGGTCTTCGGACGGATGGACATGAGCCGGGCGCCCGACGACACGGCGCGCCTCGGAGGTTCCGGGAACGGCCCTGGGCCCGCCTGTGGAAGCACCCCTGGAGACGCCTCAGCGCCCTCCCCCGGCTCGGGCCGGGGCGTGGGCAGCTCGTCGCCGGTCACCGACGGCGGAAGACGCCACTACGTGGGCCGTATCGGGCTGCAGGACGCTCAGCACCGTGAGGTGATCCTGGACTGGCGCGCTCCCCTGGCCCGGGCCTTCTACCAGGCCACGGCCTCCCACCCCATGGGGCTGGTGCGCCGTCGGCACATCGACACCCGGGCCCGCCAGGTGCTCGGAGTGGAGGACGAGGTCCTGGACCTCACCGCCCTGGAGACGGGCGGTGCCACGGCGGGCTCGACCGGGTCCGCCGTGGCCGCCGGTGAGCTGCAGGGCGAGGGGGCTCTCATCGCAGCGATGTCGACGGCCCGCGACGGCAGGATGGGTGACATCGTGGCCACGATCCAGGCCGAGCAGGACCGGATCGTCACCTCCTCGGGGCGGGGCGTGCTTGTGGTCCAGGGCGGTCCGGGGACGGGTAAGACGGCGGTGGCGCTGCACCGGGTGGCCTACCTGTTCTACTCCGAGCGCGAGCGCCTGGAGCGCTCGGGCGTGCTGCTGGTGGGCCCGTCGCGCACCTTCCTGCGTTACGTGGAGCAGGTGCTGCCCTCCCTGGGTGAGACGGGTGTGGTCTCCACGACCATCGGCGACCTGGTTCCAGGGGTGCGGGCCACGGCGCAGGAGGACGCCCGCGTCGCCGAGATCAAGGGGCGCGCTCTGTGGGTCAAGGCCCTCGAGCGGGCGGTACGGGGCCTGCAGCGAATCCCCGGGGCCCCGCGCGAGATCGAGGTCCAGGGGGTGCGCCTGTCTCTGGAGCCCAGTGACGTGCGAGAGGCGGCCTCACGGGCTCGGCGGGGCGGCAAGCCCCACAACCTGGCCCGGGAGGCCTTCGTGCTGTGGCTGCTGGAGCGTCTGACCGACCAGTACGCGGCGGCCACGAACCAGGATGCCTCGGACGCCGACACGCGCGCCTGGATCCGCGAGGACATCCGTACCGCCCGTGACGCCCGCCGGGAGATCAACCTGTGCTGGATGCCGACGACGCCCCAGGGGCTGCTGGAGCGGCTGTGGAGCCGGCCCACCCTCCTGGAGCAGGTGGCGCCGTCCTTGAGCGAGCAGGAGCGAGCCCTGCTGCACAGGGACCCGGGAGGCGGGCTGACGGCGGCGGACGTCCCGCTCATTGATGAGCTGGCCGAGCTGCTGGGTCCCAGTGAGGACGCTCAGGCCTGGCGCGCCCGGCTGGAGGCCCGACGCCGCGAGGACCTCGTGGCCTACGCAGCCCAGGCCATCGAGTCCCAGGACCTGGGTGACGGGATGGTCAGCGCCGAGATGCTCGCCGACCGAGTCTCCCAGGGCGGCCCCACGCTCACCCTGGCCGAGAGGGCACGAGCGGACCGGACGTGGACCTACGGGCACGTCGTCGTCGACGAGGCCCAGGAGCTGGGCACCATGGCCTGGCGGGCGCTGGCGCGCCGCTGCCCGGTGAGATCCTTCACGGTAGTGGGCGACCTGGCCCAGTACTCCGGGCCCCACGCTCCGGGCAGCTGGGGCGAGGTGCTCACGGCTCTGGGGACGGCGCCGACTGAGGACGGTGGACGATCCCGGTCCCAGTCCCGGCACCGGGCCCGTTCACGCTCCCGGCAGGGCAGGCAGTCGAGGAGCTCGCGCGGCGGGTCGACCCCGCTGCGCGAGGAGGCGCTGAGCGTCTGTTACCGCACCCCGGCCACGATCATGGAGGTCGCCGAGGAGACGGTGACGCAGCTGGGTCACCCGCCGGTCTACCCCGTGCGCTCGGTGCGCGATCTGCCCGGCTGCCTCGAGATCACTGAGGCGGCGAGCGAGCCGGCCGCGGCGCAGACACCGAGTGGCTCGACCGCTGAGGACTACGTCGCCTGGGGCCAGGCTCTGCGCGAGGCGGTGGCCCAGGAGGCGGCCCGTCTTGACCGGGAGGTGGGCAACGGCGTCGGGCGTATCGCGGTCATCTCCCCCTCACCTGGCCGCACCGAGGCTCTGCTGCGCGAGGACCAGGCCCTGGCCGCCGCGATGGAGGCGCCCGGTGGGGACGTGCTGCGCTCGCGACTGCTGGTGGTCAGCCCGGTGCTGTCCAAGGGCCTGGAGTTCGACGTCGTCGTGCTGGTGGATCCGGCTGACATCGGTGAGCGCAGCGCGGGTGACCTGTACGTGGCGATGACCCGTCCCACGCGCCGTCTGCGGGTGGTCAGCCGCCTGCCTCTGCCCACGGGGCTCGGTGAGCGCCCCAGCGCCCGGTGAGCGGGATCGCACACGATCGTCGGCGTCACTGACGACACAGGTTACGCCACCGTAGGTTACGGTTGCCCTGACCTCTCGCCGTCGCGCTGCAACGCTCACGGCGGGCGGGACCTTCCCGACAGGGGAAGGCACACGGCAGACAAGGGGGAAGACCCATGAGTGCTCCACGCACGTCGGCACCCGCACCAACCCGCGACGCCGCATCGGCGGCCGGCTCACACGCCTCCAGGGACGAGGCCTTCGACGCCGTCTACCGGCAGGCCGGGGTGCCCTCCACGATTCCCACGGTCAGCGAGCCCCTGTCCTGCATGCTGCGCGACGCCGCCCGGGACCACCCGGAACGGGTCGCCCTGGACTTCCTGGGTGCCACCACCACCTACTCCCAGCTGGAGACCCAGGTGGCTCGGGCCGCCGAGGCGCTGCGGGGGCTGGGGGTCGGGCGCGGAGACGTCGTCGGGCTCATTCTTCCCAACTGCCCCCAGCACGTGGTTCTGGCCTACGCGGCCTGGCGCATCGGGGCGATCGTGGCCGAGCACAACCCGCTGGCGCCCGCCGCCCAGCTGCGCGAGCAGTTCCACATCCACCGTGGGCGCGTCATCATCGCCTGGGAGAAGACCCTGGAGCGCCTCGTGGCGGCGGTGGGATCCCTGGAGGCTGCGGGTCTGGGGGGATTGGGCGTGTACTCGGTGGACCTGTCCCGCCACCTGCCGCTGCGCAGTCGCCTAGCCCTGAGACTGCCGGTGGCCGCCGCCCGCACCCAGCGCCATGAGCTGCGCGGCAAGGTGCCGGCCGGCGTGCGCTCGTGGGACGACCTGGCCGCATCCGCCACCCCCCTGGCCACGGGCTTCCCTCTGCCGGGCGTCTCCGAGGCGGCCGCGCTGCTGTACACCGGTGGGACGACCGGCACGCCCAAGGCCGTGTGCCTCAGCCACGAGAATCTGCGTTCCAACGCCGAGATGTCCCTGGCCTGGGCCTCGCGCACCACGAGCGTGGGCAAGGAGACGTTCTACGCCGTCCTGCCCTTCTTCCACGCCTTCGGCATGTCCCTGTCGCTGCTGTGCGCGGTGGGGCTGGCCGCCACCCAGGTGGTGCTGCCCAAGTTCGGGGCGGACCTGGTGCTGGCCGCCTGGAAGCGCCGCCCGGCCACATTCTTCCCGGGGGTCCCGGTCATGTTCGACCGTCTGGTGACCCGGGCGCGGGCCACGGGCGCGAACCTGTCCTCCTGCAAGATCGCCGTGTGCGGGGCGGCCCCGAACCCGCTGGCGGTGGCCCAGGCCTGGGAGGAGGCCACCAGCGGTACCATCATCGAGGGCTACGGCATGACCGAGTCCTCCCCCATCATCCTGGGCAACCCGATCTCGCCGGCGCGCCGGCCCGGCACCCTGGGGGTGCCCTACCCCTCCACGCAGGTGCGGCTGGTGGACCCCGAGGACGTCGAGCGCGAGGTGGCTCCCGGTGAGATCGGCGAGCTGGTGGCCCGAGGCCCGCAGGTCTTCACCGGCTACTGGGACAACCCCGAGGAGAGCGCCGAGGCGATGCTGGACGGGGGCTGGCTGCGCACGGGAGACCTGGTGCGTCAGGAGGAGGACGGCTTCTACGTCATCGCCGACCGCCGCAAGGAGCTCATCATCTCCGGGGGCTTCAACATCTACCCCACGGAGGTGGAGGCCGCGGTCCGCTCAATGCCGCAGGTGGAGGACGTCGCCGTCGTCGGGCTGCCGGCCGAGGCCGGTAACGAGTCCGTCGTCGCCGCGATCCTGCCCAAGGAGGGCCAGACGGTCACCCTGGAGCAGGTGCGCGAGTGGGCGGCCAAGAACCTGTCCAACTACGCGCTGCCGCGTCAGATCGCGATCCTCACCGAGATGCCCCGCTCCCAGATCGGCAAGGTGCTGCGACGCGTCGTGCGAGACGAGCTCCTGGCCGCCCGGGAGGCGGCCTCCGGGGCCGCGACGGCGGCGGCCGTCTCGATCGTCGAGCACTTCCCTGGCAGGGGCGAGCGCAAGGACGACGCTCAGCACGACAGCGAGGATGACAAGACGCCTCACTGAGCCCCGCCCCGGTCACCACCGCCCGCCCATCTCCCCCAGCGACAGCCCTATCCGACCCCACAGACATGAGCAGCAGCACCATCGACGCCGGAGCCTCACCGCAGCAGGCCACCGAGGACTACCACCACCACCTGCGCCCTCACTACCAGCCCGGGATCCCCGCGGCGATCGAGGTTCCCGACGCGCCTCTGAGCGATCTGCTGGAGACGGCGGCGCGCTTCTACCCCGACCGGGTCGCCATTGACTTCCTGGGCGCCACGTTGACCTACCGCGAGCTGCTGGAGGCCTCGGAGCGGGCGGCGCAGGTGCTGCGGACCTCGGGGGTGCACAAGGGCGACCGGGTGGCTCTCATCATGCCGAACTGTCCGCAGCACGCCGTCGCGCTCTACGGGGCGCTGCGCATCGG
>ERZ772986.1234-NODE-1234-length-14779-cov-3.199199_pt1 | contig 14779 bp, 15 predicted proteins | sample MGYA00511898_ERZ772986 | MGnify/ENA primary metagenome ERZ772986 (study PRJEB29015, sample SAMEA2737934) | human oral metagenome | biome: human oral; feature: human-associated habitat; material: dental | place: China | collected 2148 ... | reverse complement strand
TTTTTAGCTTTTTGTATTTTATTACCAACCCATGAATCTATTTTATCATTCAACTGAGATAGGAATCTTTCGATTTCACTAATTACCATTATTATCTCCATCATCTTTGAAAATTCCTTGAACCGCCAGTTTTAATGTTTCTTCTGCTGAACCTGCCGGTCCTTCATAAGAGATCTTTTTATTTCCATTCCCTTTATCATTTGTGATAATAATATTGATCTTAGCCGTAAGTTCGTCTTCTTTTCTGTGATGTTTTCTAATTTCATCAGTCAAAAAATTAGCTATAACGCTTAACGCAATTGGAAATACTACAGATGTCACAATAAATGTAGCTATTGTTACTACAGCAGAATGCAATTCCAGCTTATTAAAACAATCATCATCTGCTGCTATATCCGGAACGAAATCGTCACTTGCTTGCTCTTTCGCATATTCCAAAAATTCTCTTGTAGTTTCAGGAAAGACATACTCAGAAAAGTTTTCTCTTATAAAGTACTCTGGAATTATTAGCATATTTGCTTTACTGATTTCATTTAATAATTCTTTAGGGAAATATGTCTCATTGTATATAGACTCAAAACTCATCACAGTATCTTCCTTTATTAGATTCATGCACCATTTTTTCTCCTTTTTTAACTAAGCTTCTTCATCAATAATACAAATTTTTAATTCAATTGACTTGCTATGAAATTTTTATTTTTCAGTCTCGATATATCCACAAAAGCCTCCCACCATAACGATGGAAAGCTTTTTAAACAATTCACCTAAATTCAACAACTCCCTTTTGAACCTACTATTTCAACTTTTTAGTATCAAAACAGTATCATTTAGAGCATTTTACTACTTCACAATCGCTGAATCCCTGTATTTCCAAGCATTTTGCGACAGTAACATATTTGCTTCTGTTATTCCCACTCTTCATATAAAGACTGCTACCTATTACAAAATAACTATTTGCAAGGTTCTTATTTGTACTCATTCTATATTTTCATTGTTTTCATAGGTGGTTTTAGTACAAAATACTTCAAAAGTACTTCACTTTATAAAATCATCCTATGATTTATCAACAAAGATAAACTTCCACAACACTTCTAATAGCATTCTTATGAAGCCTCCATCTTTAATATGAATTACTTGTCTATGCATTCAATTCATTCATAATCTCTTTCCCAAAATCAGTTAATTGTATCATTTCAACATTATCTTTTCCTACATAGCTCTCAATCAATTTTAATTGCTCAAATTTGTTCCTAACTACAAGTGCATCTTGCTGGTCAACATAATATCCTTGCTCATAAGCACTTACTTCATCTATAAACTCCGAAATCTTTGTAACACCTGTGATTCTTAATGATAAAAACTTAAATAATGTGTCTAGTGTAACTGTAATATTTTTTTCATCTATAACAGTATTGGAAGTAAATATTAGTTTCTTTTCAGTAAAGTGCAATTCTATCTCTTTTCCATAAAAGGCACTCTCGAAATTAGAATCTTTTTCTCTAATACTTCCAAAGTTTATTTGTTTCTGCAAATTCTCCTTTTCTTCTTCTAAATATTTGATTTGTTTCTGTAGTCTTTCTATCTCTATATTATTTCCCCGATGCCAACCTGGACGCTTAATTTCAATTTTGGCTTGCATAATAGCAATTGCCACTTTCCCCATCAAATCAGCTTGATCTTTCCATACACTTGCTAATCTATTTCTCATAGCTTTACTCTTGAATTCAGCTAATTTTCCCTTTTTAATATCATCAGTTTCAATTTTTTCAGAATCTATTTCTACTGAATCATCTAGGGCAAATACAAGAACAGGAATCTCTTTATCTATTGCATAATTATACTCCATTTCAGTATAACTTATTCCTGTTTTTTCACTGACTGAACCATAGCGACGTCCTAAAATCAATATATAGTAATCGCACAAATCAATAACCTTTTTAATTACATTAAATTGTTCGTCATCTGTAGCCACAAAATTTTCCATACCTGCCGGGATGCAATCTGCCAAAAGTAAAACATCTAATACTTGTTTCCTCTCTTTTGTCAAGTCTGAGTAAGTTGAACTAATAAAAACCTGATACTTGATATTATACATTATATTGAATCTCCTATTATTTATTTTCTCCAAATCTCCATGTTTTTATAAGATATCTACACATTTCTTCTCATATGATTTGTTACAAAATAACTGTATATAAAAATAATACTTGCATATATCTATACTTCATTAATTTTACCGATGGACAAAACACTTCAAGAGTATTTTATGTTTTTTCATTCTATGTTTAGTCGTCATATGGTAGTTTTTCACTTTCTAGTGCGTACACATTATATGGACATTTTGATATAAGTTTTTCTACTATAGATATTTGTTCATATTTCTTCTTAACATAATCCCCATACCTATCTAATCCTTGTGTAAAACGCTTAATAATAGCTCTGTAACTTTCAATGCTATTATCAACTCCAATCCAAACTCTGTTCAAATCAAATGCTGCTGCTAGTGTAGTTCCACTACCAGCAAAACAATCCATTACTAAATCCCCTTCATTAGAAGATGCTTTCACTATCATTTTTAACATATCAAAATTCTTTTCTGTAGGATATCCAGTTGTATGTTGGGCTTGGTTAATCGAATCTCTATAATTTAACCAAATATCTTGAACGGGTATGCCTTTTGTTGGATCAAAAAACACTTTTCTCCGAGGATTACCTGTAGGACTCCAATATATTTCCCCTTTTGCATCAAGTTCATCTAGTTTTTCCGGAGTAAATTGCCAATGTTTGCCTTTGGGAGGCAGCATCCCGCGCCACTCTTTCCCTGTATCTCCATTTCTTACCCCTGGAGCATGTACTGGTACTTTTTTATACCTCCTCCCTGTTTTTTCATCAATACAAGGATACTGTTCAAGTATTTTTTCATCTACCCAATCCTCATACGCTCTATTCCAAATAAATTTTTCTGTTTTGGAATAAAACATTATATAATCAGAAATTTTTCCGTATGTGTTCCTTGTATAATTCTTTGTACTACATTTTTTTCTTGTAATAAAAGCTCTACAGTTTTTTTCCCCAAAAATTTCATCCATTATCAATTTCATTGTAAACGCCATCTTACTATCAAGATGTAGGTACATAGAACCATCATCGGATAATAGCTCATAAAGTAATATTATTCTTTCTCTTAAAAATTCGACAAACTCTGCACCCGCCATTTCATCACTATATGCATGTGTTTGATTTCGATTTAAAAAACTAGACTCCGTGGCAAATGGGGGATCTATATACACCAATTTTACCTTCCCAGCTAATTTTTTTTCATGCAATAAGAATAATAAAACATCTAGATTATCACCAAAGAAGAACTGATTGTCACCTTCTCCATTCACTTTTTTCTTTAAAATATACTTTCCGAATTCTTTATTAACAATTTTATCAGGTTCTAATTTTCCTTCGTAAGTAATATAAATAGGAATCTTCTTTTTATTTGTTCTCCTAGGTGGAACTCCTATAGCCATAAAATCAACTCCTCAACCAATCAATTGTCAATCTTTCTGTAATCATTCGCAATGTCAGAACCATAACTTCATTAGGGTATCTTTCCTCTATCCTTGAATAATCTTCCCACATACTGCCCAAAAGCAAACCAGGACCATCATTTAAAAAGATTTTTTTTGTACTCAGCTTATTTTTATGAACGTAAGATAAAATTTCATCACAACTATTTTTATATCCTCCTGTTCTATCATCTTCTTGTGCTCCACCTCTATCCCCATCATAACGTGCAAAGCCTACTGCATATATTTCTTTTTTATCTAAAGAAGAAATAACAAAATCTAACGGTCTGCTTAGATTAGGATAGTCTAGCCAAAAAGAACATGCTTGAATATCCGCACCAGAACGTCGAGGACCCCATATTGCAACTTCAGGATAATTTGACTCGATTTCGTCAAAGAACTTATCTGTTAAGTCATACCCTTTCTTCCCTCTATCTTTGTATTCCCACAATACTGCACATAGAGCTTCGTCAGGCATTGGTCTTGAATCAAATTTTTCCTGAACAACATTTATTGTCCTAAAGCCATCTCCAAAATCATCGCATATTTTAACAACTTGACGACTTTTTTTAATAACTCCACAGGAGTCTCAGGAGAAACATATTTTCTGAAAACACGACACAATTGAATTCTCATCCATTGATTCGGAACATCCGAGCTTATACTTTTAAATAAAGCTTTCGAACTCTGTGATTTATGCAATAAATCAGAAAAAATTTCTAATACAGGTTGATATAACTTACATGCATCACTCAAAATATCTGGATAGTATTCTCCCGTTGAAAGTGTGATATAATTTCTACGTTCTTCTAAAGTATAGTCCCTAAATCTTTTCACTATATATCTCCTTTTTCACAAGTATTCGAGCGTGATAATTGATTATCACAGATAAGTATTTATATACATTCTTTCTTTCCTAAATATTAGCAAAGTATTTGCAGCATAAAGCCATATGGAAAGAACCATAACATCTATAATTAAACAGCTCTATCATGTCAATTTTACTAGGACAAAATTACATAATATACTCTCTAAAACAACAGCCACTTTTTTACTTAGAAAACTTTATTTTACCTCCCTTACATCATTTATCTTCAAATTCCATAATATCATCTAAGATACAATCCAAAGCTTTGCAAATCTTACCTAAAACTTCGACCGTTACATTATCATTCTTATTAAGCTTGTTGATAGTATATGTACTAACCCCAGCCATTTCAGCTAACTCTTTCTTTTTCATATCTCTATCTAATAAAATATGCCACAGTTTTTTATAATTAGCTTTTATAATGAACACCCCCTTCACGAATATATCCCCCCTTTAAGACATAATTTAAACGAATAACCACCCGTTCTACGGGTGGTTATAATTTATTCCCACTCAATCGTGCTCGGTGGCTTGGACGTGATATCGTAAACCACTCTGTTCACGCCTTTGACTTCATTGCAGATTCTTCTGCTCATTTCTTCAAGGACTTCCCAGGGGAAACGGAAATAGTCGGCGGTCATGCCATCGGAACTTGTGACGGCTCTGATGCCTACGGTGTAATCGTATGTTCTTTCATCACCCATGACGCCTACACTGCGGATTGCGGCGGGAAGTACGGCAAAGGACTGCCAGATTTCGTTATAGAGTCCTCTTTCTTTGATGACTTCTCTGACGATGGCATCTGCTTTACGGAGGATATCCAATCTTTCCGGGGTAATTTCACCGATGATACGGATTGCCAGTCCCGGACCAGGGAAAGGCTGGCGGTTGATAACGTCTTCGGGGAGTCCCAGTTCACGTCCCAGCTGGCGGACTTCGTCTTTGAAAAGTTCGCGGAGCGGTTCGATAAGTTCAAATTTCATATCTTTCGGAAGACCGCCTACATTGTGATGGGATTTGATGGTCGCCGCCGTGGCAGTGCCGCTTTCCACCACATCGGGATAAAGCGTGCCCTGGACAAGGAATTTCACATCTTCCAACTTGTTGGCTTCTTCCTGGAAGACATGAATAAATTCAGCGCCGATGGTCTTGCGTTTCTTTTCAGGCTCTGTCACGCCTTTCAGAAGAGAAAGGAAATGCTGAGACGCATCTTTATGAATCAGTTTGATATTGAATTTGTTCGTAAATGTATCCACCACCTGTTCCGCTTCACCCTGCCGGAGGAATCCGTGATCTACAAATACACAGGTCAGTTTGTTCCCAACCGCTTTATGGACAAGGACAGCGGCAACAGAAGAGTCCACACCGCCGGAAAGAGCGCAGAGGACATTATGGTCGCCTACTTGCTGCCGGATATTGGCAACAGCGATGTCGATATAATTTTCCATAGACCAGCCGCCTTCACATTCGCAAATGTGGAAAAGGAAATTCTTCAGCATCTGTGTACCTTCAGTGGTATGGACGACTTCCGGATGGAACTGGACGGCATAGAACCGCCTTGCTTCATCAGCCATCGCCGCGGTGGGCGTCAGTTCCGTATGTCCGATCAGGCCAAAACCGGCAGGCATATCAGTGACCGCATCGCCGTGGCTCATCCATACAGCAGTCTTTTCTGAAATGTTTTCAAAAAGCGGACAGCTTCCGTTCTTGTAAAATTCCGTATGGCCGTATTCATGTTTTTCCGGACTGGCAACCGTGCCGCCAAGGTCTTTTGCCATAAGCTGCATACCGTAGCAGATTCCCAGAATCGGTACGCCTGCCTTGAATACGCCTTCATCCAGCTGCGGGGCATTTTCCATATTTACACTGGCAGGGCCGCCGGAAAAGATAATGCCTTTCGGGTTGTGGGAAAGAATTTCTTCCGCTGGCTTATTGTACGGCAGAATTTCACAATATACGCCGCATTCGCGTACTCTTCTGGCAATCAGCTGCGCATACTGCCCGCCAAAGTCGATGATGATAACAGTCTCCTGGTGTTTCATTCCATTCCTCCTGTCGGAATTGATTCAAAATCTATGTGGCAAATTCCAAATTATTCGCCATATTATACCACAAAAAGCGCTCTCCTTTACAGTATTTCCTGTAAAAATAGCGGATGTCCCCGCCATCAAAAAAGCCGTCATACCCATTTCGTGTATACGGCTTTCGTTTTTATTCGGCCTCCAGGAGAGGCAGTTCCTCAAGAAATACGATATCGTCACGCTTCGCTGCATCGCCTTCGGCAAGAATGGCAGCCTGGCAGCAGACTTGGGCGCCCGCTTTTTCCGCCAGTTCTTTCAAGGCTTTCATAGATCCGCCGGTACTGATGACATCGTCCACAAGGAGGACTTTCTTCCCGCGGATCAGCGCCACATCAGAGGCAGACAGGTACAGCTTCTGTTTTCCCATCGTAGTAATAGACTCGTCTTCTACACAGATAGGATCATCCATATACGCCTTGACCGACTTTCTCGCCACCAGGTACGTCTTCTGCCCCAGATTTCTTGCCAGTTCGGCAGCAAGAGGAATCCCTTTTGTCTCCGCCGTCATGACGTATTCGCAATCTTTCGGCACTTTCGCCGCCAAATCGCGGGCCGTGTTTTCCACAATTTCCACATCGCCCAAAATGACAAATCCCGCAATCGCTACCTTGTCTGAAATATTCAGTACAGGAAGATGTCTCGTGCAGCCTGATACATGAAGTTCGTAATATCTCTTAGCCATAGTACTCCTTTCGAAAAAAAAATACATCCTCCGCGCAGTCATCGGATTTTGCGGGGAGGATTTATGCTTCCGGAAAATACTCCGTAGTGATTATACTATTTTCATTGGAAAAGAGCCAACTATTACAGGGATCTTATGTTACGTCGCTTTTCGAAATGATTTCCACCACCGGATGGGAGACGATGGAAATTTCGACCTGCTCGGTGATTTCCCCCTCTTCATTCTTCTGTGCATCTTCTTCCCTCTGTACGTTTCCTTTGACTTTCACTGCCGTCAGTTCTGTTTTTTTCTTTTCAAGGGGGACGGTCATCGGCGATTCGGCAGACGTTTCTTCCTTTCTCGATTCGTTTTTCTTTGCATCTGCCGCTGTCTCTTCCATCTCTGCCTTTACCGGCATTTCTATCGATGCGTTCTTTTTTACAGGATTTACTGCAGGTATCATGTCAGGTGATTTTATTTCCACCACTTTATCAGGCTCGGCTCGTTCCAGTTCCGGCATTTCCATGTTCGGCAATTTCACACTTTTCACGGATTTATTATTTTCCTGATTCTTTTCTTCCGTTTCCCTTTGCAGCTTTTCATATTCTTCCTGCCGCGCCGTTTCCGCCGCCTTTATTTTTCTCTCCCAGAGTGCCGTAATTTGTCCCATGTACTTATCACGGCACTCTTCTTTTCCCATTTCTTCCCGAATCAGACGCACCGCTTCACTTTCCACCCGCGCAGCTCCTTCATTCACAGCATGCCAGCCGTCTTCCATGGCAATCCATGCGCCGCCGTCTTCCGTCATGCGGAAATGGGCGGTAAATACAGTCGACACTCCTTTCTCCAACTTGAAGAAATTCACTTTTACAGCCAGGCCGTTTTTAAATAAATCTTCCACACTGATAGAAGTGAGATCCATAAACACGCCTGTATTCCCATCATTATCTATACCGCCGGTATTCAAAATCATCGGAATATTCGTATCTCCATGCAGATAAATCTCTTCCGCCGCCATGCTGCCGGACCACATCAAAAGTGCCATTAGTCCCAAAACAGCTGTCCTTACTTTTCTTCTTTTCATAGCCGCTCTCCGAAAATACAAATCCATTGCATGTTTTTCGTCTTGTGTTTATTTTAACAAATCTACGAGAATGAAAACAACTTTTCTATTTTTTAGTCTTTGAATTGTCAAGTCAATAAAAAAGAGTCCTCCTCAAAAGAAAGACTCTCCTCGCCCGTCATACGCCAAGTTCGTCAAGCAGCTCTTCCGTCGCCTCCAGGGCTTCCCTTATTTCTCCACGCAGATCCGCTTCATCAGTAAGAAAACGGACTTCGGAAAGCACGCTGATAAGGTGTGCCACCTGCGTTGTTCTGCCTATAATAATCTTCTGCGACTCCGAATAATTCTTCCAGTCATTCCCGCTCTCACTTCGGATATCGCGGATATCCTTGATTCCATCTGTCAGATAATCTGACAAATCAAGAAGGGCATCCTGTGCCTGTCGGGCTTCTCGTCTTACATCCTGCATACGGCAGCACAGCTTCTTTACCTGCTGCTGGAATTTCTGCAGCCGCCCGCTCATTTCTTTCAATGCATCCACATCACCTTCACTTTCAGAAGGAAGCACATCCAGTTCCGGAACCACAGCATACTGGTCTATGACGCCCGCACCAAAACCGATGGCATCCATACCGCCGGACAGATTCATCAGTCCCATCGCTTTGGATGACAGCGCTTCCAGTTCCCTCCAGTTTCTCCGTTCCTTATTAAAATGCTCCAATCCGGTCAGTGTGTCGCAGTCATGAAAATCAATATTTTTAATTTCAGAAAATTCTTTGGTAAATTTTTTCATATCCCCTGCCATGAGAGTGATACGGACACGGTCCAGTTCTCCCAATTCATCTTCCGCACGTACTTTTGCACGGTATATCCTTTTTGCCGCCCGCTTTTTCGCACGCTCAATCTCTTCATTAATGCTTTGCGGATGTCCGCCTTTACCGCTGATCGTATTGGAAATCATGCGCAGTATAAATGCGATAGACATATTGCCTCCCTGTTTATAAAAATAACTACATGCATAAAGTATAGCATACTTATAGAAAAGAATTTATGCAAAACTGTATTTCCCCATAATAAAACTGACCTCCTCAAATCAGTTTTTATCTAACTTTTGGTGGTCAGTTCGTCAGGCAATCTTCATTATCATGCATCACGTTTCAGGAGTTCATCCTGCGCTTTCTTTATCGCGCTGCGGCTCTGTTCATCCACATGTCCCGCGCCATCCATCAGATTCCGGAAAAGAAGCGTAATAAGCTGGGCTACCTGTATCGCTCTTCCGATCTGCATCTTCTGCGCCAAAGTATAAAGTTTCCAGTCACCGCCGGACTGCATCTGGATCCGCTCCAGGCTGTCTACGCCATCAGCAAAGTAATCAGCGAGATCATTCAGCGCGTCCCCTCTTTCACGGGCACACTCGGTAATATCCAGCAGGCGGGAACAAACTTCACGGACAGAATCCTGAAAAGCATGCAGCTTTTTAATCATCTGCAGGCAATATTCCTTATCACCCGCATTGAACTTCCTATTATCAATTTCAATGGGTGCCACATCCGTATATGTTTCCAACACACCGAATCCGAGAGACATGGGCGTGTACGCCGTAGAGCTGACCGCCGACATATGCTCGATCTTCTCAGCCATTTCCATGACTTCATGAATCCGGTTTCCATCTTCCAGAAAATCTTCAATGCCAATCAGCCCCCGGCAGTCCTCCAGGTTCAAATTGCGGATTTTACCGAGAGACTTGGTAAAACGCCTCATATTGTCATTGGCCGCCGCCACTTTTGCCTTATCCATCTCCCCCAGCTCGTACTGTGCCCGTTCCCGAAGCCGGGCAATACGTCTCCTTGATCGGCGCACCGCTTTCTGCAGTTCTCCGTTCATATCAGGAATTACGCCATACTTCTCTGCATCGCCTTTTACCACAGCTTCCAGAATCTGAAATATATACGTGATGGTCATCTGACATCTCCCTCTGCCGTTCTCTGGCAACGATTATTTTTAATATTATACCATGTTTTAAAGGACAAAACCGTCCGCTTATCTATGATTTCGGGCAAAACCCATAATAAAATTTATATATAATATCTTACTTGAGAAGTTTATACACCTCTTTGGAATACCTTTTATTTCGGCCCAGGTGTTTATTCTGATACAGCGGGTGCCTTTACCCTTTTTATTATTTAGACAGCACGATAATGAGGCTGGCAGCAAAAAGGAATTACAGCCCAGGATTTGCAGGGTACCGCAATTTTACCTGTTTCGGAAAATAACCTCTGATCAGATTCCTTTTTATTTTAATTATTGAATAATGAAAACAAAAAACAGGATACCCATAAAAATATCCTGCCTCATAATTCATGGCGGAGCGGGGGGGATTCGAACCCCCGCACGGGAGACCCGTCTAACGATTTAGCAAACCGTCCTCTTCAGCCACTTGAGTACCGCTCCGCATAACTGACTTATGTAGAATACACTATCATATACTAAATTGTCAAGCCGCTATTGCCTTTTACAGCATCGAAGAACGGAGCTCTTCGCCGCTCTTTTCGCTAAGGTATGCCGGCGGTATATCAAACACCGTTTTACATCCTGTCTGTCCTTCTCTGGCCATGCGCGCGGCAGCTCTCGCATAAGCTGCCATGACATGCGTGGTGAATTCCGGATTCGAATCCAATTTCAGACTGAATTCAATAATATGCTTATGTTCTTTCTCTTTCCCCGTATTTCCACTGCGGAAAACGAAACCGCCATGCGCCAGCCCCTGGTGGTTCCTATCAAATTCTTCTTCCGAAATGAAATGAACCACGGTATGATAGTCGGCGAAATAGTTCGGCATCGTCTTAATTTGTTTTTCCACATATGCCGCGTCAGCGCCATCTTCCAAAACGACGAAACATTCACGGATATGTTTCTCTCTTGTGGTAAGCTCCGGATTTTCCCCGTTCCTTACGGCACGCATGGCGCTTTCCACGGGGCAGGTATACTGCTTGGCGTTCTTCACGCCTTTAATGCGGCGGATGGCGTCGGAATGCCCCTGCGAAACGCCTTTTCCCCAGAAAGTGTAGTCTCTCCCATCAGGAAGAATCACATTCCCATAAAGCCGCGAGAGGGAAAAAAGTCCCGGATCCCAGCCGACGGAAATAATGGCAATCTTTCCATTTTCTTTTGCAGACCGATCGACAGCGGTAAAATGGTCGGGCACCCTGGCATGGGTATCAAACGTATCTACCACGTTGAACATTTTCGCATAGAACGGTGTCTGCTGCGGCAGGTCAGTAGCGCTTCCCCCGCAGAGAAGAAGTACGTCAATCTTATCTTTCCATGTTTCTATTTCTGAGACGGAAATGACCGGCACATTTTCAGAAAGAATCTTTACCTGTGAAGGATCCCGTCTTGTAAAGACCGCTGCCAGTTCCATATCCGGATTATCCCGGAGCGCCGTTTCTACACCGCGCCCTATATTTCCATACCCTAAAATTCCAATCTTTATATTCATACTGTTTCTCCTTTCATCCTGCTGCGTTTACGTATCTTAAATCATACGCTTAATTTACCACTTTTTATGCATGATGGAAAGTAATGATTTTTCATTTTATATTGAGTTTTTTGGATAAAAAAAGACTGCCATGAACAGCAGCTGATTCCGGCAGGAAATATCTATTCTTCCTTTTCTGTTTTTTCAAAACGGTATTTTTGTTTCACATCAGGATATTTCACCCGGTCCACTTCGCTCATGAACATATCCAGCGGTCGGAGATAGTCTTCGTACGTACCGTAAAGCGCTTTATAAACCACATACATTTCCCCCGTTTCCGTATGACGAGCTGCGGCAATGATAAGATAAAAGTTTCCTTTAAAGTGCCGCCACACTTCTCCTGCCTTCGGCATTTCTCTTTCCATGTTTTCCCCTCTAATGTTCTTTTGTAATTTCATAGCGCTTTCCATCAGTGGTAAGAGTAATCGTCCCCTGCCTGTCCGTCCGATAAACTTCTATCCCCCATTTTTCCAACCGCTTCATCGTCTGCCTTGAGGGATGCCCGTAATTATTACCGGCGCCGCAGGAAATAAAAACCGCTTTCGGTGAAACGGCACGGAGAAATTCTTCCGTAGAAGACGTCTTGCTTCCATGATGTCCCGCTTTGAGGACAATACTCTTTACGTCAGCGCCGCTTTTCAAAATGGATGCTTCCTCTTCCGCTTCCGCATCTCCTGTAAAAAGCATCGTAAAATTACCATATTTCAGCTGCCCCACGATACTTTCATTATTCTGACGCGAATTTTCTCCGCGGGCATTACTTTTTTCCAAAGGTCCTACAACCGTAAAAGGAACGCCGTCCATCAATTGTATTTTTTCACCGCCCCGCAGTGTCCTGCGGGGAATTTTCCTTTTATCCAGTATCTTTCGATACGTTTTGTACGTGGAAAGGGAAGTAGGCACCCCATTATCATAAACCTGCCTTATTTCCGCATTGGCAAAAACGGAAAACATGCCGCCTATATGATCTCCATGGGGATGCGTGATAATAACGGTATCCACCTTTTTCACGCCGTACTTCCTGAGATACTCCGCCATCCGCGGACGATGCTCCACATCTCCCGTATCAATAAGCGCAAACTTTCCATTTCTTTCAATAAGGATGGCGTCTCCCTGTCCGATATCAAGCATGCGGATAATCAGAGGCGCATCGGCTGCTGTTCCACTCCCGCTGCCAAAGACATCAAACCCGCAGCCTGTCCCTGCAAAGACACAAAGACTGATAAGGAGACAAAGGAAATACTTTATAAAGCGCTTCATCCTTCAATGACCTTTTTACGCGCCAAAGGAATCATGCGGGCCACATCGCCCGCCGTATACCCCACTGGCATCTTTTCGGCAAGCAGGTCTCCCGCCAGTCCGTGAAGGTATACGCCTGCCACAGCAGCCTCTTCGGCAGAAAGTCCCTGTCCGATAAAGGCGGCAATGATGCCGGTCAGAGTATCTCCCATACCGCCTGCAGCCATGCCCGGATTCCCTGTGGAATTCACCCATGCCCTGCCGTCCGGTACGGCAATAACCGTAGGCGCTCCTTTCAGCACAAGCACCACATGGTTTTCCTTAGCATACCGGATCGCTTCATCGATCCTGCCGGCTTCCACATCTTTTGCGGTAAGTCCGGTAAGGAAAGCAAATTCTCCCACGTGGGGCGTCAGAACCACATCAGCAGGGCAGTTTCTCAGATTGATTTTTTGATGGCCGACAGCAAAGAGCGCGTCCGCATCTACAACCATGGTCTTACGGCAGTGCTCCAGCATATCCGCCACAAAGGTCTGCGTTCTTTCGTTCCGCCCCAGACCCGGTCCCAACGCGACAACGTCATACATCCCGGTCTGCTTCACTGCCTTATCTGACATATCCTCGGTAAAGCAAGGGGCATCCCCGCAGGAAGAAACCATCACTTCCGGAATTTTCCCTGCCAGCTGGAAAGCAGCATTCCCTACGGAAACAAGGGCAATCTTTCCTCCGCCACCGTAAAGCGCCCCCTGTGCTGTCAGCAGACCCGCGCCCGCCATCCCTTCTGAACCGGCAAAGATGCCTATAAATCCATTTGTTCCCTTATGGGCGGCAAAACTCCGCACAGGAAGAAATCCATAAATATCTTTTTCTTCCACCAGCTTTACAGGAAAATGTTCCCTGGCGCCGTTTGGGATGCCGATGGGTGAATATAAGACAGTTCCTGCATATCCATTTCCCGGATAAAGGACATGCCCCCGCTTTACGGAGCCTAACGCCACCGTGTAATCGGCATTCACCACCGCCCCCGCCGCACAGCCGCTGTCAGAAAACATACCGCTGGGAACATCCACGGAAACAATAACCGCTTCCGAATCATTCATGGCAGTAATAAGCTCCGCCGTGCTTCCTTTCACATGATGTTTCAGACCTGTGCCGATGAGCGCGTCTACAATAATATCCGCACCTGCCAGATATTCCTTTGCGTCATCCGCGCCTGCAACGGAAATCACGGGAATTCCCATTTTAGCCGCTATATTTTTATACAATAAAGAATTCGCTCCCATATGGGATGCATCCCCCATGACAAGAACCGCCACATCAGCACCTTCGGAAAGAGCGTACCGTGCCGTGACGAATCCGTCACCCCCGTTATTTCCGCTGCCGCAGACGATAACCACCCGCGCGTCTTCCCAGGATATTTTTTCTTTCATAAGCTGCACCACGGAAGCGCCGGCGTTTTCCATAAGCACCGACTCCGGCAGCCCGTATTCCGTCATGGCGCGTTGATCCAAAAGTCTTGATTCCTCAGATGTTGTCAGTATCATGATTTTGCCTCCATCACAACAACAGCAATAGACATACCGTCTTCATGGGAAATAGAAACGGACATATCCGTAATTCCCAATTTCTCCGCCCGCTTTTCAAAATTCCCCTGCAAGTGGAGAACAGGCGCTCCCCACTTTGTCCATGACAGGTACGCATCGCCAAAACCTGAACCGAGAATTCCTATTCCCAGCGCTTTCCCTGCTGCTTCCCGCGCTGCCCAGAGCGCC
>ERZ772986.1233-NODE-1233-length-14782-cov-6.367828_pt1 | contig 14782 bp, 9 predicted proteins | sample MGYA00511898_ERZ772986 | MGnify/ENA primary metagenome ERZ772986 (study PRJEB29015, sample SAMEA2737934) | human oral metagenome | biome: human oral; feature: human-associated habitat; material: dental | place: China | collected 2148 ... | reverse complement strand
CGATTGTACTGGCGATGAAATTCATTGAAGCGGAATATATTGAGCAGCAATCTGGCGTGCCGCCAATTATACTTCTTGATGATGTGTTTGGTGAGCTTGACGAACAGCGTCAGCATGCGTTACTCGCTGAGTTTAAGGCGAATCAGATGGTGATGACGAGCACGGTGAGTGCTACTTAGCGCGTCTCAGGTCTGGTTCGCTTGTATCAACCTCATTTCCTCTAATGTCAGATTCTCGATTAACCATATAGCCTGGCATGAGCGGCGTCTGCGTGCGGATATCAATCGTGTCGGCACGTTCAAGCACGGCTTGCGGTGCTTGCGGGCACTCGTATTTGCTAATCGAAATCTGAATTGCGCAGGCGACCTGCCAACGGTTGTTCTTTTTTTGTAATACGACTTTTTGCGTGTCGCGGTTTAAGTCAGTCGCTGAACCCTTAAATACAAGCGCAGCTATTGTCCAATCACCTTTTTCTGTAACTGTTTCGTTGGCGATGTTATAAATGGCGCTGATATTACGGTTATACGCGTGGATGGCGTTATCAATATTGCTTTTTTCGCGCTTTGACAGCTCGGCGAGCCGTTTTTCCGACAATTCGTAATCTAGCGTGCGTGTTACCTTGTCTTTTAGTAAGATCCCTTGCATGTTCGTACTGACGCCGTTGCCTGACGCGATTAGATAGTAATTTCCTTTTGATAAATGGTAGGTTTTGCCAGATTCAATTTTTTTTTCGGCGACTGTTTTGGTTGGTGCAATTGTTTTTTCGCTTGACGATTCAGTTCCCTGATATAACACAACACTTTTATATATTGAAGCGTCGTAAGTGATTGTTAAATATTGGTGTGTTGCGAAATATGCCCAAATACCCATCAATACAACGACGATGCCAAATCCACCGAATATCATAACTAATTGTTTGCGCGTGAATGGCAGGTTTTCCATTATTTTTTCTCCTTCAGCGGATTTTGAAAATCTTTGTATTCAATACGATAATCGCTTAATTTATATCCCATACTTACGATTCGCCGCGTGGCAATATAACGGTATTGCGGCGATTCCGTCGTAATGACAACAACTGGCTCGCCACTATCTTTTTTGTAGTGTCCGATCGAATAATACGGATCTTTAAGCGGCAAAACGCCAATGAGCGGATACTTGTCGGTAACTGATTTATTATATTCAAGTGATTTTTTACCAGCGAATGCTTCAAGTTTATTATATTGGTCTTGGTGTCTCTTCACCCACTCTACTGCTTCTTTGGTCTGCGGTGAAAGTTCAGCGATAACCGTATTGTTTTTTGATATATCTTGTGTTTTTTTGTATGAGTTAAAGCCTTTTTTCTCTACCAATATATCGTAGATACCAGGTTCAATATAGACGGTACCGTGACTACCTTTCGTTACTTTTTTAGTGGCGGTATTTGTAAATGCGACGGTTGCGTCTGTCGGTGCAGTTACTAGCGTGACGGCTGTTTTACTAGCACGTTCAAATGAGAGGTATATATTGTAGACAACACCACTGCATACAACAGTTAATATCACGAATATAATGGAGGTTATACGTCGTTTACTCATTTTACTTTTCTCCTTTCGGTGTTTTTAGACCCGAACTCTTTGAGCTCGCCGAACTTGATCCTCCTTTTTTACGATACCATGTCGGTGAATTGTAACCGAACCCTTCGCCGGCGACGGCCGGCGCTTTTTCGCCATATGATGCCGAGGCATATTTACTTCCAAACCCGCCTAGCTCGCCGACGTATATCCAGGTATGTCCTGGTGAAAAAGCAACATCACCAGGCTGTAATTTATCATCAGTAAACGTACCACCATCTGGTTCGTATGTGCCGTTTGCTGTGCCTAAGCGCTGCCAGTTTTCCTCCGCCCATGCCTTTTGTACGCCAGTATAGCCAGCTCCATCGGATATTTTAGCATTATGGTTGTATGTCGTGTCAAAACCGCTGTCATATATAAGTGTCGTCGTAAATCCGCCACAATCAACACCGTGATAACTGCCGACATAGCGACCTTCCGACTCTGCTTTCCCGATAGCTGTTGCGTAATCTGGTTTTCTATCTGTGCCATGTCCGCCCTCTGACCACGCATACTTAAGCGTTAGATCTTGTAGTTTACCGACATCGCCACTGCTTGCACTTGAGCATGATGCACTCGTACCTTTTGCACTTGTTTTTGATGATGTGAGCGACTTGTCGTCTTTATATTTATCGTAGAGGGCGCGAGCATTTCCTTTGCGCGTCTCAAGCGCTTGCCCTCCACTATTTTCGTACACATCCTCATAGGCGAGTGCAGCGTCTTCGGGGGCTGAAGCTGCTTGGATTGCCTTGAGTGCGTTGCCATACCCCCCAGTATTACCTGGCCATTCATTGTTTAGCGTAAGATCCCAGGCTAAAAATCGAAGTTGTACCGTAAAATCACTTGCGTCACCTTTTATAGCTTTTGCAAATTCAGTTACTTTCTGATAACGATTCTCATTATCCCACTGGGCAATACCGGTGTGGGTTCCGTTGGATGCTTTCGGATCAAGCGCCTCCGTTGATTCAGCTTGAAGATTTCCAACGATACCAGCAGCCTGCGCAAGCGTTAATTTTTGCCCGCTCCCCACGCTCATTAGGTAGCCGAGTGCGGTTTCGGCATTGTCTCCACGCATCGTCACCATTGAGCCGCCGGTTGATGGGTTAGAGCAGCAGTTTGATGTTTTTTCTGAAGAAGAAGATTGTTCAAGACCAGATGTCGTTATGTTTCCACCTGCGAGCTTTGCTAATTCATTAAGAATATTCTGCATCTTTGCTATATACCCAGCAGTATCGTTTCCATCTTCTGAGGGGGCATAGCGGTGCGCGTAGGCAGATAAACCTTGATCAATTTGTTCTGAATAGACGTCACGGTCATAACTATACCAGTCGCCACTTTCTCTCTCCTTATTCTCTGGCGCCTCGCTATCTAGGCTAGCCCTAAAAGAGCTCCATCTATACCAGTTACGATCACCTTCCCATACGTGAGGTTGGCTACCTGTCGCTGAACGCCCGAACACATTATGTCCTTGCCAAATTTTCGTTTGTGCTCCTTCTACCTTCGCAAGTCCCATATTTGACTCAATGACTGAGTGTGCATAGGCGAGGAATGGGCTTACATTAGCTTTTTTTGCACTCGCAACAGCGACCATCCCTGTACCGCGGAGTGGGATTTTATCGTCCGGAGTTTCTGGAGAAAACGATCTAGCATAGTCCTTTACAAACATCTCAATTGCACCAGCCATTTGTGGAGCTCCTAGATTTGGGTAAGTCATACCATTCGGTTCACCATTTCCTGGAGAAATTGTCGATAAATCAGGGTTTGACCCGTCACTGCTTTCGCCGCAGAAATTCTCGCCATAAAAGTATATGTCATTACCCTGATCGTCAATTGGATACAAGAGTGCAGCAGAGGCTGGTGAAGAAATTGCAAAAACTGTTGCTGATATCCATAGCATGTATGTTGTGAAACGTTTCATCATATCCTTTACCATGTCTTAGGTGCTTTGTTATTTCTGCGTAAGGCGAGGTGTAAGTGGTGGCATCCGTCTGAATGCGGAATGTATCCTGCGGCCTCTAGTTTGTTATCTATATCAGCCCGTTCGGCGCTGCCGCATCCACTCTGTCCAATGCCAGCACCTTGAGGTAGTAATTTATTATCTAAAATATCTTTCAGAACACTAACTGAAGCCGAATCGTCTCCGGTTGTGCTTCCGCCATCTATATTAATTAAATCTACCGCTTCGCCAATACAATGGGTGCTATAAGGCGCCGTACTGCAATGGCTGTAGCTCACTGAGTCGTCGCGCCCAAGTGCTGTTATCTTGAAAGTATGATTTTTCGCGAGAGCTAAGAGCACCTGCAGCAATCGCGGCTGCAGTGCGGCGGGTTTTGCGTCTTTGCCGTCCGCGGTATCTTTCATTTGTTGATAGGGGTCAAAATCATATCCTTCTGATGGATCTGGTAGAGTAATATTTTGATTATCTAGAATTTGCTTAGCTAGTTCCTGAGCTGAACCTTCTGGCAATGATGTTGACCCAGAGCTTGATCCCGAGCTAGAGCTTGAACTTGATGCCCCTGTTTTGTCTGGATCATTATCCATGCCATCGGCTTGGCGCTTATCGATTTGATAAAGGCCGTACAAAGCTTCTTTCCGAGAATTGGCTGTACAGCTAGACAGCGATAGTGTATCACCGTCTGCATTACAACTGCTCATCCATTCAGAGAGGTCGCTGTCAGACTTCGGATTTCCCTCGTCATCTATCTCTCCAGCGTCGTGTAGCTCATCAAGAACAGTGTCAGGCTCAATACCCATATATTCGGTGGGTATACCGTACTGAACATCACACAACGGACCAGCCGAAACACCTGATTGCGCAACAAGCTGATCAGCTTTGCACATATTACCTTTTATCTCCGTGGCGTGTGATGCTGGCATCAAGAATCGCTCTAATGCCGAGGTTGATATTGAAGCGATCGACGAGATTGTTTTAATTGGGTTTGAAATTGATGATTGATACGGCAGCAATTGCGTTACGATCGAGCCGAGAAATGTATTAGGATTCGATGCATCAAACGGGCTGTGATCAAGCCGGTCTTCTTGTGCCCAGGCAAGTTTTACAGGGTTTTTGATTTGCTCATCAAACGCAGTTTTTTGTGCTGGAGTGAGCGGTAGATTACCACCGGCGTTAGCGAGGTCGCCAAAATTAAGAATTGAGCCAATCGAAACGACATCGCCAAGGTCTATACCTCGGGCGCTTGCTGCAAAATTACCCAAAAAATATTCTAGTAGTTTTTTCCAGTCGACATGGTCGGTGAATAACTGAACACCGGTAGACACAATACTCGTAATCGCGTCGTCGAGCCACCCTGCCGCCTCTATAACGGCGACGACGCCGTCAACGATGAGAGCTGCCCACCCGGCTGGATTGGTCGTTTTTGCAGCTTTTAGGACGTCAACGGCTATTTGTGCTTCGGTACTTCCAACGGCGGCGCATACCCCTTCAACGACGCCGCTTGTCGCAATTTGTGTGTAGGCTGCAAAAGCGCTTCCTATGGTAGGCAAAAATTTCGAATCTGCTCCTTCAGTGCCGAGTCCTAGCCCGTACTTCATAGCTCCTGAATCCATAGCAGAGCGTTTAACGGTGCCGTTTGACATCTTATATGTTTGGGTCAATAATGAGGCGACGTTAGAAACTTCTTGCGGTTCAGCTTCGCCTTTTTTAATTTTGTCTGCCACTGACAGCACAGTAAAAGCCATTGCTGTGAGTTGTGCGATTCGAAATGTACGAAGGACTTTATTGACAACAATTGGCACCTTTGCAGCGATACAAGCACCTTGCGCTGTTGCTAAAATTGCATCACCATGTGAACGTTTTGCTGCTTTTTTACCCTCTTTTTTAGCAAAATCATCACCGGCCTCTTGCACTGATTTACTAATAGCATCTTGACCTTCATCTGCGGTTGTCATCGCTTTTTTTGTCGCATCTTCTAGTTCGTCTGCGTTTTTTGCATTTTTTATATCATCAGGCGGTTTTTTGCTGATTTTTCGCTTATTGAGAAATTTTATAGCAGTATCGTCGAACCAATTCATCCAACGCGGGCTATGCGCGCGCCGAAATGCTCGCCGGAATTCGGGATCTTTTTTGAGTGTATCCATAAAATCAGAAGCTTGTACTTTTTTGCCGTCTTTCAGCTGAAAGCTATCAGGACGAGTTTTGCCAGTTAAAAAACCCTGCTTTTCGATCTCAACCCCGTTTGCGTCAAGCGCTTTTATCCCCTCGGCATTAAGACGCTTTAATAGACGGTCTGAAGGTTTTTGATATCGGCAAGCAAGTTTCACTTTGCCGCATATACCGCTTGTTGTTTTGCTCACTAGGCGTTTATTCAAAAGCTTGCGGCTGCGCACTTCGGCAGTGACGCTTTGTTGGTCGTGGTTTTGTACAAAGTTTTCTTTGAGATTGACTAACAGCGATGCTGGGCCGGCTGTAAATGTCAGTCCGCCTATGCCGCCCACAAGCACGGTCCCAACAATACCGGTTGGACCGAACCGTTTGGCGAGTCCTTTCATGTTTCCTAGTCCGAATCGCGATCGTTTTTTTCCTTTACTGCCGCTTTCTTCTTTTTCTCTTCCCGAAACGTTGTTTTTCCATGCACCGCCGGCGTTGTCTTTTTCGCGGTCAGCGACCGATTTATTGTAGTCTGGCGTCGTAGTGCTACTTTCCTGGTTGCTCAAATTGTTTGCAGTATTGTTGGTGTTTTGGGTGTCTTGCTCGCGTTCGTGCGCCCCGGGACGAGCGTTGTTTTCGACTGCTGCGTTAAACTCGCGATCATAGTCGCGATCAATTTTGCTCCGTTCATCGCCATCTGGTCTGTTGAGCGTCTGCTGTGCCATATCTCTATTATACCTGGTTTATCTTAATTTCCTGATGATTGCATCTCTTGTTGTTGCTGCTGTAGGAGCGCCTGGGGATTTGTAGTAATGAGTTTTTGCTCGGTATCACTCGCGACAATCTGGATATGAATGTGGTTTTGTCCGGCAAAAAACAGCCCCTGCCCGACAGGAAAGTTAGCGAGACGCTTACGCTCCTCTTCGGTTAGTTTGAAGACGTCGCCAAGCACATCGACGGCGCTTGGCGATTGCTTTAATAGTAACTGCATACTGGAGTTTGCTACAATTGCGCGTCCCATTTTACTACCCATAAAGTCCTCGACATCTTGCGTAATTGTCGTTAGCCCCAGGTAATACTTACGGGCGCGTTTCGCGAGGCTAAACATAAAGTTTGCAGAATCGTCGTACTTCATTAGCTGCCATGCCTCATCTACGACGAGCATGCGTTTTTTTTGCTGGGTTCGTACCGTATTCCAGATGTGGCTCAAAACAATATACATCGCTACCGGTCGCAACTCATCCTCTAGGTCGCGAATATTAAACACAACCATATTGTTGTTTATATCAATATTGCTTTGCTGACTGAAAATACCGGCGAATGTTCCTGTTGTGAATTTACGCAGGCGCTGTGCGAGTTGTGGTCCGGTACCGCCCATATGAAGTAGCGTATCGTAGAGGTCACTCATCGTTGGCGGCATCGCAGTGTGCGTGAGTGGATCGCTGGTGATGCCAACGCGAGCGTATGTATCAATTAAACCTTGGTCAAGATCAGCTTCTTCGGACGGGCTTAAGCCGACGCCGGCGTTGTTTGCTGATGCGCCGCCAAGCATTAGGCGTAAAAGCCCGTGTAAGGTTACTAAATTCGCACGCAAGGCGTCATCTGCTTCGTCGCTGTCTATCACACGGGGCAAATCAAACGGATTGATACGCGTGTCGCTGCTGAGGCTTAAGCGGATATAGCTGCCGCCGACGGCGTCGCTTAATTTTTGGTATTCGTTCTCTGGGTCGATGATGAGTACATCGGCGCCAACCATCATGCTGCGTAAAGCCTCTAATTTGACTGTAAACGACTTGCCGGCGCCAGACTTCGCGAACACTACCATGTTAGCATTTTCAAGCGTATAGCGGTCGAATATCACGAGGCCGTTATTATGCATATTTATGCCGTACAAAATACCATCTTCTTGCGTGAGGTCGGCGCTCGTGAATGGAAAACTCGTACTAACAGCACCCGTGTTCATATTGCGGCGAATCTGTAGTTGGTCGCTCATTTGCGGTACAGTGCTGTTGAGTCCCTGCTCTTGCTGACTAGATGCAGTTTTAGTATAGACTAATTTCTGCCCAAAGAATGTTTCGATGGTGTGCTGTATGAAACTTAGCTCGTCAAGACTATCGGCGTAAATCGTGACATATAACCCGAACCGGAAAAATCGTTCCGTGCCTATCTGGAGATCATTTCGAAGTTGTTCGGCGTCAATAAGAGCGGCTTCTTTTGCCGGATCGCGCGTGCGACCTTTTTCGGCGTTAAGCGCCATATCAGCCTCAAGCTGTGTTACTTTTTTGCGCAAATTATTTAACACCACTGCCGTATCGACGGGATATACAAACATGCTGATATCTACTACTTGGTCAATATTGATTAACTCCGATAGCCAACCGGTATAGAGTTTGCGCGGATATCCGTACACGTACACTGTTCGCCCATATTTTGTGCCGATACGAAAGTAACTTGAGTGAATTTCCAGGCTACTTGGCGCGATCAAATCGCGCAGCGTCGTCATGCCTTTTAAGAATGCTTGCTCAACCTCAGCCTGCTCGCGTGCCCTCTGTTGTGCGGCAATGTCAACTGGATCTGTCTTTTTTTTGCGTGCCATTAGTATTGCACTCCTTGCGCCGGCATTGGCCCTTCTTCCCTACCAACATACAGCGTCGCGACATCTTTGAAGTTACCAAGTGGTTCTCGTACGGCTGTGTCGGGATTATATACATTGTAGTAGAGTTCGCCGAGCTGCTTCGTGTTGAGCCGCACTGCTTGTACGCCGACACGAGTGAGACCGCTCAAAACAGCATCAACGCGGTTTTTTATTTCATCTTTTGCTTTCGTGTACGTTTTGCCGTCTATTTTTGTTACTAAATCCTTTTTTTTGCCAAACAGCGAACTAAAGAATCCTTTGCTTTGATCCATGATATCGGAAATATTTCCCGACGGGTAGTATGGAATGACTACGAAGAAACTTTTGTCCATAATATTTGCCTCTTCGGATAGCTCGTCGATAAAATTTATATAATCGTCCATCAAAACGCCAAGCAGCATATTATCCTCATCTCGCCGTAGTGTTTCAAGTTTATCTAGATATGGACCGATATCGACTCGTTGAGACCTGATAAGAATTTGAACCGGAAAATATAACGCATTCAAAAAATCTTGATAGCTGAGCTCTATCCCGTCGCGCTCGCGCGCGCTCATCAAATCAAAATTAATTGACTTGCACGCGACAACTGCACGAAACGTTCCGTCGTTTAAAATAACCATGCTATCACGTAATTCAGATATTAGTAAGGTATTTTGCGTGGAGTTTGCTTTGGGTGTTGGTTTGCCGTCGGCAGCCTTGCCATTTGAGGGCTGTGATTCGTTTACTAGGTTTGCTGCGGGGGACATCTGTTGCAACGGTTGTTGCGTCTGAGGCGTACCATATTGCGCAGCTACGCCATTCGGCGCTATAGGCTGTTGCAACGGACTACCCTGGTTATTCGGCGGCACACCCACTCCTCTCTATCATCTATCTAATGTAGCGAAATAAATACCTCGCCATCAGCCTCTTTCTTTTCTTGGATTCGCTTCGCTTCGTGTTGAATTGTCTGGACTGACAGATTGCTATTATTTGCAAGACTAATTATATCATTTGGTACCGGTTTTGCGCTAGTGGTTTCGGTATTCACCGGCGCTGTAGTGGCAGTATTGCGCTGGTCGCTAAGCGGTTGCAGCACCGACTGATGAATCGTTGGGTATGGGTCATAATATGGCATATTTGTGGCGGTTGGCATCGTATTACCTGCTTGTTGCATTTGTTGCACCATGCGCTCGTGCCGCGCAATATCAGCGTTTGAAATCATCGTGTCAAAGTTATGCGCGACGTCGCCATTATCGTCAAGTATATCTTCGGTTTGTTGTGCTTCATGGTATTGATCGGGTGCCATTGATGAACCAGCCACCATCTGCTCTGGTTGCGGCTGTGCAGCATGGCGGATTGACCAGCCGCCTGTATCGGCGATACTCGCCAAATATGAAAATCGCTGCTCCGCTTCTACTTGGGATAAATCTTTTGTGCGCCGCGGATCGACTGTTTTTGGCACGTAAATGTCTATCAGCGAATCTATACCATCAGGAATCCAAACACGCTTGCGCGGTTTGATATGAAATGACACGACAGCAGACAAATATACTTCCATCGGCTGATCTTTACGTAATGGCAATGCCAACGCGCCAAATAGCAATATGATAGGCAGCGGCAGTATAGCTAGTACGACGAAAATTTGTGCTAGCCCCCACGCGATAGCCGAAGCACCTGCAACGACGATTAGATAAATGAACTGACGAAAACTAAATGGTCCGATCAGCTTGTCGTCAGCTTCGACATCCTGTGCAACAGTATATTCCGCCATAGGCTATTTTGTTGACAGGTCCTCCCACCTCTTACGAATATTATCAGCTTTGCCCTGTCCGTCTTCAGTCTTTTGCCATTCAATAGCCCGGTCTTTCATCTCTTGCCGACGTGCCTGGCTCACGCTATTAGCACGTTGATTGCCATGCCTGTCTGTGCCTGTGTCAAGCGTGCCATCTGCCTGGCCGCTGGCGTTAGTGTGCTGTCCAACCGCAGCGTTACTTAGCATAGTTGCAGTCTTGTAGTCTTGATGCATTTTTTCGTTTGAAATACCGCCAGTTTGCATACGCTCAACGAGTTGTGCCGACATTTGCTGCGAGTAGGTTCCCATAGTTTGCTTATTTTTTGCGTCACTTTCTTTGGAGCCGTTCTCTATCTGACTTAATACGCCATTGCCATACAATTCGGTGTCGCCTCTTTCGCGGGCGCCAGCTACCGCTACTCTTCGGACTCGCGTACTATCTGATCCGTACAAGCCCTCTAGCGTATCGCGGCGTTCATACACATCGCCAGCTTTCATCGCATATGCGACCGCTGCCTCGCGCTCTTCGTCGCTCGCTTTGACGTTTCTGCCTTTTTTGTCCTTGACCATACCTGTCTTTGCTATATCCATTCTTTCCTGATGAGTCAAGCGCGCCTGCTTTGCGGCCGCATCATCTACGCGTTCTTGTATCTCTTTGTCTTCTGCAGCGATTGCGCTGTTTTCAGCGCGCTGTTTCCAGGTTTTACCACCTCTAACCCTACCGACTACACCAGATATACCTTTATGCATCCTCATCGCGCGCCGCGTCGCTCTATTTTTTGCTCGCTGTTCCTTACCAGTCCTATATGCTTGCACAATACTATTATTATCTTTCAGCCGCTGACCAAATGCTCGCGCCTTACCACCAACGTGTTTGTTAAGAAAATTGTTAGCAGCGCCTACCATACCGGCTATACCCCCTATAGCGAGCATAGACTTAATGATATTTGGCACGATCAGCAATGGTGCAAACATCAGTATTGCTGAAACCACTTGCATAGACACCGGCTTGTCGTCTTGTTCATTTATTATCCTTGCGGCTAGCCGGCTTGCGCCATAAATCAGACCGATGACAGGATACATGTAGAGCATAGTCTGTAGCGTTTTCCACCATTTTTTGTACAATCCTTCAGTATTTGGTAATAGCATAGCTACAAAAGCTAATGGCGATAAGATGATTAAGAATATGACCATGGCTTGGCGCACACCGAGTAAAAATACCGTCGTGACGGCCAAAAGAACGACGAACACCAGACCACCAAGCGTCGCCGACAAAAAGAAGAATCCAGAGGCTACTACAATTGCAGCAGCTCCTATCGTCGTTAGAAGGTTGCCCTTACTCGTCCAATCTCCGACTTCTTCACTCCCCTTGCCACCTAGGTTTGTTATGAACTCGTAGGCGCTTGCGCCCAGCAAGTTAGAGATATCTACCATCAGCGCGCATATATAGAAAGAAATATTCACCATGATGACACCTACGACAAGCCGTGGTAGCATACGCTTGATGCCGTAGTTATCTATCCCCGTCCCCGTGACCTGCGAATACACGATGACGAGAAATACGATCACGAATGCAATATTTGCATAATTGCGCACCATCGACCAATAGTCATAGACGCTTCCCGGATCTCTCTCTGTGAGTATGTTTGAGCTAATTTTCAGATACTTTTCTAACTGTTCTTGCGCATCATCAGCAATATTGCCTAAAAATTCAATAACAGGACACACGAGCCAGCCAACACCGTCTATTTTACATTCGGGTTCACCTTCTTCTTCTTCTTCTTTGCCGTCGCCAGAACTTCCATCACCCTGCTTGCCAGGGTCTATGTCAATCGGGGGGTCTGTTTTACTTGTTGAGAGACCATTCATAAGCTTGAGGATATCTTCTTTTGACATTCCTGATGTTTTAGTATAACAAGCAGCAAAGAAGTCTTTCATTTCACTATCTTTCTTCTCTTCAGAGAGACTTTCGTGTCCCTGCATTGCTGCAACGCTTCTCTGAGCTTCTTCAACACACGTTTTTATTTCATCATAGTGTTCGCCCAGTCGCACACACTCCTCTCGTTCCTTACTGGTAGGATATCTCTTACACATATACTCTACAAACTTTCTAACAAGAGTCTCTTGGGTCTTAGCTTTGCCTTCAGAACTGACTTTTCCCGCATATTCTGTTATTTTGGAAACTACATTATCGCAGCTTTCTTCACCCAGCGTGTCAACCCCGACTGTGTAAGTATAAACACCATTAGTACTGCCTCCTTTTAAAGCTGCATATTCAGCTGTCGAGCCATCGCTTTTTACGACTGTATATTTATAATAACTTGAAGGGTTTGATGTGCGCTTTTGGATGTTTTCAAGAGTATCTTCAGTTTCTGATGTGCATGCATTTATAAATGCCTGATGCGAAAAAGTGTAAAGTTCTTGATTATTTAATTCATCTGAAATCTCGTCTTTCATTCCTTTATTTCTTATAGCATCTTTAAATCTAGAGCCTGTTCCATACCCCGTACCGATACTGTAGTAATTACCCGATTCTACATAGCCTGCATCAGTTACTAAGTCTTTTAGCGATCCGTATCCCCACAATGGAAGTCCTGCTTGTATCATAGAATCACATGTCATCTTGTAATTATTGCCACTTCCAATATAGTGACTGACTCCTACATTGTAATTACCCTTTCCGTTGACATCAATACTGTTGTATGTGTCAACGGCCTTTTTCTGAATGTCGCGTATGTTGTGCAGACAAGTCACTATAGATCTAAAATACAACCACCCTCTAACTTTATCGTCAGTTCCTCTGGCAGCTGCGGGTGTCGTATTGAGGATTGACATGCCGATAGGTATAAAAAGCATGGGTATAAGTGGTAATACAAGGAAACGACGAAATAAGTGTGAAATCTTTCTATACACCATACCTACTTTATAATACACGATAGTTGTATACTATGCTAGCGTTTATCTACTATTAAAGAGACCTCCTTACAAAAAAGAGATCTCTTTGTTTTTTAGTAGATAGGTTTTATTTTTTGCTATCTTGACTAAGGTCGTAATACGTTAACCCTGACCCTTCAGTCCGCCAGTCGGGGTTTGGTCCCGATCGAACGGCGCAGATGGTATCGTTACCGTTCCCATCTTTTATTATTGAGCAATCAAGCATGAGGGCATCAATACCGGGAGAAATATGTTTGTTCTTCAATATAAGAACAAAACCTAAACTAGATCCGCCAGCCTGTTCTGTATATTCTTTAATATCAGTTGTTTCTAGTGGTTTATCATATATCTCATCAAGTGATTTTTCATCATCTATACTGCTGGCTACATAATTATATACACCACGATCGCGTGCGATAACATCTTCTGCTAGATGCATCGCAAGCTCCGGTTCTTGTTTATGAAACTGCCATACGGGTATATAGCGGTTTTCAAACCACCAGTCAATCAGTTTAGGTACATCATGGTGCGACTCTGCGCCGGTGCGGTATGAGGGCATTGGTTCGGTATAGCCATTGGATTTGAACCACTCGGTGCCAGCTTTCATTTTTTCTTCGCTCGTTTTATTCTCCCAGTTAGCAAAGGAGGCTTTGTCTACCGTGAAGGTTCGTTCTAGTCTTGACGTCACTTCGCTTTGTGTCGGCGTTGGTGTTGGCGTCGGTTCGCCGGTTGATATCCAAGTGGATTGAGTAGTTGGGGTCGTTTCTGGCGTTTGAGTTGGAGTTGGTGTGGCAGGTCTGATTTCTGGAGGGCGGCTCGCAGTTGCTTTCTTTCCGCAGGCAGCCAACGCGGCGAGCCCGCCGAGCATCCCGATGCCAGCCAATAGGTCGCGCCGCGATGTTTCGTGTTGTGTCAGTTCGTGGTTTATCATAAAGCTTCAATCCTCCTTCTGTAGGATTAGTGGTTTATGTTAAATTGCCGTACACCTCTGTACTTGGGGTGTAGTATACTCTTTTTTGTAAATAAGTCAAGAGTTTGACGATATATATAGCGGTTGTGGTTAGTCGGCGGGCACTATATATGGGCGTGTGGTGTGCGCTACCTCTTTGGCTTGTGCTCTGGCGCGGTGCGGTAGTCGACGGTTCGCCCCTGCTGGTTTGGATCGGCAATACCGCGGCTGGCGAGGTCATCAAACATACGTTCGGTGTTGGCGTAGAGCTTGTCGTACTTATCTTTCCAGTATGCTGCCTCTTCATCATACCCGTCGCGTTGTCTGAAGTCGGTGATTCTTGGCTCGGAGAGTACATGGCGTTCAAAGTCTGTTAGCTCGTCTTGCGACACGGCGTCAGCGCCGGTGAACCAGCGCGGGTCGTCTGGGGCGCGGTCTATCGCCTCTACGACGGCATCTTTCATGTTTGCCATGATGGTCGGGCTGGCTTTCAAGTTGGCGACGAGCCGTTCATACTTAGCGGGCGATTTGTGCGCTAATATGCGCAGGCCGTGCATTTGGTTGACGATATTCATGCTCGAAAATGCATTTGCCGATAGGTTGCCCCACGTGCTGACGCTATTTGATATATCGGTGAACGTCTTTACATTGCCGGCATAATCCGGATGGGCGTCGTCTGTTCCATAAGCAGCGTTGGTGAAGTAGAATTCTAGGTCTTTGCCGAGCTTCGGAATATTACCGTTTTGCGCGAGCACGAGTTCTTTGTAGCCGTTTAGGTCGTCCCGAGTGATTTCGC
>ERZ772986.1231-NODE-1231-length-14784-cov-6.868015_pt1 | contig 14784 bp, 14 predicted proteins | sample MGYA00511898_ERZ772986 | MGnify/ENA primary metagenome ERZ772986 (study PRJEB29015, sample SAMEA2737934) | human oral metagenome | biome: human oral; feature: human-associated habitat; material: dental | place: China | collected 2148 ... | reverse complement strand
GCTCGGCAGCGACACCTATACGGTGGATGAGGACGGAACGGTCTCGAAGGACGGCCAGCCCTATGCGTATGCGAGCCGCTATGTGATCAATGCGATTATGAGCGATGTCACCTTCTCGAAGCAGTTCAAGGAAGAGCTGATTGCCGAGATTGAGGCGGGCAAGAAAGAGTTTACCTTTAAGGATGCCGACGGCACCGAGGCGAGCTACACGCTCGAGTACGATGCGCCTTCGAAGGCTTACAACATCATGCAGGTCAAAGAGCAGCGCGTCTATGACACCTACTCCTCGCCCTCTAAGGCACATCCGCTCGGCACCGACAAGAACGGCATGGACATGCTGACCCGTCTCATGTACGGCGGCCGTGTGTCGCTCTACATCGGCTTCATCGTCGTGATCATTGAGACCGTCATCGGTATGATTATGGGCGGTATCTCCGGCTACTTCGGCGGCTGGGTCGATATGCTGATTATGCGCATCGTCGATATTTTCTACTGCATCCCGAGCATCCCGATTTACATCATCATCGGTGCGGCGATGGACGCGCTGCATGTGGATCCGCAGATTCGTATGATTTATCTGATGATGATTCTCGGCTTCTTCGGCTGGCCCTCCATCACCAGACTGGTCCGCGGTCAGATTCTAACGCTCCGCGAGCAGGAGTTCATGACGGCGGCGGAGGCAACCGGCATTAAGCCGATCAACCGCATTTTCCGGCATCTGCTGCCGAATGTCATCCCGCAGCTCATTGTCACCTGCACCATGAGCCTTGGCGGCGTGATTCTGACCGAGGCGACCCTGTCCTTCCTGGGCCTCGGCGTCAAGTTCCCGTTCGCATCCTGGGGAAATATCATCAACGATGTCAACAATACCTATGTGCTCAGCAACTATCTGTTCATCTGGATTCCCGCCGGTATCTGCCTGCTCCTTACGGTGCTTGCCTTTAACCTGGTGGGCGACGGACTCAGAGATGCCTTTGACCCGAAGATGAAGCGCTGATCGCGAACGAAAGGAAATAAGATGGCAAGAGATGACGGCTATCTGTCCGCGCGGGAGTCGCGGCGGATATCAAAGGAAAACAGAAAGATTACAGCAAAGCTCGAGAAGACAAGAACCCGGCGGAATGTGCCCGAGAGCGAGTACATGACCGAGATGAAGAATCCGGCAAATGCCGTGGAGTTTGAAAACCTCCACACCTTCTTCTTCACGGACGCGGGAACCGTCAAGAGCGTTGACTCGGTGAGTTTCGAAGTGCCGCTCGGCAAGACGGTCGGCGTCGTGGGCGAGTCGGGTTGCGGCAAGTCCGTGACCAGCCTTTCGCTTATGCAGCTCTTACAGCGCCCGCAGGGTCAGGTGGTGGAAGGCTCCATCCGCCTGAATACCGGGGACAAGGTCTATGAGATCACGAAGACTCCGGAGAATGTCATGCAGCATCTCCGCGGCAACTTTATGTCGATGATTTTCCAGGAGCCCATGACCTCCTTAAATCCGGTTTTCCGCATCGGCGACCAGATGGATGAGGTGACCATGCTCCACAAGAAGAGCGAGTATCCGACCAAGGAAGCGGTCAAGGAACGCACGATTGAGCTTCTCAAGATGGTCGGCATCGCAAACAGCGAGGGCATCTACAACATGTACCCGCACGAGCTCTCCGGCGGTATGCGGCAGCGTGTCATGATCGCTATGGCACTCGCCTGCTCGCCGAAGCTCATCATCGCCGACGAGCCGACCACCGCACTGGATGTGACGATTCAGGCGCAGATTCTGGATTTGCTCCGCGGCCTGAAGGACAAGATCAATTCGTCCATCATGCTGATTACCCACGACCTCGGTGTCATCGCGGAGATGGCGGACTATGTCGTGGTCATGTACTCCGGCCGTGTGGTGGAAGCGGGAACCGCAAAGGAGATCTTTTCGAGCCCGGCACACCCCTATACCATCGGCCTCATGGCGTCGAAGCCGGTCGTCGGTAAGCACCAGGACAAGCTCTACTCGATTCCCGGCAAGGTGCCGAACCCGATTAACATGCCGAATTACTGCTACTTCCGCGACCGCTGCGACAAGCGCGAGGGGTGTTGCGACGGCGCTTATCCGGGCGAAATCTGGCTCTCCGAGACACACCGGGTCAGCTGCTACCGCTATGATGAGGCACATATGGGTTCCGGGCAGAGCAAAGCCTGAGAGGAAACGAGGAAACGATGGAAAATATCGAAGAGAAGGCATTGACGCCCCTCGTGCACAACGAAGAAAATATCCTGGAAGTCAACGGCCTGAAGAAATACTTCCCGATTAAGGGCGGCTTTTTCAACAGCGTGGTCGGTCAGGTCAAGGCACTGGACGGCATTTCCTTTCATATCAAACGAGGCACCACCATGGGACTGGTGGGAGAGTCCGGCTGCGGCAAGACAACGGCCGGCAGAACCATACTTCGCTTAAACGGCGGCAAGACCGCCGGACAGGTGCTGTTCAACGGCAAAGAAGTCTACGACATTCCGAAGAACGAGCTGAATGAGCTCCGCGTGAAGATGCAGATTATCTTCCAGGATCCGTTCTCCTCGCTCTCGCCCCGACTGCCGGTCGGCGAGATCATCGGTGAGGCAGTGCGCGAGCACCATCTGGTGCCGAAGAACGAGTACGAGGACTATATCGATCAAATCATGGACAACTGCGGTCTGCAGCCCTTCCACAAGGACCGCTACCCGCACGAGTTCTCCGGCGGTCAGCGTCAGAGAATCTGCATCGCGAGAGCGCTTGCGTTGAATCCGGAATTTGTGGTTTGCGACGAGCCGGTCTCGGCACTCGATGTCTCGGTGCAGGCACAGATTATCAACCTCCTGGAGGACTTACAGGAGAAGTACAACCTGAGCTATCTCTTTATCTCGCATGACCTCTCGGTGGTCGAGCACATCTCGGATACGGTCGGCGTCATGTACCTCGGCAATATCGTGGAGTTCGGCACGACGGAAGAGCTGTTCGCGAATCCGCTGCACCCCTACACGAAGGCCCTGTTCTCCGCGATTCCGATTCCGGATCCGGAGGCGAAGATGAAGCGCATCATCCTGGAGGGAAGCATTCCCTCGCCGGCCAATCCGCCGTCGGGCTGCAAGTTCCACACGCGCTGCGCGCAGTGCATGGAGAAGTGCAAGACCCAGGTGCCGGAGCGGAAGGATATGGGAGACGGACACTATGTCTGCTGCCACCTTTACGACGATGTGAAATAAGAATCCGGCGAGCTTGTCGGAACATACAGAAAACGCCCGTGTCATTGCACGGGCGTTTTCCGCATTGTGACGGATTGAAAAGAACGCTGTGGGAGGTTCTGTCGCATGCAGGATTGCAAAACACAGAGGGAAAGACTATGCTTTGTTTGCAGTGAAATGAACCGTACCGGTATTGCGACAGAAAGGACGAAGAGATGACACCCCTAAAAATCATGAAGACCGCATCGCTTGTCAGTTTTATCGCTCTGGCAATCGCAGTGACACTGTATCATCTGAGCAACTACGGTATATTTAAGACCCTGGCCGTTACGGCCGGCACTGCTTTTTATCACTTCTTTGTGCGGCTCATTGTCGGCATCTACATCGACAAGGTGAAGCAAAACCGCGCGGACATCACGCGCAGCTGGTACCGCATTCGCCCTTGGGAGACAGCCTTTTATCGGCGTATCGGCGTGAAGAACTGGAAGGATAAGATGCCCACATCGTTTCCGGAGTATTACGATCTCCAGAAGCACACGCCGCTTGAACTCGCACAGGTGACCTGTCAGTCGGAAATCATTCACGAGATCAATGTGCTTATCAGCGCGGGGGCTCTGCTCGGTGCCGTTCCGTTTGGTATGTTTCCTGCCTTTTTCCTGAGCTCGCTCGCGGCAGGCTGCTTTGACATGATTTTTGTCGTGATGCAGCGCTACAACCGGAGCCGCCTTATGCCGCTTGTGGAACGGCAGCGGCGCACGGCCGGGAAGACAGGCAGCGGCACTGCGCAGGGCAACAAAACAGGAGGAACAAGATGACGGTGACAGAAAAGAACGGGACGGACAGAAATAAGCTTTTGCTGGTCAATGACCTCGCGGGTTACGGCAAGGTGGCGCTCTCCGCGATGCTGCCCATCCTCTCGCACATGGGGTTTGAGCTCTTTACGCTCCCCACAGCGTTAGTTTCCAACACGCTCGATTACGGAAAATTCGAGATTCTGGATACGAAGGACTATATACGGGAAACACTTCGCATCTGGCAGGAACTCGGCTTCTCCTTTGATGCGGTGGCGACCGGCTTTCTCGCATCCGACGAGGAGGCGGAACTGCTCGCGGTATTTTGCGCGGCGGAGCGAAAAAGGGGTACCTTGATTTTTTTGGATCCGGTCCTCGGAGACGACGGAAGTCTCTATCACGGCATCGGGGAAGCTGCGGTAGAGAACCGGAAAAAGCTGCTCTCGGTCGCGGATATCGTAAAGCCGAACTACACGGAGGCCTGCCTCCTCACGGGAAGCTCCTACGACGAGACCGGCATCTCCCGCACGGACGGGGAAACTTTGCTTCGGAAACTGTGCGCGGCGGGAAAAAGTTCGGTGGTCATCACCTCGGTTCCGGTGTGGGAGGTGGAGGGAAACAAGTGCTGCCTCGGCTATGACCGCGAGAGCGGGCAGAGTTTTTGCCTTCCGTATGAGGAGATTAAAGTGCGTTTTCCCGGCACCGGCGACATTTTCTCCTCGATTCTGCTCGGCGATTTACTGCGGGGAGAGAATCTTGAGAGGGCGACTGCCCGCGCGATGCGGCTGGTGCGGGCTATGATTGCGGCAAATGCGGACCGCGCGGACAAGTACCGCGGCATTCCGGTCGAGTGCTACCTCGGCGAAATTTGAGTGAGACAAGCGGAAAAGGAGAGAGAAGAGCATGAATTGGTTGCAAAAGAATGGGAGAGGTCTGCTGGTTTGCCTCGCGCTGGCTGTGCCGTCCTGGATCATCGGAAAGCGGTTTCCGGTGATCGGCGGCGCGGTTATTGCGATTTTACTGGGGATGGGAATCGGAATGGTTTGGAGCGATAAGGGGCAGGCCGCGGCCGGGATTCGCTTCACCTCGAAGATGGTGTTGCAGTTTGCGGTTGTACTGCTCGGTTTCGGCATGAATCTCGGCGTGGTGGTAAAGACGGGCAGTCAGTCGCTCCCGATTATTGTGTGCACCATCGGTACCGCGCTGCTGCTCGCCTGGCTGCTCTGCCGCCTGCTTCGCATCCCCAGCAACACCGCGATTCTGGTCGGCGTCGGCTCCTCGATTTGCGGCGGTTCCGCGATTGCGGCGACAGCGCCTGTAATCGGCGCGGACGATGATGAGGTCGCGCAGGCAATCTCGGTCATTTTCTTTTTCAATGTGCTCGCGGCGATTTTCTTCCCGATGCTCGGCCGCGCCCTCGGTTTCGACACGACAAACGGCGAGAGTTTCGGCCTGTTTGCCGGAACCGCCATTAACGACACTTCGTCGGTGACGGCGGCGGCCTCGACCTGGGACAGCATGTGGCAGCTCGGCAGTCAGACTCTCGACAAGGCTGTGACCGTGAAACTGACGAGAACACTTGCGATTATCCCGATTACGCTGGTCTTAAGCCTGCTCCGCGCGAGAGCGGCCGGAAACGAGGCGGGGAGTTTCAGCTTCCGCAGAGCCTTCCCGATGTTTATTCTCTACTTTATTCTCGCGGCTCTCATCACGACCGTCGCGTTACAGGCAGGGCTTCCGGCTTCTGCCTTCCGCCCGTTAAAGGAGCTGTCCAAGTTCTGCATCATCATGGCCATGGCGGCAATCGGCCTGAACAGCAATCTCGTGAAGCTCGTAAAGAGCGGCGGCAAGCCGCTCCTGCTCGGCGCAATGTGCTGGGGCGGGATTACGGCTGTGAGCCTTTTCCTGCAGAAGCTTATGTTTTGAGAAAAAGAGCAGCGAAGTCGCTGCTCTTTTTTTAAGGAGCTGCCTAACGCAGCTCCTTTCCGTTTGCGCTGTATGCGGTAAAGCCGTTTTTCTCACAATAACTCTTTATTTCCGCTGCAAGTTTTGCGGTCGGACGGTATTCAATCAGATAAACCTTGAGCCCGGCTTCCTTTGCGCGCGTCAGATAGTTCAGGTAATAGGCCCGGGTCTCGGCATCCTGTGCGGTATAGCGGTTTTTCGCAAAGTCGATTTTCGTAAAGACGCTCTCCTGGTTCACGCCGTCAAAGAGCGTCCGGACAGTGCCGTTTTCCATGCAGGCACTGACAAAGACATCGCCGCCGTTTATGATGCAGGGCTTTTGATAGCGGCTCAGGCCGCGGAGCATGGTCGTGAGCCCGTTGAAGATATCTTCGCGCGGGTAGAGTGCATAGACATCACAGTTGTCGAGGAAGAAGCCGTCAAGCCTGAGGGACGCGTACGCTGCCCCGAGTTCATCGACCACAAACGTTTGCCAGGCCGGAGAAGAGACATCCACCCAGCGTTCCTCAGGCCAGTTTTCATAGGGGGCAAGGGTGAGGCTTGCAAAGCGTTCGTAATAGGGGCGGTAGTTCTCAAGGGATCCTAAGTTTAAGTAGCCGTAGACGCTTTTTCCCTCGGCCTGCAGCGCTTTGATTTGTTCCGCGGAAAAGGTGTTCGGCTCGATTACGACCGTTCGGTAGGGGCGAAGGCGTTTTAGATCCGCGGTCTCGAGCCCTATGAATACGCCGTAAGGCTTCGAATTTGCGGCGGGTGCGGGGCGAAAAAGAAGCAGGCAGAGCGCAAGGAGCGGAAGCGGAAACAGAAAAAAGCGAAGCGGTTTTCGCATGGTGTATCCTCCGTTCAAAAGGGGGGAAAGACTGTGTTGCGAGATTTATGATACCACGAATCGGGCGACGGGATAGCGGGCACTTGCGCACGGAACGGGCGGAAATTAAAGATGCAATTATTGATATTACAACTGTGCTGTATTAAACTGTAGGCAAAGGGAGGTGAGGACCATGGGACAGAATCAACAGGAAGCGCGTTTGAACACACTGCTCACCTATTTCATCGGAGAGTCGGAGGAGTATCGCGGTTTGGAGATACCGGAGCGCCGGGAAGAGAAGCGGAACTTGCTGCGTTCGCTGATGAATGTGCGCATGCCGCGGCCGCTGCCGGAAGAGATACGGGAAACGCAGGATGCGTATTTGCGGGAAGAAGCGGAAGAGAAGGGCATTGTGGACGGAAACGCACTGCGGCCGGTATCGGAAACTTTGGGCAGTAAAAAGCCTGCGGCAAAGCAGACGGTGCTCTGGCAGGGGGATATTACCCGCCTCGCGGTCGATGCGATTGTCAATGCGGCAAATTCGGAGATGCTGGGGTGTTTTATCCCGATGCACAGCTGCATCGACAACTGCATTCATACGGCGGCGGGGGTTGAACTGCGGGCGGATTGTAAGCGGCAGATGGACCGCCTTCGCATTCAGTACGGGCGCGACTATGAGCAGCCGACCGCATTACCGATGCTCACGGACGCCTATAACCTTCCCGCAAAGAAGGTGATTCATGTCGTGGGGCCCATTGTATCGGGCGCACTCACAAAACAGCACGAAGAAGAACTGGCGAGCTGCTACCGTAATGTGCTCTCGCTCGCGGCGGATGAGGGGTTAAAAAGTCTTGCCTTTTGTTGCCTCTCGACCGGTGTCTTTCATTTTCCGGGGAAGCGGGCGGCCGAAATCGCGGTGGAAACGGTGCGCTCTTGGCTCACGGAAAATCCAGGCGAGATAGAGCGCGTCATTTTCAACGTGTTTCAGGACAGGGATAAGGAATACTATGAAGCAATTTTATGAGGGACAGCCGGACGGCTATCAAGAGAGCATTGAGAAAGGCCTTCGCGCGGTCCATGGTTTTCAGCGTTATGTGGGCGGAAGCCTTTTGTCCTTCGGAGCTCTCGGATCGAAGCATATGTATCGACGGTGACATCGGGGAAGTCTTGCGGGAACTGAGTGCGCCGGGAAAGTAAAGGGAGAAATGCGCGGACAGAAGTTCGGCTGAAAGAAAACGGCAGGGCCTCATCGAAAAACGAAAAAGCAGCATCCGCAAATGTGGGCGCTGCTTTTTGTGCCGTTTACGGCTGCGGGTTTTGCTTATTCGGAATCTGTGCCATTCTCGGAGGAGACATAGACCACAGATTCGTGTGCCTCCGGTCCAATCGGGTAGGAGACATTGAGAAGCTGCCGGTTCTTCATGAGGCCGTAGATGGTCGGAAGCGCACCGCAGAGCATCGCGAAGTAGTAGAGGGCCAGATTGCGGTAGTAGACCGGAAGCAGTTCGTTCGCCTTGACCACCTCGTTGACGACCGGGAACGCATCGAAGACATTTGCCTCATAGGCGCGCGCAATCGTGATGGCCCAGTCGAGCTGATTGCCGAGGTAGGTCATACCGACCATGATGAGAATACTGCACACAAGGCCGACGGTATCGAACTTGCCGGAGAGCAGCTCATAGCCCTTTGCGACGCAGACACCCATGACCAGACCCGTCCAGGGTGAGACAAAGCCGAGCTGACCGATCAGCACCATTACAAAGAGGCCTGCGAAACTTCCGATTAAGGCGCCGACAATACCGGCAATCGGGTTGCCGCGCTTACTATTCTGTTCATTAAAGGAGGACTGGGCGCGATTGCGCTCCGTGTCGTACTCATCGCGGGTCAGGAAGCGGAGACCGCCGCTCACAAAGTAGCAGCTGCTCTCATCCGGGCGGCCGCTCAGCTCACTGCAGTCGCGGAGGCAGTTTGCCTTGAGGAATTCGGTGAGCACCGCAGCGGCGGCGGCGCTCCGCTCAAGCTTGCCATTGTCGGTCATAGCGTTCGGGATGGAATAGGTCGCGCGGTAGCCTTGAACAGACGGGTTGGAGAGAACTTTCTTGTTCTCCTTGTGTGCCTGCTTTAAGACCTCTTTTTCCGGCATTTGGCCTGAGCCGTTCGAAACTGAGACGACGATTTGGCGCAGATTGTTCTGCATGATGAAAGCGATGTGGTAACCGTTGTAGATGCCTGCGACGATGCCGCTCTCGCGGTCGTAGTTGAGTCCAAGCTCCGTTGCGAGCTTCTGATTGACGCTGATGACAGACATATGAGCTCCTCTCCGATCGTTGATTTGAAAGACCTTCCGAGACAGTATAGGGGGTATTCCGAAAGAAAACAAGGCCGAGTCTTTCGACGACAAAAAGTAATATATACTTGACACTGGTGAGAGACGGTGTTATCCTGCATATGTAATATATAGACGACATTGTGTCACTTATATTTTGAGGGGAGGTCAGGAAAATGAGTTCTTATTATGCAGGTATGATTTGTGGTATGCTTTCGGCAGGCGTGCTGCTCTATTTGCTGAAGCGCAAGCGGGATAAGGAAGGGACCGTGGTCTACGATGAGCGCCAGCTGATTGCGCGCGGCCGCGGCTTTCAGTATGCCTATATGACTCTCATTGCATTGCTCATGCTCTATGCGGGCTTTGAGGAGCAGACGGAGCGCTTTGTGTCGCCGGGGGTCATCCCGATTGCAATTTTGCTGTTATCGGGGTTGGTGCTCTTTGCTTATTGCCTCTTTCACGATGCCTATTGGAGCTTCCGCGGGGAGAAAAAGGAAAAGCGCGTGCTGATTCTCTGGCTTGCCATGGCCCTGCTTTCGCTCGCGCAGAGCCTCCATCAAATAATGAGGGGCGGATTCAGAATGAACGGGCGGTATTCGGCGACTTCTCTGCTCCCGCTGTTGCTTGGCATCTTCTTTGCGGGTATGCTCTTACTGCAGTGCATCAAGTACGTGATGAACCGCCGAGAGGAGGAGCAATGAAGAATCTGCGCCTGAAAGCTGCTCGCGCGGCAAAGGATTTATCGCAGCAGGAACTCGCGGATCTGGTCGGCGTGAGTCGCCAGACCGTAAACGCAATCGAGAAGGGCGATTATAACCCGACCATACGGCTTTGTCTTGCGATTTGTCACGCGCTGGATAAGACCCTCGACGAACTGTTCTGGGAGGCGTAATCGGAGCAAATAAGGAGACTACTCTACACCGGCATTTTGCAAGGGCGCTGCGATATCGCAGCGCCCTTCTCCGTGTTATACTGTAATCAACCGTCGTGTGGCTTGCAGCGTAGTTTATGTGACTGCGAAAACGGACGGAAGGATTGTTACAGGAGGTGCTCATTATGCTGACCTATCGGGAATTCGGTGCGGAATGCCTGGCGGAAGTGCGGGAAATCTATGCGGCCTGCGGCTGGACAAATTATCTGGAAGATGAGGAGACGTTGCGGTGAGCGCTGGAGCAGTCCCTCTTTTTGCTGGGCGCTTTTGAAGACGGCGCTTTGGTCGGCTTTGTCCGCTGCGTTGGCGACGGGGCGTATATACTCTATGTGCAGGATCTGATTGTAACGCCCGCCTTGCAGAGAAAGGGCATAGGGCGGGCGCTCATGCGACAGGTTTCGGAACATTTCGCCGGTGTGCGGCAGTTTCTCCTGATTACGGATGCGGAAGATGCGGTCTCGAATACTTTTTACCGCGCCATCGGACTTAAGACCACGCTCGGGGGCTATCCCTGTACCGCATATTTTCGCAATTTGCCGGAGGCTTGACGGCAATGCAGCCGGACTTCCGTGCGCGTTTCCTTACATTTTAAAATTAAGAAACAGCATGCTTGCGGGCATGCTGTTTTTGTTGTATTCGGGACTTAAAAAGCGAGAAGAACTGTGTTATAGTAAATAAAATAACATTGAAATGACGGGGCGAACTTTTACGGAGAAGCGATATCATCACGGGGGAAGGGTATGGCGGAAATCTCTATCGAACGACTGCATTTATCGGTTCGCGCGAGCAATGTGTTACATCGGATGGGAATCCATTCTGTCGAGAAATTGCAGGTAACACCGATGGAGAAGATTGCGGCGCAAAGAAACATCGGGGTCAAGACACTGGGGGAGATTCAGGCCGCGCTGCGGGATTTGGACACTTTGCTGAAGCAGCCTGTGGCGTCGAAGCGGCGCAGCGTGCGCCTCGAAGAAGATTTGCAGGACGAGGAAGAAGAAAAGGTCATAGCGCTGACGGAAAAGCAGCGGGAAGAGTTGTCGAAGCATTCGATCGAAGAGCTCAATCTGTCTGTTCGCTCCTATCGTGTGCTCTGTCGGGAGGGCTGTCGCACGCTCGACCGGGTCGTACTGGCAGTGCCTGTTTTTTCGACCCTGCGGGGACTTGGGAAAAAATCCGTCGATGAAATCAAAGAGGCTGTCGCGCGCTGGCTTCGCGACCATTTCGAAGAGGCCGGGGACTTATCCGAGGCGACGGTGGAAGAGGGACTGAAAAGCCGCCTGCAGGAACTCAGCACGGAACTGCATCCGGTGGCGGCACTTCGCTGGGAACAGCTGTACCACTATCTGGAGGCCGAGCAACTGCTGCAGCAGGCGCAGCAGTTTGAGAAGCGGGAGCTGCTGCGCACGGTGCTTTTACTGCCGCAGCTGAAAAGACCGCTCCGGTCCTTTTGGGAGGGGCTCTCCCGCCACGGCGTGATTGCAGAGGCCATACTCTCGGAGCGCCTGCGGATTTTAGAGCTGCCGTTTGACTCGACTATGCTGCTTGAGACTTCAATCGAGAGCGGCGTTCTGATTCAAAACAGAGGGATGATTCTCCTGTATCGCGATAACTTCGAGGAGGCCTACCGTAAAATTCGAAAACAGGATGAGCGCGCGGCACAGATTCTCCGCCTCCGGGTTGAAGGGCAGACATTGCAGGATATCGGGGACCGCTTTCAGGTGAGCCGTGAGCGCATTCGACAGATCACGGCGCGCATGATGCAGAAGTTTCCGTTGCTTTTCGAAGACTATTTTTCAGAGCCTTACCAGCATTTTTATCTGTCGAAGTCCCGATTTTTACAGGCGTTTCCGGAAGTGAGCGCGGAGGGCTATGAGTTCCTCTCGCTTCGTTATCCGCACGGCAAAGCAGAATTGGACACGGAGTTGCTATCGACCTACACCGGTCTCTGGCGGCGCAGACTGCGGGAATTTCTGGCGGAGGAGAATGCAAAAAATGCGCGGGAAAATATCTCCAAGGCCGAGGTAGTTAAGCGCGTATTGATCGCAAATCGCAACACGCCGCTCAGCATCGAAGAACTGGAAGAGAAGTATTACCGCTATATCGAAGCCAGGGGCTATCAGAAGGAGCGGCTGCAGTTCAACATTCGCACCCTCGAAAACTATCTGAGAAATGCGCCCGATATTGTATTCAACCGCGAAAATCTGATTCGCTGGTGTCCCGTTCGGGCCTCGCGTCTCTTTGAGGCGATTGATTTCCGGCGGTATCAGGATATGGCGATTTCCGCCGATCTGATTTTCCGCGATTACTCGGACTTAATGGAGGAACTCGGCATTCTGGACAGTCACGAGCTCTTCTATGCCATCAAGTCCGCGGTCGCCGCGCAGACCTCGCTCGCGTTTCGCATCTGGTGTCGCCGGGTGCCCATGCTGGTGGTCGGCGAGGCCTCCGAAGATGAGCAGGCGCTGAAGTTGCTGCGGGAACTTTCGCCGGTGTCCTTCCAGGCCTATTATGCGGCCTATGAGGAGCGCTACGGCGTCAGGCGGGAGAGCTCCCAGCGAAATCCTCTGATTTACAATACCGTCAACCAATATTACACCGACGGAATGTATGTGATTGATGTGCCGGGTATCGATCCGCGGGATGTCCAGCCGTTGCGCGCGGCACTCGCGAAAAAACAGATCTGGTTCATTGACGAGCTTGAGACCTTGTTTTTGCGGGTCTGTTCGCATACTTCGGAGGAAGCCATCAATGCTGTGGCGTTTCGCGCCATCGGCTATACGCTGAACACCACCTATGCCTATGACGCCGCCTACGGCACGGCGCTTCACTTTTTTGAGCAGTTGGTGTTCACGGCGGATAAGATTAATCTCGAGCTGTTGGACCGGCGGATTCTGGATCTCGCCATGTTCGCGACCGTGCTCGAAAAAAAGAAGCAGAATCTGGACTATATCGAGACCGCACCGCGCGTTCTGCTGTCACGGCGCAAGGTCGAGGAAGTGTACGGACTCAAAGTCGAAGACATCCGGGCCATCCAGACCTTGATGTCTGCCTACTATGAACTGCCGTATTTTAACGGCAGGAGTCTCTGGAATAAAGTCAAAAAATTCCCGCTGATACGGCGGCTTTGGGGCAATGACTGGATGCTGACCTGTATCATGCGCCAGCAGGCGGGTATAGCTTCGTTTTCGGTGGCGGGCGGGCTCATCCTGTCGCGAAACAGCGCGTCGCTGAGCTTAAGTCGGATGTGTGAATGGCTCGCTGCTGTCCGCGGGCGCATGTCCCTGCAGGTGCTGGAAAAAGAACTGAACGGCCTGTTCGGGACGCGCGTTCCGGCCTATAAACTGGCGGAGAAACTGCGGAACAGCGGGAACTGGAATCAGGTGCTGACAGACACGGAGGAGCCGTACGGTAGTGACGAAGTCTGAAGGGTCAGCGCACAAATTGCCGCAGAAGGTCGATATAGGCGAGCGTCAGATCACTGGTCGGGCGTTCTTTCGGCAGAACATAACCGAGTTCCATATAGTCATCGACCGCAAGCGGACGCGCGACAATGTTCTCGCCGTTTAACTCGGTGTTAATGATGCCGGAACAAATGGTGTAGCCGTTCATGCCGATCAAGAGGTTAAAGAGAGTCGCGCGGTCGCAGACCACAATGTCCTTGTCGGATTCGGCGGCGCTTTGAATTTCCTCGGAAAAGTAAAACGAATTGTGCTGTCCCTGCTCATAGGAGAGGCGGGGATAGTCGCGGAGATCTTCCATCGAGATCTCCGCTTTTTTTATGAGCGGATGCTGTGTCCCGAGAAAGACATGCGGTTTCACGCGGCAGATGGGCGTGAAGGAGAGTTTCATCTCCTGAAAGTTTCGCTGCAACACCGCGGCGTTGAACTGATTCCGGTAGAGAACGCCGATTTCCGAGCGGACCTTGGCGACATCTTCCAGAATGCGGTAGGTCTCGGTCTCCCGCATGTGGAATTCGTACTGAGAGCCGCCGTAGGCATTTAAGAGGGCCACAAAGGCCTCGACCGCAAACGAGTAGTGCTGGGAGGAGACGCAGAAGTGGCGGCGTCCGCGCGCTTCGCCGGTGTAGCGCTGCTCGACAAGAGACACCTGGTCCAGAATCTGGCGCGCGTAGCCGAGGAATTCCTCTCCCGCAGGGGTGAGCGAGAGCCCTTTCCGGGAGCGGAGAAAGAGGGTGATGCCGAGCTCCTGTTCGAGTTCGCGGAGGGCGGCAGTCAGCGAGGGCTGGGTCACAAACAGGGCTTCGGCGGCGGCGGTCAGAGAGCCGCGCTTGGCAATCATATCGATATAGCGGAGCTGACGCAGAGTCATGGAACACACCTCATTTCATAGGAATTAGTTATGCTTTTCGAGATATTATAAATATTTTTCAAGAGAAGAACAAGTCGCTACAATAAGGGACATGAGAAACAGGCAAGGAGGATTCAACAATGAGCAAGTGGACAACACCCTTTCGATATGACTATGTCGGGAGCTTTTTGCGCCCGGAGATTTTAAAGCAGGCGAGAGCCGATTGGAATGCGGGAAAGATTTCCCGCGAAGAACTTCGCAAGGCGGAAGATGCCTGCATCACGGATTTAATCGAGAAGCAGAAGGCACTCGGGTACCACGTGATTACGGACGGCGAGTTCCGCCGGAGTTACTGGCACCTCGATTTTATGTGGGGACTCAACGGCATCGAGGAGATTGAGCTGGATCACGGCTATTATTTTAAGGGGGAAGAGACCACGCACGGCTCCTGCCGCATGAC
>ERZ772986.1227-NODE-1227-length-14795-cov-5.507191_pt1 | contig 14795 bp, 15 predicted proteins | sample MGYA00511898_ERZ772986 | MGnify/ENA primary metagenome ERZ772986 (study PRJEB29015, sample SAMEA2737934) | human oral metagenome | biome: human oral; feature: human-associated habitat; material: dental | place: China | collected 2148 ... | reverse complement strand
GCACAGAGCGCACACGATGCGCCCGTAGCGGCGCTGCTCCTCGCTCGCCCAGCGTTGGCGGCGCCTGTGCCACCCCGGGGAGGCCAGCCAGTCCGTATAGCGCTTACCGGCCGCCACTCGCCCCGGGGTACGCAGTGGGCGGCGCCTGTTTCTCAGCCCAGTCATCAGCCGCTCATCTCCATGGCTCTCTCTCGGGTGGGGGCCGGCGCCCGGCTGCGGCTTGCGGCCCCCACCTCAGGGGGACGCAGCCGCTCGATCAGGTCGGGTCGGTATCCGACCCACTCCTTGTCGCCGGCCACCACCAGGGGAAGCTGACGTGCCCCGAGGCGGTCCGCGACCCGCTCCGCCTCACGGGCGGCATCAGGGTCGTCTACGTCCTTGTAGGTGTAGGCCACCCCCATGGCCGTCAGCTTGCGTCCGGTAGCCGTGCACTGCACGCAGTTGGCCCTCCCGTAGAGGACCACCTCATCGCTCGTGCTCCTGTCCATGCGTTACTCACCTCCCCACCGGTGTCGTTGTCGGAGGGGTCTGCTGGCGCGAGCCGGCCGGCCACTGCCCGTAGCTGGTTGGTGCCAGCTCGGGCGGCCGGTACGGCTCCGCAGCCACCGCCAGGTCGGCCGGCTTGGCGGCCACCGAGGTGGGGGACGGGTACCGGCGGCCCCGGTGCTTGAGACGGGTGTCGATGTCCATCAGGTCGATGACGGCCGCCGGCGCCGCGCCCTTGAACAGCAGGGCGCTGCCCTTGGCCAGGGCACGGACCTGGCCGGCGGTAGCGACGTTCTCCCTGACCTCTCCCCACGACGACTGTCCCAGACCGGTGGACCCGGTCCGCCGCTCCACGGTGCGCTCACCGATACTGGCCACGACATCTCGCTGGGTCTCACCGTCCATGGTCCCGCCCAGCAGCATTCTTGCCGTGGCCGCGGCCCAGATCGCCTGAGCGACGTCACGACCAAACCGGGCAGCCAGCTGAGCACGGTCCTGGATCGAGATAATGACCGTGATGTTGCTTCCGCCGCCGGCGCTCATCATCTTCGGCAGTGACGGCAGCACCGCGATGTTCGCGATCTCGTCGAGGCACAGCAGCAGCCCCGGACACAGCCGGTTGCCCTCCGAGCGGTTGGCAAGCTCGGTGGCCACGGCGTAGAAGTCCTCGATCAAGGCCGCCAGGAACGGAGCTGCCGAGTCGTTGTTGTCGCTGACGACGTACAGGGTGCCCCGCTGGCGGATGAAGTCCTCGATGTCGAGCTCCATCCCCGGAGCGGGCGAGACCATCTCGCGCACCTCAGAGTCCATCAACGGCTCGCCGACGCACGATGCGACCGTGGCCCAGATGTTGTCCACCGTCCGACTGTCGCCCGAGAGCTCCCCATCGAGGCGGTCTGCCCACCCCCGCTCCGCTGCGGATGACGTGTTCAGGACCGCGACGGCGTCCCTGGCCCGAGCCGGGCTCTGGGTCCACCTGGCCAGGGCCTCGACGCCCTCACCGGACAGGGCCGCGGCGTGCAGCAGCGGGGCGAGGACCTGGCGAGCGTGAGACTCCCAGAAGGCTGCGCTTCCGCCGGTGCCCTTACCGGCGTTAGCGGCCAGGGCCTTGGCACGGCGCAAGGCCACCCTCGAGTTCTCACACCCTCTGGTCAGGGACCAGCGCAGCTGTGCCCGCTCCAGGACCCGGCCGGCCTCACCGGTGGTGCTCACCCCGCCGGGGGCGAAGACCGCCACCGGTCCGCCCAGCGCCTGGCGGTGCAGGACGGTGCGGGCCGCCATCTCGGCCCTCACCGAGGTCCCCACCACCGCGCCGGTGAACTCGGCCAGGACAGCCTCCATCAGCAACCTTGACTTAGCCATGCGTGAGATTCCCTGAACCACCAGGGAGTCCTCCTTGGGAAGGAAGGCGTTAACGCCCCGGCACCTTCCCACCCGGTAGCCCAGCTCCCAGCAGGTGGGCCGCGCAAGGTCAGGGCGAAGCCAGATCATCTTCTCCAGCGACCTGGCCCCGAAGTGCTGCACCGCCTGGCTCCTGGTGGCCATGCCCTTCTCGTGGCGAAGGTCGCCGCTGCGACCCGACCCACCTAGCAGACCTCGCGCGCTGGCCTGGCGCCACACCCACACGGCCCCGGCCACGACCGGAACCAGCATGACCACCCAGCAGAGCCAGAACACGATCCCGCTCATGCCCTGGGCACCCCAGGCCCGCGCCGGCGCCACAAGGAGGACCGAGGCGATCGTCCCGCTGACCGGGTCTCGACTGACGCTGCACCCGCTGGCGGTGCAGGCCACGCCGGCTGCGAGTCGGGCCGAGGCGGCTACGGCCGCGCCACCAACTGAGACGAACAGGCCGAAGTTCATCATCGAGTCAGTTCCGCTGCTTCGGCTCATTTCCGCTCTCCCATCTTTGAGTCGGTGTTCGTTATGGCCTGCTCCCACTGGGTACGGTGGTGGGCCACGAGGAAGGGGCGTTTACCGACCTGCCACAGGCCACTGCCGATCGAGAGATTCTCGATCGCGTACATGCTGGTGTCGCTCAGGCCCAGGACCCGTTGGGTGTTCTCCAACTGGTCGGACTCCTGCCGGTAGACCACGCGGGTCGACGTGTCAGACAGCAGGCCCTCGGCCACCGCCCGCTGCTTAGAGCCCAATGATCCGACGGCGTCCAGGTCGCTGATGCGGTGCAGCGCGATCACGTTGCGCAGTCCCCATCGACGGACCAACTTGAAGTTCGACCTCATCCGCCCCAGCAGCTTCGGGAAGCGCATCAGCTCATGGGCCTCCTCGTAAATGACGTTGCGCTGCCCCAGGTCGTCTCCACGTAGTGAGGCCTCGAACCATGAGCTGGTGCATGCCATGACCAGCGCCATCTCCTCAGACTCCTGCATGAAGTTCTCCAGGTTGATGCTCATCATCGGCGCCAGGGGATCAAAACGCACGGTCGATGGGCCATCAAACAGTCCCTTGAGGCTCCCGATCGTCAGTCTCTGAAGAGCGAAGCCGATCTCCCTGCCCACATCCTTCAGATCTTCGCTGTCCCGGAAACCCTGGAGTGTCGTGGCCGAGCTGGTCGGCTCGAACAGCTCATCGACGACGGTCGTTAGCAGCGGAACCTCTTGACGCCTCACGGCAGCGCTCAAAGCGACAGTCAGTGCGGACTGCTCAGCCTGGTTCAAGGCCCTGTCCATCAGGGTCGAGATCAAGGCCGTCATGAGCGTGAGACGCTGGTTCTCCACCATGTCGCGCCACTGCTCGTCAGAGACGACCTTTCCCTCCTTGTCGCGCTCCGGACGCCGGCCGGCGTCCAAAGGGTTAAGCCGGTCGCGAGAGGTGCCCCCGATCGTGATTACCGCCCCGCCGACGGCTCTGACCACGCCAGTCCACTCGCCCTTGGGGTCGCCGGGAACGAAGGTTCTGCGTCCAAAGACCAGGTCCCGCAGCGCCATGCACTTCATCAGAGATGACTTGCCCGTCCCGATACTGCCGATGATGGCCATGTTGGTGTTGGACAGGCTCCCTTTGGTGTATTCGATAAACGGGTCGAAGCAGAAGGCCGTCCGAGAGTTTTTGTCGCGCCCGATCAGGACACCGTCGCCTCCTAGGCAGTCGGTAGCCAGGAAGGGATACTGCACGGCAGCCTTCTTCGTGCTGATCCTGGTCAGGCTCGCGTAGGCCGGGATCACCGACCTGCCCATCCGGTCGCCAGCCTCACCCTCGGCAGGAAGCTCTTGCCCTTCCCACAGGTCGGCCTCAGCCTCCTTCTCCCTTCGCCTGTGCTCCCTACGCTGGTTGTTGATCTCATGGAAGCGCTGTTTCTCAGCCCTCGCCACCTGCCGTCGCTGCCGACGCGTCTGCCGGCCGATAACGAGACTTCCTACCTTCAGGGACATCTCACCTCACCCCCAGTCCCAGCGGCATGGTGGCGGCCTCGAAGAGCTCATCCTGCTGGCAAATGACTGTCCGGGGCTCGGCCATGACCTCTCGCACCGCGTTGCGCACGTCCTCCACGCCCTGAGCCAGTGCCTCCTTGCTCGGAGCCGAGACGGTCAGAAGCACCGTGTGGTCCATGTCGGCAAAGCCCGTATTGAGCTCAGCCAGGTGCTCCACCGCCTGGGCGTGGTCCATCTCGTTGACCACCGTCGAGTGAGTTCCCGCCCGCTGCCGGTCCTTGAAGCCCTCCACCTCGCGGCTGCCCTCTCGACGGGCGTCCTTAGCCGCCTTGGCAGCAGGCACCGGCCGATAGAGGAACGAGGCCGCCAGCACGGTACCCGGAACCATGATGGAGTCCTTGAGGAAGCCGATCTCCGCCTTGGCCCGTGGCCACTTGGCAACCCTCATCACCTTGTGCCGAGCGCTGTCGGTACGGACCTGGGTCCAGCCGCCGTCGACAGCCATCGGACCGGCGTCCTCAAGGTCCTCGACCTGCTCAGGATGAATCTGAAGCCTTGTGGCTGCTGCCGGGTCATAGGCGCACCGGATCGCTGTCGCAAGATCCTCCTTGGTCAACCAGCCCCGCAGCTGCAAGCCAGCAGCATCCAGCAAAGACTCCAGAGTCCGCATCCTCTGACGCATCACCGCCGCGGCTCCCTGCATTCCACCGCCGTAGGAGCGCACAGCCGACTTAACCTTCTTCAGGTCCACCACCACCGTGATCGTGGTCTCATGACGTTCCGTGAACGACGCCGCGTCCCGAAGCAGGTCGCGGTAAGAGGCCTGGACCGGGCTGCTTGTACCCGTCTGGACCCGGTTCTGCGCCCAGTAGCGGCGCACATCGGCGCCGGCATCGGCTGTGGAGCGCACGAGTATCTGGATCAGCTTCACTCCGTCGGCTGCACCCAGAGTAGAGAGCAGTCTCCCGTAGCCGTTACCCTTGGCGTTCTTCTTGTCGGTCTCATCAAGCAGGAACGAGCCGCTCTTGACTGAGGCTGTGACGGCCAGAGTCTTCTTGTGAGGATCGCGCACCATCACGGCTCCCGTGACCTCGTCCACGTGCATCTTCATGGCGGCACGGTTGCCTGGAAGACCGAGAGTGCCCTCCGGGCGGGTGCGCCACACCCTGACCCGGTACCGGTGTTGACCGGTCACGCGCCGGATCAGGTACGACGCACCGATCGGGGCCCAATCCACGGCACGACCCTCAATATAGGACACGGGCACCAGACCCAACGCCAGCAGCGGACCCCATACCGGTGCCGTGAATCCTATTCCTCGAATACCTCCGAACACTGGCGTAGCGAATGCCAGGATGATCAGAGCGGCGAGAACGCAGCACACCGCAGGAAACGAAAGGCCCAGAAAGAAACCAGACGAGGACTTGCGCGGAATGACCTCCGCTGCTGGCGCCGCCATCAGCCGAAGATCCCGAGGTTAGCCGCCCAGCCGATAGCGTGGCTGGATGCGCCGACAACTGCTGCTGCGATCAGGCAGATAACGATCCCGGCCTTACCTGCCATCGTCGACCTGCCATGGTCCCACCAATGGCCAGCGGCGAAGACTGCCGCCGAGACGATCAGTGCTGCCACCAGATACATCAGGGCGGTGGCCTGCCACCCACCCACCGCGTTCTTGAGCGTCGGCATCCAGGGGAAAAAGTCCCAGTTAGGGACAATCCCCGGGTCATAGTTATTCACTATAACCACTTCCTTCCATGTGGTGAAGGGGCCGGTATGCCCCTTGCACCTGTATCTGTGCCAAGGTGCGCCACGCCCCTCACCACCCATCCGGGGGTGAGGGGCGTTCGGCTCCTCTGTGCCGCTATGACGACATCTGTGCGATAGTCAGCGCGATCATCTTGGGGATCGCCGTGGCACAGAAGGCACATCCCAGAGCGCCTGCGATCGCTCGCTTCCCCCAGGCGGAGATACCGCCGTTACCGCTGCTGGCTCCCCACGCCCACAGGCACGCACCGATCAGCAGGCCGAATACAGCAGCGACAAGCACTCCGGCCTGGAAGCCACCCAGAGCGTCAATGAGCCCTCTGATGTACTTCCACAACGAGACATCCGGGGTGACGACCCTCATGGCTCACACCTCCTCCCAGTAGCCGGCCTCATCAGGCTCGAAAGGATCTATACCCACCGGTTCATCAGCAACATCCACTGCTGCGAACACCTCGGTATCGGCCCCAGCCGAGGACGTCGATCGGTGGCCCTGATAGTCCGAGCCGTAGCCGCCGTAACCCGACCCTCCAGAGCTGTAGCCGTAGAGCGAGCTCGACGAGTAGCTGGTGGTCGGGGGCGGGGGAGGAGCCTGGTTGTAGCCGTAGCCGGCCGGCGGTGCGCCGGCCACCGAACCAACCGAACCACCACCAGAGCCGACGAAGGATCCGCCGGCGGGGGAGGGCGCAGGCCCCGGTGCGGCAGCGAACCCGCCGCCACCAGCACCTTCTGCGCCGGCGAAGTCCCCGCCACCTACAGGAGCCGGAGCTGGTGCGCCGGCCACCGAACCAACCGAACCACCACCAGAGCCAGCAGAGATGCCAGGGCTTGGTGTCGGAGCGGGGGACAACCCGCCACCACCGGAGCCGCTGACCCCACCGGTGCTTGTGACCGAGCCGCCCGTGGCGCCACCACCTGCTGTGGTCCCGCCGCCCTCAGCTGGTGCGCCGGCCACCGAACCAACCGAACCACCACCAGAGCCACCGCTGGCAGTGCTGGTGGAGCCAGAGGCCCCACCAGCTGTGCTACCAGAGCCTGCACCCGACGACGAGGCGGCTGCGCCTCCTGAGCTGCCGGCAGCCCCTGCACCGGCCCCGGCGGCTGCGCTGGCTCCTCCCGTGGCCACCGCCGCGGCCGCCGCAGCAACCTTGGCTTTCTGTCCATTATCGTCGCCCTGGCTCTGCTGCTCACCGGCACCCTGTGCGTCAGCCCCCGTATCGGCCCCGGAGCCGTCGGTTGCGCCGTGAGACTCCTGAGATGCTGCGCTCTTGACGGTCTGGCCGACAGGCCCGTCCTCGGTGGGGGAAGAAGCCGCATTGATCACTGACTTGACGGTGTTGCCCACCGTGGTGGCCCCTGCGACCACAGCCCCGCGCATCTGGGTGACCATTGACGCCACCGCGTCCTCACCCAGGAAGCTGAACAGCTTGAAGAAGACGGCCGGGCAGGCCAGGCCGCCCAGCATGGCGGCCGCGCAGGTCGCCATCTGGGACAGCGCCTCCGTAATCGAGTCGGCCTTGTCGATCTCACTCAGCCCCAAGAACCCGATCCCCAGCACGATCACGATACCGAACGGCGCCACCAACAGAGCCATCAGCCATCCCAGCACCGTCCTGGGCCAAGACCTGGTCTCGTCGGCCGCCAGTCCGCTGTAGGCCACCGGGGTCACTACCGCAGCCGCCTGAAGATACAGGTTCCGCAGCACCATCACGAACAGCAGCACGATCGCGAAGAACAGCACCAGCAGGCAGAAAATACCGAAGCCGAACATCATGGCGGCCGCGGCGGTGGCCGCCGATCCCGGGGAGACCCCTGCCAGCGCCAGGAACGTGTCCGACGAGAAGATATCGGTGATCTGCTTCGACAGAGCCTCGACGTCCAGCCCCAGCCACGACACCATCGCAGCACGCAGCTCATCAACCCCTGTCGTCAAGGCGACCAGGATCGGCAGCGTCACCATAGACGCGCCGGTAGCCACCACCGACCCACCGGCCGCCCGACGCACTCCCGACAGGCCGCGGGCCTGGATCGCGGACCTGGTAAGCTGCCAGAACGCCAAGGTGATGGTGATCGGGATCGCCACGGAGAATGTCCGCCCAGTCCACGTGTAGATGTAGTCCGCACCCAAGTTCGGCGAGCCCAGACCGAAGACGATCGCAAGCACCGACGTGATCACCCACGCCGCCGCCCGTCCGAGCATGTCACCGATCCAGATCGTTGAGGTCTCCAAGACCTCCTTGATCCACTTGAAGTTCGACGATCCAGACGATCCCGACGCACCACCGTTGGGGTCATTCGGGTTCGTACCTTCGGCGACCTTCTTGGCGACCTTGTCGGCGACCTCCTTACCCGTCTTGAGCTTTTCCTTGAGCGCTCCGGGAACACTCGTGCCCTTGTCCTTAAGATTATTGGGATCGATCGTATCCGTGCGCACAGGCTTCTTGCCGTTCTCGGAAGGAGCCGGCGTCCCACCCTGCCCCTCTTTAGGCACCGGTGTCGCACCACCACCGGGGTCCTCCCCAGGGCCCGGCGGGTCAGCAGGCAGCACCGCCGGTGCCACCTGCCCCTCGGCTGCCGCAGCCCCGGGTGCTGCGGCAGCCGAAGGGGCCAGTACCCCCACCGCGAGCAGACCCGTCAGCATCACCTGTACCAGGAGCACATTCCTCAAAAGCTTCCACATCATGCTTCTCCGTTCGCCAGCTGGATCACTGCTGCTACTAGGACCCCCAACCCCGCAGCCAACAAGCCGCAGCACCACCAGTAGGCCCGCCTCATCGCGTTCATGCCGAACCACCTCCCACGATGCCAACCAGCTCGCATACCCCACCGTTCACGTTCGGGTCGCAGCGAACGATCATGCTCAGGGCCGTCTCTGTGGTCCGTACGAACCCAGAAACGTCATGGACCTGCTTCGTGGTCGTCTTGATCCGCGCCGTCGTGGTCAGCGCATGCAGAGTCTCCCGGTTCTGAGTAACCGTCAGGTAGATGTCGTTGCCAACGTCGTTGCGCAGCGCGGTATTGTCCGTGTCCAGGACTCCAAGCACATCGACCTCGTCGCGCTCACGAGCCTCGATCTGGTAGGCGACGTAATCCGGGCTGATCGAGTCCTTAACCGCTTGGCGCAGGATCCTGTGCTTCTCAGTTCCCAGAGGACCGTCCTCACCGGTCATCCCCGCCAGCCAGGAATCCGTGATCCGAGTAGTCTCAGCCCCCGGGTCGGCAGGCTGGACACTCGAATAGTCGTACCCCACCGATGCCTGGACACTTAGCGCGAAGATTTTCGGGTCAGTGGTCTTCGCGAACGGGGACGCTCCCAGACGTGGCAGGGAGGAACCGAAGTCCATCCCCGTCGAGGACGTCACGTACCCCGAGTCGCCCGGGGCCGCCGACACCGATGCCGGTGCCGACGCCCCAGGACTGACCGTCGGGCCTGGCCCCTTCGCCCCACCAGGGGAAGGCAGACGGTCGGTGTTGGCCCCAACCCACACCAGGCCGGCTACCATCACCACCACCAGGACGAAGACCCCGACAGCCACCATCACGAACCTCGTCCCGCGCCGCGCCCGCGACCACGTCCACGACCACCAGTCAAATACCTTCCTAAGCACTCTTCCTTCTCCCTTTGTCCAACCTGCCATTGGACTGCTGTGAGCTACGGTCAACGTTTCTTTCCCGCCCACGCAGCCCCTGTGCGCAGGCCTCTTTCCCTGGGATCACAAGCCAGGGACACGGATATAAGTCGGGGACCCGTAGACGGCCATCTCACGCACCCCCTCTGCCGGGGTCTGGGCACCGATCATCCGACCGTTGCCCGTGTAGATGGCGATGTGGCCGGGCCACCACAACAGGTCGCCCGGCTGGGCCTGATCGGCCGAGATGTGCTCACCAGCCGTGAGCTGAGCACTCGACGAGTGCTCCAACGTGATACCAGCCTGCGCGTAAGCCATCTTCGTCAGGCCTGAGCAGTCAAAGGCGTCCGGGCCCTCCGCGGCCCACACATAGGCTTTGCCGACCTGAGCCTGGGCGTAGGCGATGATCGCTGCCCGCCCACCGCTCACCCCGGCCACGCCCATAGCCGCCTGACCGGACGACGCTCCCAGCGGTTCGCACTTCACCCCCGCCAAGGACGCCATCAGAGCCCCCGCCGTCGGCTCCCACTTGTCATAGGCGGTTGGTGTCGCCGAGCGCTGCACGCTCTGCGCCGCCTGCCCCGGCGCCATCGACTCCCAGCCCTCGACGCCCTTGAGCCGGTCGTAGAACACCGACGCCGACTTCGACGGCGTCATGATCTCCTCCACCGACCCCCAGCCCATCGAGGGCCGCTGCTGAAACAGGCCAACGGAGTCGTGGTCACTGCCAGTGCCCTCATGAGCCAGGTCCATCGAGCCGGCCACCCCCGGGTTGGCCAGATTGCGCAGCGTGGACTCCTGCAACGCCGTCATCAACGCGATCTTCTGCCCCTGAGCCCCCACCCCGGCGGCGTTGCCCGCCGCGATGATCGCTGCCGCGTTGTTCAACTGCTCCTGACTGAAGTTCACCGTGCCACCACTGCCATCAGGGGCCTCCACCTGAGACTGACCAACCCGGCACGCCATCCCAGTTCCAGCAGCACCACGCGGAAGCTCATGAAAGAACAGGGACACATACACTCCCGCTCCCAGCAACGGCCCAAGCACAAGCACCAGAACTAAGCCGGCACTCACGGCCGCAACCAGCCACCGCGACGACGAACCCGAATCAGAGTCCACCCCAGTGCCCCTCCTTCCATGTGGTGTAAAGGGCCGGTATGCCCCTTACACCTGTATCTGTGCCAAGGTGCGCCACACCCACGCCGCCGCCGGGATCCTCACCGGCCACGCCACCGATGCCGCCCACCACCAGAACGCCCGGCGGCCTCCATGGCCGCCCTCCGGGCGGCGAGCTGCCCCGGCCCGGGTCCACCACCCCACGAGGCGCGCTGCGCGGCGATGCGGGCCCGCTCGGCCAGGGCCCGCTCATGAGCCGCCCGGCGCTCGGCCAGGGCCCGCTCATGCGCCGCCGCCCGCTCCTGCCTCCACGACGCCACCGGCACCCCACCGCCATCGATCCAGGCCGACAACCGGTGAATCAGCCACCTGGCCGGCTCACGCACACCCCGGTCCCCGCTGTGCGGCCACAACGACCCATCCGGACGCCGGTCCACCGCCGCCACCAGGTCACCCACCGACCAACCAGCCCCGAAAAACGGCCGGATCACGCGCATCACGTACCGGTCCGAGCAGCCCCGAAGCACCACCATGCGCTCCTGGAGCTCACGAGCCAGCCCAAGCACCGCCTCCTCCGTGCTCCTCGTGCGCCGAGGCGACCACCACGCACGCCGCCGATCACCACGAACCCGGCCACCGGGCCGCGCAGCGGCCCCCAAGAAGGCCTCAGCGCCGCGCAGCGGCACCAAACCCTTTCCACCCAGGCCGCCTCGCGCGCGCGTGCGGGGGTCAAGAATCCCTAACAGCGGGTAGGGGTGACACCTCGATCCACAACCGGACCCGGCCGGCCCCTCGTTGTCCACAGGCCCACACCCCGCCGACGACGAGGAAGCCAGCGCCGGAGCGGCCGCCACCATCCCCTCGGGCACCACCAGCGACCTCACCGCCGCCTCGTTGCGGCGCTCCAGCACCACCCGCCCCTCAGCGTCCTGACTGCGCGCCAGCGGCGCCCACCTGGCCGACCGACCACCAGCCACCAGCCCCAGCAGACCCCACTGCTCCAGACGACGCAGCCACCGCTGCACCGTCCGCACGCAGCAGCCCGCCAGCCCAGCCACCCGCTCATTCACCACCCGCGTCGTGCGCGAGGCCCCATCGACCCAGTCACACAGGCCCCGAGCCACACGCACCACCGTCACCACCTGCACATCGCGCAGACCCCGCGCCTCAGCCACCTCACGCACAGCCTCCAACCACACCGACACCCTCGGCGCCAGCACGCACCCCTCCGGCACGCTCGCAGCCACCAGCAGACGCGACCGCTCCATCGCCACCGACGGACGACGCCACTTACGAACCGACGAATTCGGCACGAAGCCAACGGAAACCCGCCCACCATCTAAAGCATTAATAGGATTAGAACCCTTAGATTCCAGCTCTACCCTTGCGGAAGTTGCGTCCATCAACTACTCTCTAACCATCATCTGGAGCGCGTTTCGGCGTACTCCATCCAGGCCCCCGACCAAAGGGTTCGAAAATTTCTGGTCGGGTGCTGTTGTTTTGGTTCTCGCCCTCGCCCGGTCCACCGGTCGGGGGCGAGTCTCATGAACCCCTCTCTACGCGGCCGCCCCGGCACTCACCCCCTCCACCGAGAACAGCGCCAGCTGCTCACCGGTCACGATCATGCGGTGCGACGACGCCCTACGCGCCGGGGCCGGCGCAGCCGCCGGGGCCTGAACCACGACCCCCGCCACCACCGTCCGCAGCCACCGCAGCTGAGAAGCACTCAACACCTCACCCCAGGCCAAGCCATCAACGGCCAGGCCCTCAGTGATCCGCTCCCGCAGCAACCACACCAGCGCAGACTCCAGCCCCCCACGCCGACTACCGACGACCAGACTCATCCACGCCCCCGCAGCACCCGGCGAGACCCCCAGAGCCGCCAGAACCCCCTCACTGGCGTCCTCACGCGCCGACCGGTGGCGCTCACGCGGCTTCGTCGACGCCGCCAGCTCAGCCACCCGACACGTCCCAGCCCGAGCAACGCAAGCAGGCACCGACGCCCACACCAGAGCATCAGCCACCCCCTCCAGGCAGGGCCCGAGATCCTCATCTCTCACCCAGACCCGCCGCCGTTCGACCTCCACCGAGCCAGGCGCCGTATACCCCTCCCCAACCGAGAGGTGAGACGTGTCCAGATCAGCGACGCTGACTCGCTTACGCATCCGATGAGGATGCGCATGATCACCGCTCAGACCACACTGGCGATCCCTTTCCTGGTGCCCCTGCACCATCCACACCGAGTGATTCACCAGCACCGCCCACAGATCACTACCACCGGCGCGCAGGTCCCGGCGCATCAGCAGCATCTCCAACGCCGACGCTGCTAGATCCGCCACCACCTCATCCCGCGAGGTCGCACCAGACGCCATCAACGACGCCACCCGCCCAAGCCCCACCTTCAGTGGAACCAGCCGCACGATCTCACTCGCTACCTGGCGACCCAAAGGCGAATCCCACGCCTCCGGCGACGCCTCCACAGCATCCAACGCCGACGCCAGACCCGCCGACGTCGACACATCCACTTCGTCATCACGGATCACCATGAGCTCCTCCTCGTTGATCCCTCACTTGAGTCCTGCGCCAGGCCACTCACGCAGCCCCCTGACCACCTGTGCGTGGCCGCCGGGGCCGGCGACAGCCGGCGGCCACGCACAGGTGGACAGCGGGACCCCGTACCGGGGCCATGGACAGCCCAGCGCCGCCGGCCTGGCTCCTTCGTCGCCCGACAGGGCCGGCCACGCGGCCTGCCCACAACCCCTCAAAAGACACAGCGAATCCCCCTTCATCCGTAAAGAACACGAATGTAATTCGATAAAACAAGAAGCGATCAAGAACAATCAGTTGGAACGGTCAGGACCTCGAAGCCCTCTCGGGCACAGGTGCCGCCACGTACTCACTCCGACGTGCCCCCGAGCCGAGGCTCGCCGCGCCGCGCGCCATCAGGCGCGCCGCCAGGAAGAACACGTCCATCACCGACGCCACGACGACGGCGGTCACCAGCCGCTCACCCAGCGGCCCAGGCACAGGCAGGAAAGCCCCCACCAGCCCGATCCAAGCAGCGATCAGGGCCGCGTAAGGCGTCAGCCAGGCCCACCGGCGCTGAGACCAGGCCCCAGGCTGAGCCAGCTGCACGAACCGGATCGCCCCGCTACAGACCGCCACCAGCGCCAGGCCCGCGGCCGGCACCCACGCCAACGGCCGCGTCACCAACAGGATCAGCAAACCCTGCACCGCGGTCACCTCAGCCCTCAGCAACCCCAGCGCCGCCGGCGCCCACCAGGAAGAACCAGCCCGTCTCTGAGCCTCCTCGCCCCACAGACCCAGCATCAGCGCCACACTGAACGCAGCCCCTAGGAAGCCGATCATCGTCGAGCTCATGGCCGCGCCTCCTGCCCGGCACCGGCCTCCGCAGTCTTGCGCAGGACGTAAGCAGCCGACACCGTCCCCCACATCTGCGACATCGTCGTCAACCAGATGTACGCAACAAGGAGGGAGCCCACCACCAGTCGGCCCCACCACGGGAAGACGGCAAAGAAGACGAGCATGACCGCCATCCAGGTAGCCGCCGAAGCCGCGGCCAGCACGCGCTCACCACGCCACATCCGCCGACCATCAAGCCTCCGCCACCTCACGCCAAGCGTGGCAGCCATACCCACAACACTCAGCGCACCTACCGCCGAAAGCGCCGACAACTCCCAGGCACCAAGACCGACGAACGAACTCATACCGGCAACCTCCGTTGTCCAGGCAGCTCAGTCCTCTCTGAGGTCAGGAAACGAGGAACCAGAAGCTCCTCAATGTCCTCCCGCCGGAACAAGAGCTTGCCCGACGGCAGCTGCGCCGCAGGCACTCGCCCTGACCGGGCCCATCGCCGCAACGTCTGCTCGTTACAGCCAGGGATCATGGATGCCGCCTCCGCAGCCGTGATCAGATCGGCTGACGCAGACGAGGAACCGCTGTGCAGATTACGCTCGCTCACAGGTGTAAATCTTGCACTGTCTCAGGTGTGTGTCAAGTGATTGTGGGTGCACATTTTGAACGTTCGTGGTACTGTTGACCCATGACAGCAGAGATGATCGCATCCGACGACGACACGATGACCTTCAATGAGGCGCTTGGTTTCACTGTGAACCAGTATCTCTTCGCCCACCGTGTCACTCGTGGACAGCTTGGTGAGCAACTCGGGGTAACACGGACTGTCGTGAGCAAGAAGATCCACGGTCAGGTCGGCTGGAGTGCCCAGGATGTCGCCGTAGTAGCAGACAGATTCGGCGTCAGCGTTGACGACCTCATGCCCCGCAGGGTCGAAGAAACCCCCGCCGCGGGTGGCGACGGGGGCTCGGGGTCGGCGCCCCGGACAGGATTCGAACCTGCGACCTTCTGCTCCGGAGGCAGACGCTCT
>ERZ772986.1221-NODE-1221-length-14826-cov-4.950308_pt1 | contig 14826 bp, 13 predicted proteins | sample MGYA00511898_ERZ772986 | MGnify/ENA primary metagenome ERZ772986 (study PRJEB29015, sample SAMEA2737934) | human oral metagenome | biome: human oral; feature: human-associated habitat; material: dental | place: China | collected 2148 ... | reverse complement strand
ATCGGGCAGTACTGCAGTTCATTGATCCGTTTTCTCCGGAATATCCGAAGCTTGTTTGCGCTATGGAAAACGCTTTTGCCGGTGCGGTCAGGGCGATAAATATACCGATCAAACCCGTGCGCGTTCCGTATCAAACTGGCTATTTACCCGGCTATTATCTTTACTGCGACAATAACCGCCCAACCGTGGTCATGGTCGGCGGCGGTGATACGTACCGGGAGGATTTGTTCTATTTTGCCGGCTGGCCGGGGTGGCGGCGGAACTATAATGTACTGATGGTCGATTTACCCGGTCAAGGCTCTAATCCCGCCAGAGGTCTCACTTTTACCGTCGACGCCGGCAAGCCGATTGCCGCGTGCCTTGACTGGCTGCAAACCGAAAATCCCGACGCGCGTCACATTGTGCTATACGGCGTTAGCGGCGGCGGGTATTTTACTGCTCAAGCGGCCGCAAAAGACGCGAGGATTAGCGCATGGATTGCCAGCACGCCTATTTTTGACGTGGCAGAACTGTTCCGCCGTGAGTTCGGCGCAGCGCTCAAAGCGCCCGGCTGGCTGATGAATCTCGCCTTAAAATTAGCGGGGAACATCAATGAAGCCGCCGATATCAATTTGAAAAAATACGCTTGGCAGTTCGGCACGAGCGACTTCCGCTCGGCGATCGATGAAGTTTTCGAACAGGCAAAGGTTGTCGACCACCAAGCTATTACTTGTCCGTCGCTGTTTCTCATGGGGGAAAGCGAAGGTGCTGAACTCCAGCGGCAAACGCGATGTCTCTACGATGAATTTATCCGGTGCGAACTTGATACGACGCTGCATGAGTTCGATTCGCAAAGCGGCGCCGACGCTCATTGTCAGCTGAATAATTTACGTTTGGCGCATAGCGTAGTCTTTGATTGGCTGGACAGTCGGCTGGTTGATTGACAAGGTTTTCGGACTGAAGGGTTGCGCTGCGGAGCCCAGTAGGTTATTTATAAAGATTGGCGCTAATCCCATCGCTCCACCGCGATCGTGCATTGTGCCATCAATGCCACTGCTGCGCCGAGTGCTGCGAGGGTTGGCAGCAGCAAGGCGCCGACTACTCCCGCAGTGACCGGGAATTCCATGATGCTTTCGCCTTTTTCGTTCTTGATGATGATGCGGCGGACGTTACCCTCTTTGATAAGTTGTTTGACCTTCTCGACAACTTGATCGCCGTTAACGCTAAATTCTTCGGTGCGGTTTTGTTCGCTCATGATTACTCCTTACGTTTTACTGCTCTTAGATAGTTTATTTATGATGACTTAGCTTTTTTTGGGCTATATCTAGTATCTTGCGCCACAACTTTCGTGATTTATTAAGACTTGCTTGTAATGCGGTCTTATCTTCGGTTGAGCCAAACTCTAACATATTTGTAATATTATGACACTGCCAAGCCATTATTTTCAAGTAGCGATAGCCACTTTGAATACATAGCCTGCTGATCATATATATCTATCGTACCACCTCACCACCTCTGCAACATCTCAACAGGCGTCCGCAGCTGTTGTATGCCTAAGTGTATCCTTTCGTTGCTCGACCAGCCCCCCGAAATGTCGCGACCGCCTCGTGCAACGAAGAAGCCAGGCAATCACTGAACTTGGCAGAATAATGATTTAAGCGGCGCCCTTATCACTTTGAAGCGAGAAACTCATCGAGCGTATTTTCGACTTCCATCCACCTAGGGCTCAACCACATCACGTGCGATTCGGTATTATTGATGGAAAGCACGGCGTGCTTGATCTGCTTCGCGGTGTGAAGCGGATGGTCGAGCGGAACCGAACCATCATACTTACTATGCAGTATAAGCGTCGGTTGTGTGATAGTTTCGGGATTACCCTTCATCAAACGCCGACTAATGTCATTCATGAACCCACTGCCAGAGCGAAATTGCATAAACATCGACGCGATTGCATCGATAGACGACGGCGGGTAGCTAGCAAGCACGTCACGCGCGTCCAATGTCGTGAGTTGTTGAAACAAATAACTGACTATTTTTCGTGACCATCTGCGGAGCAGCCAGCGCATCACTGCCCACGTTACATGTTCGAGCACAGGATTAAACGCGATACGGGCTGCCATACGAGTACTTTGACTAGGCCATTTCTTGAAACTCACCGCGCTCATCAGGACGAGTTTATCAACGCTGTCGGGGTGAAGCTCGGCGAACCGCATCGCCGCTCTGCCGCCAGCCGATATGCCGACCAGGATGACACGCTCAATCCCGAGCTGCTCTAGCAACTCGTTTGTCGCCTGTTCGAACTCGCCATAGGTTTCGCTAAGCGCCGTATCTGTCCCACCATAGCCGGGTCGGCTGACGCTGAGGATTGAATAGCCGCGACTAACGAAGTAATCCTCACCCGTACGCATGGCGGCAGTCGTGTGACCGCCGTTCAAAATGAGAACCGTTAACGAGCCGTGCATGTCATGTCGATATTCGATCGTACCGCGGGACGTTTGAAGCAGCTCCATCATGTGCAATCAACCGTGCGAGGCGTGCTATTTCTTACCGCCGCGGATCGCGTCAATCAGTTCAATTGGGAAGAGCATCATCGTCTTTTGTGATGGTTCGGTGGAGATACGCTCTAGCGTGTTCAGTGTACGTAGGTTAATCGCACCTTGGGTTTTCGCCAGGATCTCCGCCGCCTGCGCTAGCGTTTCAGCAGCAGCCTTTTCGCCGTCGGCGTTAATGATGTTGGCGCGGCGCTCGCGCTCGGCTTCGGCCTGTTTGGCCATAGCGCGCTTCATGTCGCCAGGCAGTTCGATATTCTGAATCTTGACATTCTCAACATCGATACCCCATTTGTCGGTCTCGGCATCAACAATTTCCTTGATCTGCTGTGAAATCTCCTCGCGCTTGGCCAAGAGATCGTCCATATCAACGTTACCAGTGACGTCGCGCAGGGCAGCCTGGGCAAATTGGCTGGTGGCGTAAATGTAGTTGGTCGTCTCTAGCACTGCTTTTGGCGCGTTAATCACTCGGAAATAGACAACCGCGTCAACGCCGACGGTGACGTTGTCTTTGGTGATAACCTCTTGCTTCGGCACGTCAATCGGCGTTGAGCGCACATCGACCATCATCATCGTCTGAAAAATCGGCACTACCACCCTTAGACCCGGCTCGCGCACGCCAGTAAACTTACCCAGCGTCAGTACTACACCGCGCTGGTATTGGTTAACTACCTTAATGCCGCTCAGTACAAACATCAGTACGATGACTAAAATTACTGCTACTATTTCCATATTGACCTCCTGTTTATAAGGAAATTATACGCCACGTATAGAGCGGCTGGCAAGCGCCTCCTTGATCAGCTCATCAACCAGCGCTCGTGGACTGAGGCCCGAAGCTTCCCAGAGCTTTGGATACATACTGATGTTGGTGAAGCCGGGGATGCTATTAATCTCGTTGAGAAAAATCTGGCCCGTCGGATCAAGGAAAAAGTCAACTCGCGCCATGCCGCGTCCACCGGTCGCGTGATAGGCGGCCAATGCGAGGCGCTGCAGTTTTGTCGCCACCGACTCGTCAACGTCTGCGGGGATAACGACGCGTGAAGTGCTGGAGGCGCTGTACTTATCGTCGTAGCTATAAAACTCTTCGCCAGGAAGAATCTCACCAGGCATACTGACGCGGGCGGACGTACCGCGGCCGAGGACAGCCAGCTCAAGCTCGCGGGCGGTGATCGCTTGTTCTATCAATACGGTGTTGTCGTGGCGAAAGGCTTCGTCAAGCGCGGTGGTGAATGCTTCGGCCGAGTGGACTTTGTTGACACCGACGGACGAGCCGGCGCGGGATGGCTTGATGAAAACAGGCGCACCAAGCTCACTAGCTATCTCGGCAAAGGTCGGTCGCGGCGCATCATTCGCTAGCGTTCGCCACGGCACAACCGGAACGTGAGCGCCGAGCGCCAGCCGCTTGGTCATGTCTTTGTCCATGGTGACAGCCGCCGAAAGGAGACTCGGGCCGACATAGGGAATATGAAGTAGCTGCGCCAGGCCCTGTACGCTACCGTCCTCACCATTTTTGCCGTGAAGCACCGGAATTATCAGGTCAATCGGCAGCGGGTTAACGCCGTCGATGAGCAGTGACCGCTGGCCGAGTTGTGGTGTTAAGTGTGGGCTCGGCTGATTGCGTGCCTCGATCGTCTCGACGAGTCGCCACTGACCAGCGCGGTCGATGTAGCATAGGTTTATGTCGTAGCGTGCTGCGTCCAGTGCCGCCAGCACATTAGTAGCGGAATTGATCGAGACCTCGTGCTCGGATGACTCGCCGCCAAATATGAGGAGAACGCGTAATCTATCCATTATCTCAGTATAGCGCACTATGCCCTGGCGGGGCGAATTTCTAGGCGTGATATAATGAAACGATAATGGCGAATAGTGAAAGAAATAGGAGAAATAGATCGCTGACGCCTGAGGTCATCGGTAGTAGTGACGCAATGACTGGGTGCAGTGGGCGTGAGGTTGTCGGTAATATTGGTGTAGTCGCCGGCATGTTGACAGCCCTATCGGGTGAAGTGTGGCATAATGTGTTACCAGAAGCTGGTCAGCAGGCGACATTTTTTGGTGGTATAGTGGTGGCGATAGGAGGGTTGTGGCGGATATCTCAGGCTATCCGATTGCGTGAGTATGGTGAGCGCGAGTCTGAGCTTCTTAGGGAGGCAGTTGGTAATCTGCCGCCACTGGTCGATAGTATCAAGGATAGCAGCAGGTGGTTAGACGAGCTGTTCGGGGAGCTCGACCAAAAGCGATTGGCATATGAGATGGCGGTTAAGACTGGTCGTACATCAGCCGTACCGCTGACTACTGATGAGGCGGAACGTCATGCGGCACTTGTGCGACTGACCAGTCACTGTTCTGGTGGTGCTGGTCTGGTTAATGTAGCAGCAGCGCAGGTTTTACACTGGGCTGGCTGTGCGTTACCGCCGGAAATGACGGCAGCCGGGCAGCGTGGGTCTCGTCGCAAGGATGGTCAATCAGAGGCGGACGGCGTACATCAAACAACGCTGGATATGCTTGAGCAGTGCGTGCCACTGGATGGTATGACGTGGCGAGAGTACGTGGCGTCGCCGGAGTTTGCTGCAGTCTGTGAAAGCGCTCAGCAGATTGATCAAGGGTTACGTCTGCAGACAAAACCGCTCGGGCGGCGACCGGCTGATTGTTTCTCACACTTTTTACCGTATCGTCCGCGAGAGGATAATTGGTGGTAATGGACACGCGACAACCCCTGGCTGAGCAGATGCGGCCGCAAACGCTGGATGAGGTGATTGGCCAGAGTCATTTACTGGGCGAGGGCGAATTATTGCGGCAAATTGCCAAGCGCGGCGAGCCGGTCAGTTTGATTTTGTGGGGACCGCCAGGCACGGGAAAGACAACCCTGGCGCGGATTATTGCCCGCGAAGTCAATGCCGAATTTGTTGAGCTGTCAGCGGTGACCAGCGGCAAGAAAGATGTCGAGCGGGTCATTGAACATGCTCGGCAGAACTGGAATTTGGGACTGAGGACGATTTTGTTCGTCGATGAAATCCACCGCTTTAATAAGGCGCAGCAGGATGCGTTTCTGTCGCATGTCGAGAGCGGGCTGATCACTTTGATTGGCGCGACCACTGAGAACCCGAGCTTCGAGGTGATTACGCCGTTGCTCAGCCGAACGCGAGTGCTGGTGCTCCAACAGCTGACCAAAGATGAAATTATACTAGTACTGAAGCGGGCGCTGAAGACTTTGAAACAAACCAAGCGGGTGTCGCCCAAAGCTCTAGACTATTTGGCGGAATTAGCGGACGGCGACGCGCGGGTGGCGCTGGGCAATTTGGAGTTGGCGCTGAGCTTTGGCGAGAAAGTCACGCCGGAGGTCGTCAAGGCAGCGGCCCAGCGGCGTTTGCCGGGCTATGACAAAAAAGGCGACACGCATTATGACATCATCTCGGCGTTTATCAAATCACTGCGGGGCAGTGACGCGGTGGCTGCGGCGTATTATTTGGCACGCATGATTGATGCTGGCGAAGACCCGAAGTTTATCGCGCGGCGGATGGTGATTTTTGCGTCAGAGGACATTGGTCTGGCGGGTAATGGTGCGTTGAGTCTGGCGGTTGCTACGTTTGAGGCAGTTGAGCGCGTTGGCTTACCCGAAGCTAAATACAATCTATTTCACTGCGCTATCGCCCTGGCTCGCAGCCAGAAATCGCGCGAAATTACTGATTTGATGAATGAGGCTTTCGCTCTGGCGCGTCAATATCCCAACTCGCCCGTACCGCTCCATCTTCGTAACGCCCCAACCAAGCTGATGAAAGATCTGGGCTATAGTAAAGATTACAAATGGCAAGCTGGCTTCCGGCACGAAAAAGGATTTTTGCCAGAGGACATTCCGCGTCCGCCGAAACGTTAGCTTATCTCGGGCAGCGTTCATCAAACCGATCATACAGCGCCGCGTACACGCCGTTAGTCCAGCCAAAGCCGTCTTGCAACGGATATTCACCGCCACCGCCAATGCGTGACTCGCTATCGACATCATATTTCTCGATCATCTTGCCCTGATCGGCAAAGACGCGCTCAGTCGAAGCCAGCCAGCGCTTTCTAATTTCCTCTGCTAGCTCATCCAGCCCATACCGCTTCAAACCGCAAACCGCCACCCACTGCAGCGGCGCCCAGCCATTTGGCGCGTCCCACTGCTGGCCGTTATCAACCAGCGTCGTCCGCAGACCGCCGTCACGCAAAAACTCGCGCTCTAATTTCTCGGCCACGCGCTTGGCTTGTTTCTTGGTGGCGATACCGCTGTAGAGTGGGAAGACGCCGGCCAGTGTGGCGTGGCTCGTCTGATGACCGGTGCGGAAATTATAATCATAGAAAAAGCCGTCGGTTTCATTCCAACAGTGCTGGCGGATGCTCTCGGCCCGGCGCTCGGCCAGGCGGATGAAGCGTTTCTTGAGCGGCGCCTGGCGCAGTACGCTGTAACAATGGGCGATCGTCATCTCCAGTTCATATAGCAAACAGTTCAGGTCAACCGGCACGAGATCGGTTGTCATAATTGTTTCAATGTCATGCGGATCATCAAACCAGCGTGAGCTAAAGTCCCAGCCACTCTCAGCCCCGGCCCGCAGGTCGAGGTAGACCTTGGCCTTGTTGGCGGAGCGACTGTTCCTGGCGGTTTCGATATCTTCGCGGCGACTTTCTGGGCGCGGCGTGGCCTTGTCGTCGTAGTAGCGATTGAGCACCTGGCCATCAGGCATGGCTACCACGCGGTTGGTAGCCATAAAGTCGATACTCGAAAGCTTGCGTTGGCCTTTCATCCAGAATTTGTATTCGGCCAGCAGCGAGGGGAAATACTCGAGATAGGTCAAGCTCGGGGCGCGCCGGCCGGGTTTGCTGGCGAGGAGCTTGACCATCGCTGCGAAAAACGGCGGCTGGCTGCGACTGAGGAAGTACGTCCGATTGGCAGTCGGGATGAAACCAAAGCGCTGAATCATGTATACATAATTTTTCATCATGCCGTCGATCAGCTTCCACTTGCCGTCCACCGCCAGACCCAGCATGATAAAATACGTATCCCAGTAAAATTGCTCAGCAAATCGACCGCCCGGCACCACGTAATCGTGCGGCAGGGCGATCAGCGAACCCTTCGACTTGTGGGCGCGGCGGATGAGCAGCGGCCAGAGATTGGTGACGTGCTGTCTGGCAGAATCCGCCTGGACAAAGCTCACCTTTTTGACCGGCGATTCAAATTCATAAAAATGTAGCTTCACAAATTCATCCAGCCGAAAGTTGGGGTCACGTCGGGCCAGGCGATACTCCTGGAGAATACGGGCCGCCCGCTTTCGTGGCACAAGATCGACAAAGGTTTTACCGTCAGCAAACACGCGGTGTGACTGCACTTCATGAAACAACTGCCCGAGCTTTTCGTCGGGATCTTTACGGTCGATCGGCGTGATGCGCTGGGCGGTACGGGCTAGTGTGCGCTTGATAATTGTTGTGGTTTTTTTGGGAAGCATATGGTTAAGTATAGCGTGTTACCGTGGGATAATCTATAGTAGCGTTAAGTTTCTTGTGTATTTTGCCAATCGGGAGTTTGTCGGGGTAGGTGATCTACCGCTTGGCGGCGCGTTTTCGCTCATTAGCGTCGAGGAAGCGTTTGCGCAGGCGCAGGGATTTTGGCGTCACCTCCAGCAGCTCGTCGTCCTCGATAAAGTCGATGCATTGCTCCAGGCTGAACTGTGTAAATGGCGTCAGTTGCACTGTGCCATCGGACGATTTGGAGCGCATGTTGGTCAGGTGCTTAGCCTTGCAAACGTTAATTTCAATGTCTTCTTGGCGGTTGTAGATGCCGACGACCATCCCGGCATAGACTTCCGTACCCGGCCCGACCAAGAGTTCGCCGCGCGCCTCGGCCGCCTGCAGAGCATACGGCGTGGTGGTGCCAGCCTCAAAGGCGATGAGCACGCCGCCGCGGGTTTTCGGCAATTTACCGCCCAGCGGTTGATAGCCATGCGGCAGGGAATTCATAATCACGGTGCCTTTGGTGGCGGTCAATAGTACGTTGCGCAGGCCAATCAACGCCCTCGTCGGCAGCACGTAGGTGATGCGGGTAGCGCCGTTAGCGGTGGTTTCTTGCGACTTCATTTCAGCATGGCGGGCGCCGAGTTCCTGGCTGATCGCGCCGATGAATTCGCTGCTAATTTCGATTTGCAATTCCTCAATCGGCTCTTTTTCGACGCCGTCTTCAGTGATGGTGACCACTTGCGGGCGGCCAACTTCAAACTCAAAGCCTTCGCGCCGCATGGTTTCGATCAAGACGCTCAGGTGCAGCTCGCCGCGGCCAGACACCGTAAAACCGATGCCGTTTTCTTCGACGCGTAGCGCTACGTTGGTTTCCAACTCTCGTCGCAATCGGTCGCCAATTTGCCGCGAGGTGGTAAACTCGCCCTCGCGCCCTTTCATCGGGCTAGTGTTTGGGCCGAGGTACATGCTCAGCGTCGGTGCTTCAATGGCAATCGCTGGCAAGGCCTCAGGCTGTTCTTTGTCAGCAATCGTATCGCCAATGTGTGCTTCACTGACGCCAACCAGCGCCACGATGTCGCCGGCAAACGCCTCGTCAAGCTCCTCGCGGTTCAGTCCGCGGTAGCCAAAAACTTTCTCGATTCGTGCTGAACCTGACACCTCGCCGTGTTTCATCAAGCTAACCTGCAGGCCGCGCTTAACCGACCCGCGAGCGATTCGCCCAATGGCATATTTTCCCTGGAAGGTGTCGTATTGCAAGCTGGTTACCAACATCTGAAACCCGCCGTCAGCCGTGACGCTCGGTGCCGGGATATCGGTAATAATCGCCTCAAAAATCGGTGTGAGATCAGCGTCTTCAGTCGGGTCGGCAGGAATCTCCCGCCACGCTTTGCCATCGCGCCCGATAGCGTAATAAATCGGATAATGCAGTTGACTATCATCGGTCGCTAGCTCCAAAAACAGATCGCTCAGCTCGTCTTCAACTTCAGCAATCCGCCTGGCTGGCTTGTCAATTTTATTAATCACCACCACTGGCTTCAAGCCCAGTTCTAGCGCCTTGCTCAGCACAAACTTCGTCTGCGGCATTGGTCCTTCCTGCGCATCAACGATCAGTAAGACGCCGTCCGCCATCTGCAAAGTCCGCTCGACTTCGCCTGAAAAGTCAGCGTGTCCCGGCGTGTCGATGATGTTAATTTTATAATCACCGTAAAAAATCGAGGTTTGTTTGGCGGTGATGGTGATACCGCGTTCGTGCTCCTGATCGCCCGAATCCATGATCAATTCTTGGCTCATCTCGGCCTGGTTGTCGCGAAATGTGCGCGACTGTTTGAGCAGCCCATCAACCATGGTCGTCTTGCCGTGATCGACGTGGGCAATAATGGCAATATTTCGAATCTTGCTAGCGTCCTTCATAAAAATATGGTCTGATGTTAACGCAGACCTTCCTTTGGTGATTAATTGTAGCACAGATGAGCGGGGATGAGAAGGTTAGCCCGCTGAATTATCAGTGGTCGTATCTATCTCTCATCGAGGTATCGTGTAGTCTTTATCATTTCGATATAAATTGCTCTTCGTACTTCCTAGCTAGCAAGATTGCTTCCCTCACATCGCCGAGCGCACGGTGGTTGTGGCTGTTAGTTCGTCGATATCGGCCCTGGCTCGTCCAAGCATCAGCTATTTCTTCGAGGCAGCGCACGTCAAGTTGCCGAAACCCCAAACGCTCGTACAGTGCGGGCATGCGCTTTGCGAGGATCTCACGATCGCATTGCAGATAATAGCCGCAGTGAATCAAAACAGCGTCATTTGCGGTTTGCTTTAGCCGATTGAGCGCTTGCTTTTCGAGCGCGGCCTCGTTATATGTTGACGCGGAGACATCGTTCAGTAGACTATTTTGCGTGTGCATATCAACAACTGATTCGGACATAGAGTGTTTGGAGAAGTCATCGGGCTTGCAGGTCAAAGAAAACGGCTCGCCAATTTGCTTCAATTGACGATTGGTGATAATCGCCGCGACTTCAAGTACCCGCGCCGTATCAACATCGGTCGTCGTATATTCCAAATCCATCCAGACAAAGAGGCCGGGTGGAGGCGGGTCGTATTCGGTGTTGGTGTTCATGGTAATAGTATAACACTGGATTACGTTTGTGGTGGAGGTGGAGGAGTCTCTAGGGCTGTTGCTATGTGACAGACAGGTATACTCAAGTGGCAGTAACCTCTTAAGCAGCCTCTATTAACCACCATGATGGTCTATTTAATCATTCGGTTTCTGATAGGATAGGCATTGACAGTCTCAAAAAACCTTCGACTCACATCGTGTCGATCTACCTCGGGTTCATGTCGAATAACGCGAATCATGTCTGCGCCAAGCTCTGGACCAAACCGAGCTAGCAGAGCACCCTCTGGGTCTGATCGTTGAAGTCTGATGTTTCTGGCTACTCCTCTGCAGGAAATTCTCATGTAGACGTCACGGTCTGGTGTCGCGTCAAAGACCGTTACTTCCATGTCACCCTTTGAATATGCTGCCTTAACAGGGAGCTTTCGACCAGGTGAGCCATGCTTTGCCGTTTCTAAATCCTGCACTACCACTTCACGCCACTCCTTTTGAGCCCCATCTGCACCCGCCTCACCCTTCGGCTGCTGATCTTCCAGTCATTCTTGCTCTAGTGGTCGGGGTGATGAACGCCATTGTTCCTTCATACTGCTTTTTAATATAGCACAGGCGTTCGAAAATTAGTAGGATGGATCGGATTTGACCCGCCCCACATATATGGTATCATATGACTATATGGGGGATGCTCTCTGGGAGTATGTAATTTCGAATACCTTGATTGATAAGACGGTTATATTGTAGCACTAGGCCGATCACGAGTATAGTTATCCTCTTAAATATAAAATTTACCATGAGTGAGAGAAAATAAAAAGAGTAGGGGGATTGTATTTAATAGCTAGTTTTGACCATAGGACCTTTAATAGATGGTCACAGACTGTTCATTAAGCTGATCTTCGGAAAAATGCATTAATCTGGTCTTGTCGTCGGTCCTATGTAAAATATCTGGATTTTCCATCACTATACCTAGGGCTTGAATTGCCATCTTAATGTGTATCGGGTCTATGCTCAGTCTTTGATGAGCTAATTCTGGTACTCTTTTGTTTCTTGTTTCAGCTATTAGCAGGGTGGGGCAATCAGGTATATTGTCGGATGGGGGTATACATATTCCATAGGCGGGCTCTACTCGTGTAAAATAATTTGGAACTACGCCGCTTTGGCTGGAGCTTTGATTAAAACTTATCCCCCAACTCTTACGCTCTAATGGTAGCGGCTTGTTTTCCTCAAGATACTTACAGTATATATCCGTGTGATGGTTTTCAGGAGACACTATTATGTGTCCTATTGGCTCTCCGTCGGGGGATAATTTTCGTGAAAATATAACCAGACCAGACGGATGAGGTTCGGTTTCCATTTCTATGTCAAGACGGGTCGATGTAACGTAAAAAGATTCCATATTCATATCAATATTAAATGGTGGGAAATACAGGGCTCGAACCTGTGACCTCACGAATGTGAATCGTGCGCTCTAGCCAACTGAGCTAATCTCCCATAAAATAAAACCTTGGTGCGGATGAAAGGACTTGAACCTTCACGCCGTGAGGCACATGCTCCTAAGGCATGCGTGTCTACCAATTCCACCACATCCGCATAGCTAACTGTCAAAGACGCGCACGGTACTTTCAGGCGCATCCACCCCTCAATTATACACAACCCGTCGCCCTCGAGCAATACACTTTACGCCCCACTTCGACCGTGCTATTATGAAACTAACAGAAAAAGGGGGACTATGAATAAGGTTGCGACGTATTTGAATGAACATCTGACGGGTGAAGTGGTGATGCATGACGGTGCTTTGGCGGATGCGCAGCGGGACGGGAGCGTGCTGGCGCGGCAGCCGGAGTTGATCGCACGAGTGGCGGACACGAGTGATGTGCGCAAGGTTTTGCGGTTTTGTTCGCAGCTGGCGGAGAAGGGTCACGTCCTGCCGGTGTATGCGCGCGGACATGGCACGGATAGTACGGGCGCGGCGATCGGGCGCGGTATCGCCATCGACATGGCGGCACACATGCATAATGTCGTCGGAATTGATGCTAAGCAGCAGCTAATTCACCTCCAGTCGGGTATTTCTCATAGAGCAGCGCAAGCGGTGCTGTCAACGCATAAGGGTTTGGGTCTGCCGGAAATTTCATTGACGGGTGAGGACGGCACGATTGGCGGTGCGATTAGTACTGAGGCGACCGGCATGCTGTCCTCGGCGTACGGTCTATTGAGTCAGTCAATTCACCAGATGGAAGTTGTCTTATCAAGTGGCGATATCGTGCAGACTGGCCGGCTGTCAAAGCGCGAGCTGAGCAAGAAAAAGGGCCTGGCAACATTTGAGGGCGAATTGTACCGGCAACTAGATAATTTGATAACGGATAATGAAGCGCTGATCACTCGGATTGATGCTAGCGCGCCAGAGATGGCCGGCTTTTCGAGTATCGCCCAGGTGCGGCAGCGCGACGGCTCGTTTGACCTCACACCGCTGTTTGTTGGTGCGCAAGGCAGCCTCGGTATCATCGGCGAGCTGATCATGAAGGCCGACTTTATCCATCCGGAACTAGCCGTGGTGAGCGCCGCGTATAGTTCAATGAATGCAGCGCAGGCGGCGGTTGACACGGCCCTGCAAACGGGCGCCTCGACAGTCGAGCTGATCGACGGGCGGCTCTTCTCGCGGGCGGCGGCACAGGGTAAAAAACTAGCGTGGGCGCCAAAAGAATGCTATCGCGGTGGCGTGGTAGTGGCGCTCTTTCACGCGTTTTCGGACCGGGCGCGCAACAAGGCCACCAAAAAGCTACTGCGTGCGCTTCGCGGTGGTACGGCCGCGCAGGTTGAGCTACGCGACATGGAAATGAAAGAGGCATTTACGCTGCATTCAGTGCTAACCTTGGCGGAGCATCCCGCGGATGAACATGGTATTATGCCGCAGGTATTCTCGGGGATGTGGCTGCCGGGCGTGCAGCTGGACGGCTTTATCAAGTCGATGCGTACGCTCGAGAAAGAATATGGTATGGCCATGCCGCTGTTTATTGACGCGACGACTGGTATGATCAATAGTTATCCGGTGTTCTCGAGCAAAAAGGTCAGTGACCGCCAACGTATCCTCAAACTCTGCTCGGATATGGTGCGAATCGTGACCGGTCACGAAGGGTCGTTCGCGGGATTTGGCGGCGAGGGCCGACTCAAGGCGGCATTTGTTCAGCCAACACTCACACCCGAGGAGCGTGATCTGTATGCAAAAATCAAGCATATCTTTGATCCAAAAGGCATCCTCGCGCCGGGCATCAAGACTGCCGTGCCGATGAAACAACTGGCAGAAGAATTAAATGCTTGGTGCCGGCTGGCGGGCTGAAACGGCTAGGCAAACTCCTTGCGGAGGAGCAGCCGGTCGTGTATAATACTCGGTAGTCACGCGGATGTGGCGGAATTGGTAGACGCGCTAGCTTCAGGTGCTAGTGTACGCAAGTACGTGAAGGTTCAAGTCCTTTCATCCGCACCAAGAATTGACGACTGCATTACAAGAAAATCACCGCTCATTTGGGCGGTTTTTCTTGTGATATAACACCCGTATGAGTAAGGCGAACAGTCATATCGACTACATAGAGTTTCCAGCAAAGAACGTGAAGGAGTTGAACGCAGTAAAAGACTTCTTTACCGAGGTATTTGGTTGGTCATATCAACAATGGGGTGATGACTATGTGGACACAAACGACAGCGGTGTGGGTAGCGGTATCAATGCCGAGGATCCAGCAACTGCTCCGCTTCCAGTGATCTATGTTACTGACATTCAGGCGGTCTACAACAAGGTGAAGACAGCCGGCGCTTCGATTACCAAAGAGATATTTAATTTTCCTGGCGGTAAACGCTTTCATTTTCAAGACCCGGCGGGCAATGAGCTTGCTGTTTGGTCGGAGTAAGTTTTGTTTGTCGTGAGATAGTGTGGATGCTTGAGAGCACGCTACATTTTTCATGACGACGAGAAGATCTTTTGTCTCTTTTTCGTAACGTTTGCTACAATAACAGAGATGCAAGACACGCGAAATGTGATTGACAAATTCAAGGGTCAGAGCGAGGCGGAGATCGTAAAAGAGTTGGACGCCAAGGATCACGGCTTGGTGATCGCTCTGGAGAACACCGAGCGGGACTTTAACATGGGAACGATTGTCAGGAGTGCCAATGCTTTTGGCGTGCGGCAGATTTACGTCATCGGCAGGCGGCAATGGAACAAGCGCG
>ERZ772986.1220-NODE-1220-length-14833-cov-3.493910_pt1 | contig 14833 bp, 14 predicted proteins | sample MGYA00511898_ERZ772986 | MGnify/ENA primary metagenome ERZ772986 (study PRJEB29015, sample SAMEA2737934) | human oral metagenome | biome: human oral; feature: human-associated habitat; material: dental | place: China | collected 2148 ... | reverse complement strand
TCAAGAACGTGGTATCCGCCGCGAAGAAGGTTCGGGCGAGCCTGTAGCCTCTTGATAGGTCCGCGAGCAGCGGGGTTTTGCCCGAGAAGGTGATATTTTCTCACCTTTTCGGCAAAATACCCGCTGCTCGCGGATTGTTTTACCCACGTCCCGGGCCATCCTGCGGGCAGATTGAGGGGTAACCTCATACTGCGGGGTGAGGCGCGCCATCTGCTCACCCCCTAGAATGGGTTCATGGATAACACTAAAAAATCAGGTATTGTCACCGAATGGGTCGATTCAAACGTCAAACCGGGCGATGATTTCTTCCGCCACGTGAACGGCGCGTGGCTCGACACGTACGAGATCCCCGCCGACCGCTCCAAAGACGGCGGCCTGTACACCCTGCGCGATGACGCCGAGAAGCATGTGCGTGAGATTATTGAGCGCGTCGCAAAAGAACAGCCTGCTTCCCGTATTGGTGCACTGTACAACTCGTTCATGGACACCAAGAAAATTGAGGCGGATGGCCTGGGCCCGCTGCTGAAAGAGGTCGCCCCCATCCTGAACGCGCAGACCCCGCAGCAGCTGGCGGTCACCCTGGCGCTGCTCTCACGCGCGGGTATTTCGCAGCTGATCGGCTGGTACACGAGTATCGATTCGAAGGACCCGCAGAAATACACGTTCTATATGACCCAGTCGGGCCTGAACCTGCCGGATGAGGCGTACTACCGTGAGGAGAAGTACGAGCAGGTGTGCTCCGCCTATATTGAGCATATTGCGCGTGTTTTTGAGCTGACTGGCTTGGCGGAGGGGTTCAGCCTCACCCCGGCGGAGGCGGCGAAACTGATTTTTGCGCATGAGGCCGAGATCGCCGCCCACCACTGGGATGTGGTCGCTAACCGCGACGCTGAGGCGCGGTACAACCCGGTGGATGCGGCTGAGCTTGAGGAGAAGTTCCCCGGGTTCCAGTTCTCGCACTGGCTGCGGGCGCTTGGTGCTGACCCCGACAGTATGGGCAAGGTGGTGGTGTCTCAGCCGTCGTTCTTTGAGGGTGTGGCGCGCCTGTGGGAGCAGACGCCGCTGCTGACGTGGAAGCTGTGGGCGGTGTGGAATGCTGTGCATTCGCGGGCACCGTTTATGTATGACGAGCTGGTGCAGGCGAATTTCGATTTTTACGGCCGCACCCTTTCGGGTACGGAGAAGCTGCGCGATAGGTGGAAACGCGGCGTGGGCACGGTTGAGAAGGCGCTCGATCAGGAGGTCGGCAAGGAGTATGTGGCGGTGCATTTCCCGCCGGAGCATAAGGCGAAGATGCTCAAACTGGTGGATAACCTGCTGGAGGCATACCGCCGCTCGATCACGAACCTGGAGTGGATGACCGAGGCCACCCGGGCGAAGGCCCTGGAGAAGCTGTCCATGTTCGTGACGAAAATCGGTTACCCGGATGAGTGGCGTGACTACTCGAAACTTGAGCTGGTTGAGGGTGATTTGTTCGAGAATTTGCGCCGCGCCTCCGCCTTTGACTGTGATTTTATGCTGGAACGCAATGGCCAGCCGGTGGATCAGAACGAGTGGCTGATGTCGCCGCAGACGGTGAACGCCTACTATATGCCCCCGGCGAATGAGATCGTGTTCCCGGCCGCTATTTTGCGCCCGCCGTTCTTTGACCCCGAGGCCGACGACGCAGCAAACTACGGTGGTATTGGTATGGTGATTGGGCACGAGATCGGCCACGGTTTTGATGATAAGGGCTCACGCTATGACGGCACGGGGGCGCTGAATAACTGGTGGACCGATGAGGACTATGAGGAGTTCAATAAGCGCACGCACGCCCTGGTTGAGCAGTATAACGCGTACACCCCGGTGGGTCTTGACCCGGAAAAGTTCCGGGTAAACGGTGAGCTGACGCTGGGTGAGAATATTGGTGACTTGGCGGGCCTGTCGATCGCGATTGAGGCGTATAAGATCGCCCTTGAGCAGCAGGGTATTAATTCGTTGGAGGATGCGCCGGTGCTTGATGGGATGAGCGCGGCACAGCGTCTGCTGTGGTCCACGGCCCAGGGCTGGCGCACGAAGTCCCGCCCGCAGCACGCGGAGATGATGATTTCGGTGGATCCGCACTCCCCCGATGAGTTCCGGGTGAACGGCACGGTACGCAATATTGACGAGTTCTACACGGCTTTCGGTGTTGCTGAAGGCGATCAGCTGTACCTGCCGCCCGAGGAGCGGGTACGCATCTGGCTGTAGCGCCCTGCGCCTTTAGCAAAATCTTTAGCAGACCCACAAACCCGCGGGCAGAGGGTATCGGTTCGAGCAGCGGATATTTTCTCCTCTGTTAGAACACATATCCTCTGCTCGCGGCCTCAGGGGCTAGATGTTAGGTCGTGCGGCGGGTCCACTTGGTGAGGGTAAGACCCGCTGTAACAGCTATGAGGGATGCGGCACACACTATGGCGTACAGCCCGGTATCAGCCCACACACTCACATGTGAGAACAGCAGGCTGCCTAATGCGGTGAAGAGTGCAGTTGCCAGGAAAATAACCGACATAACTTTCCCAATATGTTTGGGGGTACTGTTCTTCTGCACATCACTATATAGTCGAATATTGTAAATAACTATAATTCCTGCGCTTATAAATAATGCACAAAATACACTAATAATTCCGGGAATGATAGCTATACAGTACGCGCAGCACATCAGAAATAGTAGAGTATTTGGGTGAGCTTTTGCCCCGAGACTGGGGGTTGTATGAATAATAGCGGATGCAGCCACAGCACCCAGCGCCGAGATAAACATGCCCAACCCATACATGTTTGAGTCCATCCCCAGGTGCGCCACTCGCCCCAGCAGCAGATACAGAGTGGAGGCTCCCCACACGTTAATGACCGTAATGTAGAGTACCTCGCGTCTAAGATATGCTGAAGAGGCTATATATGCTAGTCCATCACTTAAATCACGGGTTATTCGAGGTTTTTCTTCCTTCACCTCAGCACGAGACACACGCCGCCCCGAAGGCAGATACAGAGTGATTACCAAAGAGAGCATAAAGGAGACAAAATTGACAATCAGCGCAGCTTCAAGAGCATCAGCTGTCTGTTGCGCCAGGATAGCTGCACCCACTAGCGGGCCCGCCGAACGCGATAATTCCCCTACCACCGAATAAACACTATTGTATTTTTCAAACTCTTGAGTATGGAGTATTTCAGGAATGATAGCCCGGCTGGTGGGCGCATATATTGTTGCGATAAGCGACAACCATGCCGAAAGAATGAGCACAATAAAAACACTTGCGTGCCTGTCAAGGTATATCGATAATACGGCGGCGACTATACAGAAAATACTGTTTATAATGTCATAGGCGATAAGCAGTGTTTTCTTATTGTATCTGTCAATAATTGTGAACCCCAGAATACTGGCAAGAAGCACCCCTGCCCCATTGAGTGCGTTCATCAGCCCCACCATCTGATTACCTGCATGTTGGCTCACGTACCATGCGACCACCACAGTGTAGGCGATCGACCCTACTCGGGAGAGGGCGGTGGCAGGAATAAGGTTGTGTGCCCTGCTGTATCTGTTAACCACCTGGTTTATCACCGTTTCATCATTACCCATACGGCGCGGCTTCTAGCTCGCAGTGTTGGATTTTTATATCCTTCGCGGGTGCATAAGAGTGCATCTACACCTTGTTCGTACCGCTGGTTGCGGAGGAGAAGAACAAGGCGTCAGTGCTGATGACCCACTTGTTGTCTTTGTAGGTTAGATGCATCTCTGCGTCATCGGTTATTTCCCGCTTGTCACTGGAAATATCTCGCGCACGGCCATCTGACACAGCGAACTCCCCGATAGTGATTTTCGTTGTGCAAGGCCACGTGTATGTGTCGTCTTTTTTCGTGGGCAGGGGATCTTTAAGGATGAAAACGCACTTGGATTCCCCCACCCATGCCTGGGTGAAGGGTTTCCCAAAATACTCGTACACGCCCTTTTTGTCTGCCTCCTCCATGTTCACCTGCTGAATACAGGTGTCTTCCCCGGTGTTTATGGCGTAGGTGATGGCGGCCGCATAATGCCCGAGGGCGGAGTAGATTCCCGCAACGGTTTTATTGTCGATGTTGGCGGGTTTGACGGGTTTAGGCGTGTTCTTGGCGCGGTGCTTTCGGGTGGCGGGTTCGTAGGTTCCCGCGGAGGTGTCGTAGCTGTCGAACTTGATCTCGCCCGAGTAGTCTCCCCTTATGTCTGTGAGCTGGGCGGAGGAGGTGCAGGCCCCTAACGCGGTGGCACCTGTTGCGGCGATCCCCGTGAGCACGGCGCGGCGGGTCACGGCGGAAGTTCGGGTTAATGCGGAAGTCATAGGGTCATCGTTCCTTTTTGCGGTCGATGGTCGGTTCTTCATTCATCATATCGACCGCCGGGGAACATCTAAAGACCCCACCGCCTTCACTGTGGTGCAGGTAACCAGTGTTATAGCTTGTGAATCATCTGTAACACTCGTGAGCTGTTCCACTTTGCGCAGAGCACAGAAGAAACAGGGCACCGGGTCCTGCGGGGGGCGAGCGCGGCAGCCGCCTTGGCGCGGCCCTAGACGCGGGAGGTCCCCCCTGCACCGGGCGATGAGGAGCTGCTGCCGGTGGGCAGGGCATCAAGGACCCACCGCTCGTCCTTGTACCGGGCAACAATATCCATGGGGTACTCTTGTGACCGTTCTGATTCTGGGACTTCTTCCACTGAACGATTCTTCACCCGGAAGGGGCCGATCCTAACAGTGAACAGAGCTGGCCACGTGTAGGTATCGCCGTCTTGCCGGGGTGTAGCCTCTTTAAGACTAATGATGAGTGTGGGGTCAGCAACCCAGGTGGAGCCGCTAACACGGCCTATAGCTCTTGTCAGAGAGGCTTTATCTTCGCTGCTTAATGCGCTTTTTCCAACACATTCCGCGTCGCCGCTGGTGAGCCCGTGGGTGTAGGCGGCAGCCAAGTAGGCAATATTGGCGTGGAGTCCGGCCACACTGTTCTTATTCGCTTCTTCGGGAAGAATAGGTTTGGGGACGTTTTTGGCGCGGTGTTCCCGGGTGGCGGGTTCGTAGGTTCCCGCGGAGGTGTCGTAGTTCTCGATTTTCGCTTCGCCGCTAAAGTCGGTGCGTTCAGAGCTTGAGGGGCTGGCTGCCCCTTCCTCTATTGTTTGTGTGGTGGCAGGCACCAGTGTGGAGGCGCATCCTGTGAGCGCGGTAGCGGCTGCAATACCCACGGTCATGAGTGCGGTGCGGCGGGTATAGGCGGAAGTTGTCATAGTGTGTCATCCTCAACGATTGGTGATTGCCATATTAGTTTATCTGTATGGCGGTATTTAGTTTAACGGCTTAACCACGGTGTTGCTTGTTATTTTGGCAAGTATTTCATCTCTGGCGGCTGGCGCCTGGGCCTGAAAGCTGATCGTCCTGGGCTCATCTGAGAGGGCCGAAAACGGGTGGAGGTTTAGTTGCTGGTGTACTGCTCGTCGGCTCAAACATTAACCCTGAATATTGTGTTAAAGCAGCGCTAAAACGCTTCGCGCCGCGCTGTCCGGGCCACTTTTGCGCGACTATTCAGGTTCTTTCCGTACAATAGAATACGTTGCCTCCGTACAGGTGCGCGGCACCCGAATAACCGTGCACGGTACGTATTGGCGGCTTCACCGTGACTATTAGTGCGCTACAGAAAGGGTGTCCAGTGTCTGACGTTCCCGCCTCCGAACCACAGTTCGGTGCACCCCCAACCGTTACCCAGGCCCCGGCCAGACTGGGCACCCAAGGCACCCTGGATTTGGTGAAAAAAGAGACCCGCGCACCCGAGGCAGCCACGGTGAATAACGGCGCTGATGAGCTGGCAATAGCGCTGAATAACACCGACCTGAAATCCCCCACGTTGCTTGACACCCTTGAGAACACGATCTCGGTGTACGGTGCCGACACGTTCAACGGTATTGACGTAATCACCCAGCGGCTGCTGAACATGCAGGAGCTTGAGCTCGCCCCCGAGTCGCCGCAGACGAAAGCCTCGAAAAACTTGGCTGAACTACGCGCGCAGATCAACTCCCTGGATTACAGCGCAATTGACGGCACCCCCGGCAAGCGCGGCCTGGCAAAACGCCTGCTGGGGCGCGGCAAAAACAAGATGGAGGCGTTCTTCTACCAGTACGCCACCGTCAACCGCAATATTGAGGGCATCAGCAAAAAACTTAAAAAGTCCACGGACGCCCTGGTGATGCAGCAGGCGGAACTGGTGAAACTGCGTGAACGCCTGCAGGAAGGCATGCGGGATTTGAACGAGAAGGTTGCGGTGCTTCAGCAGTTCGCCGACATGGTGCGTGCCGCCGCCGAAGAGACCCGGCTTGAAGGGGATGAAGAGACCGCGCGCATTTACACCGAGAAGGTGCTGTACGTGACCGAGCAGCGCATCAGCGACCTGCTCACGAAGCTTGAAATTGCCGGGCAGGCGTACCTGACCAGTGACGTTGTCTCCAGCAACGGTAAAGAGCTGATTCGCGGTATCCGCCGCGCCGAAGACACCACCCTGTGGGCGTACAAGATGACCGCCTACATCGCCCGCTCTTTGGGCATGCAGGAGGCGGTGCTGCAGCAGCTTGGCGCCCTGAAACAAACCACGGAGAACGCGATCACACGCAACGCCGAGATGCTGTCCTCGCAGGCTACGCGCATCCAGCAGATGGCGTCCCAGCCCGCAATCGACCCGCAGGTGCTGGAGCAGGCGCACGGCAAGGTGCTGGCCGCTCTTGATGAGATTTCCTCCTTCAGGCAGGGGGCGGTGGATGCGTTCGCCCAGTCAAACCAGATGCTGCGGGAGCTCACCGCTGACTCGATGCGCCGCGTCGAACGCAGCAACGCCGAAGAGAACACGGTCACCGGCGGCGGTTCTGCCCGCGCCATCACCGGGAACTAGCGCCAATGAGCTTCCTTAAATGGTTTCTTGGGGTTCAGGATACACACCCCGCACCCCAGCCCGGGCAGCAGCCAGCCCCACCCGGGGCGGGAGTGGGCGAACATACCGCCCAGACCGGTAACGCACAGGTGTACCCGCAGGTACACGAGCCCACACCCGCCGAGGTGATCGCGGAGGCCAGCATACGCCTGGGACAGTTCGCTGACACGGTACCGCCTCGGGCGCTCTTTCCGGCGTTTGAGATGGTCGAGACCTACCGGAAGATCACGGATGAGGCGGGGTCTAACACGCACCGGGCACTGCCGGAAACAACCTCATACACCCTGCAGACGGCGCTAAGCACCTACCTGCCGAACCTTTTCACCGCCTATACACGCACCCACTCCCCCACCGAGACGCAAACCACCGAGCTGGTGCAGGCGCTCACGGAGGCGAACCGCGAGTTCTCCACCGCCCTGAACCTGGTGCGGGCCGGGCACAGCATGGACCTTGAGACGCACACCCTATTTATGCGTAAGCGCATGGTGGCATGATGGGGGCGGTAACATGATGGAACTGAGCATCGGGCAGAACGTGAACCTGACCCAGGCCGCCCCCGAGGTGCACAATATCCTGGTGGGGCTGCGGTGGCGCACCGACGAACCGCTGCTGCGTGAATGCCTGGAAGCCGGGGTGCTGCTCACAACGGGCGGGCGCCTGGTGAACCGCCGCGATTTCGTGTTCGCGCACCAGGTGCTTGACAGCTCCGCCAGTGTGCACCGCCGCGAGATCATGGGCGACGACAAGGCACAGTTCGGCATACATTTACCGGAGGTTCCGGCGGATGTGGACTCGCTGGAGGTGGTGCTTTTCATTAATGGGGAAAGCTCAATACGGCTTAACCGTGCCAGCGGCATACGGGCCCGCGTCATTAACCCGGCCACGGGAGCCACCATGTTCCGTGCACCACTGGCGCAGGTGGGCCGCAGCGCGGCGGTGCGCCTCATGCAGGTGTACCGGCACCGTGGGGACTGGAAGGTGCGTGCGGTGTGTGACGAATGGGCAGATGTTCCAGCGATGCTGCGGGGGTTCGGGTTGTGAGCCGCTACAGCTTCTTAACGGCGTACCTGGCCGACCCGGCGCCGCAGAATACTCGTGACCACGGCGGCAGCGCCCCTGCCACCACGGGCAGCGCGGCGGCCCACGCACCCCAGCGAACAGCCTCGGCCGCCACCCAAAACACCCGGCACAGCTCCCCCACACCGGCGGCGCAGCCCGGTGGCGGCGGGCGTCGCGTGCAGGCCCCCTCAGTCGTCAAACCCGGCGGGGCGAATAGCGCGGGGCGGTCGGTGGCCCCGCCAGATATGCGTAAACCCGCGCGCCGCACCGCCACCTACACCCCCGCAGAGCCCAACAGCCAAATATCGGGGGCACCCTCCGGGGCCGAAACCACCGAAACATCCACACCCGTAACCGCCAGCCCTACACCAGACCCCGAACCGCACTGGTGGGGGTCCGCCCCGAATATCACCGAAGCGGCGCAGGAGGAACGGGCCTTCATACTTGATGCGGTACAGTCCGGAATCGGCGGGGTGAGCATCACCGGCACGAACCTGCACGCAACCCTGCTCACCTGGGACGGCACCACCATCGACTACCCTGAGCCTTCACGGCCCGAACCCATTGATACGGTCACCAGGATCACTCTCAACACCGACTGCACGGTGCTGAGCATACCGCCGCGGGCGCTCGCGCAGCTGCGTTCGCTGGCTGTGGGCGGAGAAAATCTTATACTGGCCAACACCAGCCTGGGGTTTACCCGAAGCCTGGGCAGGGGCGCGCTAGTATTAAGCGAGAGTGGGTACGCTACACTCGCAATAGCCATTATTGGCTAGAAATAACCACCATAAATAGACAAGAGATAAGGAAAGGTACATGGCTGCTATTAAGCTCACCAAAGGCAACCCCATTAACCTCACCAAGGAGGCCCCCGGCCTGAAGAACCTCACCATCGGTCTCGGCTGGGACCTGTCAATTGCCGGGGAAGCGTACGACCTGGACGCCTCGGTCATGCTCACCGATGAGAACGACAAGATCATTTTCGATGACGCCTCCCTGATCTTCTTCAATAACCCCACCAGCGCGGACGGGGCGATCGTGCACACCGGTGATAACCGCACGGGTGACGCCGAAGGCGACGATGAGACGATTATCGTGAACCTTGAGAAGGTGGACCCTCAGATTCAGCGTGTGCACATCCTCGCCTCCATCTACGAGGGTGAGAAGACTGGCAAGAACTTCGGTGTGGTGCGCAACGCCTACGTGCGCCTGATTAATGACGACACCAACGAAGAGATCGCCCGCTACGACCTGTCCGAAGACTGCTCGGCGGCACCGGCGGTGCTGTTCGCTGTGGTGTACCGCCATAATGGCGAGTGGCGTTTCAAGGCTGTGGAAGACCCCTTCACCGGTGGCCTGCCGCACCTGCTCACCTCTTACGGTTTTACCGTCTAGAACCCTCTAGACAGCACACACACGCTCTATAAGGAGAGCTTTTAATCAATGGCATTGTTGAAATTCTTCAAATATGACCTGCTCATCACCCTCGCGGCGCTCGTTGTGGCGATGTTCTACGGCGGTGTTTCGGGCATGGTTTCCGCCGCGATCCTGATCGTGCTTGAGATCGTGTTCTCATTCGACAACGCGGGCGTGAACGCAAAATACCTGAACAAGATGTCGCACGCCTGGCGCCGTATCTTCCTGACCGTAGGCGTGCTCGTGGCGGTATTCGGAATGCGTCTGGTGTTCCCGTTCCTGATCGTATGCCTGGCCGGTAACGTGGGACCGGTCGAAGCGTGGAACCTGGCCATGGAGCGCGGCGACCCGCACACCCCCGGCACTTACGGCTACATTCTGGAATCGGCGCATCACACGATCGCCTCTTTCGGCGGCATGTTCCTGCTGATGCTGTTCCTCTCATTCCTGTTCGAGGCAGGTAAGGATGTGCACTGGCTGGCGGTCATTGAGAGGCCGCTGGCTAAGGCGGGGCATTTCGACTCAATGCCGGTGCTGGTTTCGGGTGCGATCCTGTTGGCGGCCGCGCAATTGTTCGGGGCCGAGCACCATGAACAGTACACGATCCTGCTCTCCGGGCTGCTGGGTATGCTCACGTTCCTGGCGACGAACGGTCTGGCGACGTTTATGGAGGACCGCAATGAGGCTCAGGAAGAGTCTTTGTCGGAGGTCGCCATGCTCACGGGTAAGGCCGCGTTCTCCATGTTCATCTTCCTGGAGGTGCTGGATGCGTCATTCAGCTTCGACGGGGTGCTGGGCGCTTTCGCGGTGACTTCCGACCCGATTATTATTGCGATCGGCCTGGGTGTGGGCGCCCTGTTCGTTCGTTCAATGACGATCTACCTGGTTGAGAAAGGCACCCTGCAGGAGCTGCGCTACCTGGATCACGGCGCGCACTGGGCGATCGGTGTTCTGGCGCTCATGCTGATAGCGACCCTGAAGTGGGATATCCCGGATTATGTGATCGGTTTATCTGGCATCGTGTTCATTGCGGGTTCGGTCATCTCATCCCGCCGCGCTAACCGTGCCGAAGCCGCCGAGAATGATGGGGACGCCAAAGAACCCGTAGCCTCGGGAAGCTCAACCGATTAGGCCGCCCTGTGAGCGTGTCCGTAACCGCTGCCGGGTGGCCGCCCCACCGTGTGGGTGCTGTCGCCCGGCGCGGCATGACAACTAACGTACAACGATGTAGAAGGGTATAGAAACTATGGCCATTAACCTTTCAAAAGGCCAAAAGATTAACCTGTCAAAAGATAGCGGCCTCACCCAGGTACGCCTGGGGCTGGGCTGGGACCCGATCAAGGTGAAGGGCTTCTTTGGGCGCACCAAGGAGAAGGCCGTGGACTTGGACGCTTCGGTGCTGGCCTATGATGCCTCGGGGCAAATGGTTGAGGCCGTGTTTTACGGGTCGTTGCGTGCCGCAAACGGCTCAATCATTCACCACGGTGATAACCTCACCGGTGCCGGTGATGGCGACGACGAGGTTATAGACATTAACCTGCCCGGGGTGGATGCCCGCGTCAACACCCTGGCGCTGGTGATCACCTCATATTCGGGTGATCAGTTCAGCAGTATTGAGAACGCGTTTGTGCGCGTCGAAAATGTGGAAAACCGGCAGGAGCTGGCCCGTTTTGAGATGACGCAGAAAGGCTCGCACACGGGCCTGATGGTCGCCTCCATTAGCCGGGACGGGAACGACTGGGTGTTTAAGGCCGTGGGTTCGCCGCTGCCGGGCGCCGCACGCACCCCGCGGGACGTTATCGACCCGGCCCGCGCCTACCTGTAACCTGCCAGCTAACGCGAACCGTAGAAGCAGGTTCCGGCCCGTGATACAGGGGTGCCCCAGATGGTTAGCCATCTGGGGCACATCTGTTACGTACTTTAGTCAGTCATGGTGCACACCCGACATGTCGGCGGCGCTGCACCAACCAGGTGTCTTTGAAGCAGACACAGGTAACCGCCTAGATTGAACTGCTGGGTGAGGCACTGGCTGATGCACCCGGCGGCTGAGAGTTGAAGTCACTAAGATGCCACGCACCATTCGAATATTTGGCAGTAAGTTCACCCTTATGTGTGCTCTTCCGTTCTGTCTCTTTGAGCTCGCGCACATTTCCGAAAGCTACTATATATTCCCCGAAGTCAGACGTGAATGTAACTGGCCAATAGTAGATATCATCACGTTTAGTAGGCTGGGGTTCTTCCAGAAAAAACGTAATGGTGGGATTGCCAAACCATGCATCCCCCTCTTTAAACGCCTTGAACATATCCTTGATAGAACTATTCTTAGCAATATCCCGTTTACCTTTGTCGTTGAGGTCTGACTGCTCAAAATACTGGTCGTCCCCCGTAGCGAAAAGATACTGTAGCGACGCTATCATGAAAGCAAGAGACGAGTAGAGGCCCGCCGCTGACTCCTCACGAATATTATCAGGCTTAACAGGTTTGGGCACGTTCTTCGGTGGCTGGGTACGGGTAGCTGGCCTGTAGGTTCCCGCAGAGGTGTCGTAGCTTTCGAGCTTCACCTCACCTCTATAGTCTTTCTCGGGCTCTTTTGTCTGATCATCATCAGAAATATCTGAGGCAGAAGAGTTTATATTTAACCCGCTGCAGGCGGTTAAAAACGTAAGGGAGCCAGCGCCTAAAAAGCCAAAGGCGGCACGGCGGTTCACTATGAATGTCATGTTAGGTTTCCTTTCAGCTGGGAATAACCAGCCTCAGCATCATACTGAGCTTTCACCACGGTGAGCGGGGGTTTTCCAGCCCAAATCTGCGCTGCAGCTTTTTGCGCAGGCAAGAATTTTCTGCATACCCAAGGTGCAGGGGCGACTTACGGCTTCACCGTTGAAGAGAGCGCCTGAATACCGGCAAGCTCCCACACGCCACCCGTATACTCACCACGCATAACAACTTTGCTACTAGTTTTCCGTTCATTAGCAGGCATATCGCGCACTTGACCGGCAGCCACTAGGTAGGTACCTACTGCGACTGTGATGGTTGCTGGCCATAGATAGTATTTACCCGATTTATTGGACGAGGATGTTTCTAGGGTGATGACATACTTGGGATCTTCAAACCAGACTTCACCTGTTTGCAGAACCGAGTACTGTTCAACCATTATGTCGTAGTTTTTCTTCTCCTCTGGGTGAAGTTTGACCTGCTCAGTGTATTGGGAATCCCCAGTGGTCATGAGGTACTGCATTGAGGCCGCCATGAATGCCAAGGATGAGTAGAACCCTTCCTCAGAGTTCTCGTTCATGTTCTTTGGTTTGATGGGCTTGGGCACGTTCTTCGCTGGCTGGGTGCGGGTAGCTGGCGAGTAGGTTCCCGCAGAGGTGTCGTAGCTTTCGAGCTTCACCTCCCCTTTATGGTCTACCGACGACGAGCTGGGCGGTGAATTAGAGGCACCAGAAGACGACGGACTCGCTGGACCGGCAGAGGCACTGGACGATGCGCTACTACTCTCAGCCTCTTGATGCTTCACAACGGTTCTTATAGGGGCACAGGCAGACAACAATGCCGCAGCAGATCCAGCACCTGCAAAGTTCAGCGCGGCACGGCGGTTAAATACGGAAGTCACAATATTATCGATCTCATTTGTCCAGATTCAGGATGTTTGACTCTTTTATTGTAGCTAAAATTCGTTTTTATTGCCTTAAATTTCATTTTACGAGTCATCTGAAAGATCATAGGTCATAATGGTAACTTCCCACACACCACCAGTGTATTTCCCTTTCATATACCCCTTTTGAGGCTTTTCAGCCCCTGTAGAGGGCACAGGGGCTGTCTGACCTTGTGCGTTATGGACATTTTTACCGTAATCAAAAACGACCGTAGAGGGCCATGTGTAACTAGAGCCTGACTTGGTGGGCTGGTCAGTTGTTAATGTAATAACAATCTTGGGGTTTTCAAACCATGCGACACCGCCTGCGATATATTGTGCCATCTCGTCGTAGTCACTCAGGTCCTCTTCCTCATCAGTCTTTACCTGGTCCAGGTATTGCCGGTCGCCTGTTGTCACAAAATACTGGAATGAAGCGGCATAGAAGGCGATTGTTGAGTATAGACCAGCCACCGAGTTTTCATTCATATTCGCTGGCTTAATGGGTTTAGGTACGTTCCGCGGGGGATGCTCGCTGGTGCCGGGCTCATAGGTGCCTGCGGAGGTGTCGTATTTCTCTAGTTTTGCCTCACCTTTATAGCTCTTTGCAGACTCCGAAGATGCTGGTGAAGACGATGACGTAGAGGCCGCAGGGCTCACGGACTCCTCAGACGGCTCCGGAGAATGTGAATTGGGGCTGCTGCTACTACTGCTACTGCTTTCACCGCTACTTTTCTTAACGCTTCTTAGCGGGGCGCAGGCCCCTAAAAATGCAGCAGACCCTGCGCCCAGAAGACCCAGGGCGGTACGGCGGTTAAACACGGAAGTCATGACAGGGGTCGCATCCTTTCCACATAAGGTGATCGCGCACTCTTATCATACAGCGGCAGCTCACCTACTGAATGCCTGATGAGCTGAAGTTAACAGCCTCGCATTTACCCCTGAACAAGACATACGACGTTTCCTATTCCCAGGTTTATGTATTTTGCTCTACCGAACCGGCGTGTCAGCTAGATTGTATCGAACCGAGAGTGTCAATTTTCCACACACCATCTACGTATTCACCGCGGAACACAGCGTTCATACTGTTCTTCTGTTCGCTGGCGCTAAGGGCTTTTGATTTCCCATTGATAGCATATGCATGCGTACCGAAAGATACTTTCACCTCAGCCGGCCATAGATAATATTGATTTGCTTTACTGGGCTCCGAATTCTTCAGGTCAAATACTACTTTAGGGTTTGAATACCAGATAACCCCACCTGCTATATAGCTGATTAATTCGTTGAATTTTTCCCCAAAACTTTCTTTTTCTTTCTGCCCTAACTTGACCTGATCCATGTACATTGTATTCCCAGAACGTAGGGCATACTCTAGCGCCGCCGCATAGAACGCGAGGTTTGAGTAGAACCCAGCCTCCGATTTTTCGTTCATATTGTCAGGTTTAATGGGTTTTGGCATATTCCGGGGCGGGTGTTCACTGGTACCAGGCTCGTAGGTACCCGCCGAGGTATCATATTTTTCAAGTCTCGCTTCACCACTGTAGTCTTTTTTCTGTGCAGTTGGCGAAGCCGATGCCGTGCCAGCAGGACTTTCAGAAGCTGATTCGCTAGGGTTCTCTGCACCTTTCTTGACACTTCTTAGCGGGGCGCAGGCCGCTAAAAATGCAGCAGACCCTGCGCCCAGAAGGCCCAGGGCGGTGCGGCGGTTCAATACGGAAGTCATGACAGGGGTCGCATCCTTTCCACATAAGGTGATCGCGCACTCTT
>ERZ772986.1215-NODE-1215-length-14858-cov-8.514761_pt1 | contig 14858 bp, 12 predicted proteins | sample MGYA00511898_ERZ772986 | MGnify/ENA primary metagenome ERZ772986 (study PRJEB29015, sample SAMEA2737934) | human oral metagenome | biome: human oral; feature: human-associated habitat; material: dental | place: China | collected 2148 ... | reverse complement strand
GTCCCAGGGCTCGACCAGAGGGTGCTCCAGCAGCTGGGCCAGCGCCTGGCCGGCACTCAGGTCGCCTGCGGGGCCGAATGGGGGTTGAGCTCTGCCTCTCAGAACAGAGCCGTCGGCGAATCGCACCGCGGCGCGGATCCTCCGTGCGCGTGCGATCAGGTCCTCGGTGACGGCGGTGGTGTCGAGGCGCAGCGGCGCCCAGCAGAGATCCCCGGCGGGCACCGCGACACCCGCCTCGTCGAACTGCTGCAGCCGCTTGATGAGGTCGTCCGGGTCGATGGTGAGGTCGTCATGGCTCGGCAGGGACACGACGGCGGGCACCTCCGCCAGCCTGGGGCCGAGATCCCGGGCGCGCGCTTGCGTCATATGACCTGCGGCCTTCCCAAGAGGGCGCTGCCACTCGGCGCAGACATCGAGCCCCAGGCGGTGGCGGGCGTTGACGCCGTCGATCCCGCCCAGCGCCAGCTCCGCCTCCCCGGGGTCGCGCCGCACGACGGCGTGCAGCGTGGCGACGAAACGCTCCGCCACCAGCGGGTCCTCGGAGCGCTCCAGCGCGGCGGCAAGCTCGGTGAGGTGCTCGGCGGTGGCCGGACCGGGGTCGAAGGCCGGGACCCGCCAGGCGGGCGGGACCGGGAGCCAGGGCAGCGGCTCGACGTCGTGCTCAGGGGTCTGCGCGGCGACGCCCCAGACCTCGTGCAGCCGCTGCGCCGCCTTGGCGATGGCGCCGTCGCGTGCCAGCAGGTCGGCCAGCAGCGGTTCGAGGCCGGCGACGTCCGCGGGGGTGGGCCGGGGCCTGCGGCCCAGGGCCCTCAGGAGCGCCTTGGCCGCCTTCTGGGTGCGGGCAGCCCCCGTGATGACCAGCAGGTCGGGCAGGTACTCGTCGCCCAGCGCCGCGGCGCAGCGGGTCCCGAGGCCCTCCAGGAGCGGCCCCTCCCCGGTGGCCAGGGCGCCCAGGAGAAGATCGGCGTGTTCGCGAAGCTCATCGTCGGTGATCTCCAGGTCCGACAGGAGGCGCCCCCAGTCGGCGCGGTCGCTGGGACGCGATGCGGACTCCAGCCCGGCCAGGCAGATGCTCAGGCGGCGCTCGCGGGGCAGCAGATCCAGGTGCAGCAGGTCACCGAGGGCTCCGTGCGGGGGCAGATGCACCTCGACGGCGAGGCTGAGGTGCTCCTCCGCCTCGCCCCTGAAGGGCTGCGGGTCGCTCTCGCCGTTGAGGGCCCCCAGGGCCAGCGTCGTCCAGGCGACGGCGTAGCCCAGCCGGCGGGGCGGCTCCAGGCCCAGGTCGCGGACGACCCGGACCCAGGAGCTGGCGTGCCGCGGGGTCTCCCGCACGTCGGCGATGTCATGGCCGCTCGACTCCCGGTCGATGTACTCGGCGGCGAACGTCGTCCCACGCTCGGTGAGCAGCGCGACGACCAGGTCGTTGCTGAAGAGTCTGGACCAGTGCAGCGATACCGCCCGACGGGCCGTGACACCGCACCGGATGGCGAAGGCCAGGAGCGCGACAAGATCGATGTCCTCGGGGAAGACCGAGCGGAAGCAGAATGCCTCGTGATCGGCCTCCTCCCAGTCTCCCGACCTCAGGCCGTCGCGGACGGTGCGCTGCTGCTGGGATGTGCCGATGGGAAGCGCCGGCCACTGCTCGGAGGTGGTGCCGGCCCAGCCGAGCTCGCGGAAGACGTCGATGGCGGCCGCCTGCTTGATGTTCATGCGCGTGCCTTTTCTGTCGTCTCTGTCGCCTTTTCCGCCCTGGTGATCAGCCGGGTCGCCAGGACGTGCTTGCAGGGGCCGCGGGACCCGGCGTGCCGCAGGTACCAGGTGCAGGTGCAGCCCTCGTCCGGGAGCTCGCCCTGGACGCGGTATCCGGCCTCGCCGCCGGCCACGAGCCAGTGGTCGCCGTCGGGAGTGACGGCCCCGGCGTCGACGAGCCGCTGCGCCGCCACCAGACGGGGATTGTCGCGTTCGACGCGGCTCGGGTCGTGGGGCAGCTCGCGATGGAACCAGGCCTGCTCGTGGTTGTCCCAGCCGACCCGTCCCGATCCGCCGAGCACCGCCAGGGCCGCCCGTACCCGGGGTTCGGGCAGGCTCGCCTCCCGGGCCAGACGGGACTCATCGATGTGCGGGTCGAAGGCCAGCAGCGCCGAGAGCAGGTCGGCGTCCTCGGCGACATTCGGTGCGGCCAGGGCCGTCAGCAGGGAGCCCTCGCCGGAGAACCCTCTGGAGGGCTCGACGGTGAGCACGAGCGTGAGGCGGGCTCCGGGCAGGGCGAGCTCCAGGGCGGTGGCGCCGTCGCCGTCCGCAGGGGCGTAGACGGTCAGGCCCTCCAGGTGGGCCAGCAGCCGGGCGACGGCGGCAAGGCGATGGGTACCCATCAGCCGCACCCCTCCGGGCGTGCGGTGGGGCTTCGTCACCAGCTGCCCCCGTGCGGCGCTCAGCCACACCTGGTCCGTGCGTGCGGCGCCGGCGCGGGGAAGGGTCTGCACGAAGCGGCGCGCACCGGCGGCGCCGACGCTGAACCGCTCGACCAGGGGCTGCGTCAGCTCGGCGGCGTTGCCGAGGGCCCGCACCCAGCGGTCGGGCATCTGCACGTGGCGCTCCTCCACCGACTCGGCCGGAGTGGAGGCGCGCAGCCGATCGGTGCCGACGTCGAGGTGCAGCAGCCCGCCGCGCGGCACCCGGGCGAGGGCTCGCCGCATGGCCGGACCGATGTCGACGTTGGTGGTGCCGTGGCCGATCTGACCGCCGTCGAGTCCGGAGGCCAGGAGATCGAGGCGGGCCAGCACCCCGTTGCAGGCGGAGAAGCACTCGGCTCGCAGGCGGTCCCCGCCGGCCGTGAGGATGGGGTCGCGCACGCCCACGGGAGCGGGGCGGAAGTAACGGGTGGAGGCGATATCGGCCAGTACCAGCAGCGAGCGGGTGACCACGACCGGATGCGCGGCGAAGCCGTGGAAGAACCCGGGCCGGTCGACCAGGCCGGTGGGGGTGAGCGCGGGGGCCAGGTCCAGCGTCAGGCCGTCATCGGTGAGAGCCGAGCCGTGCGAGAAGGTGCGCATGCCGGGAAGTGTATCGAGCGCCACAGGCGCGGGCCCCTCGTCGAGATCGGTTCACTTCCGCGTCGAGATCGGTTCATGAGTCTGGGCAGGCGTCTCGGCTTCCGGGATACTGCGGCACCCAGCGGCGCAGGGCCGGTGCGCCGAACCGATTTCGAGCCGGAGTACGACCGATCTCGGCGAAAGGAGGCTGCGCCGCACTCCCGACCCGGCCTGTGCCCCGTCGGAGCCTGGGGACCGCACCGGGCCGGGGCGGGTGGCTGCGAGCCGGCTGAGGAGAGCCGTTACGGAGGAGCTGCTCGTACCTGTTCCGACGAACATGGGCTGTACTCCACCTGGACATGCCGTTGCCAGGGCGCGACCATGGTTCGAAGCCGTCATGACGTTGCCGGAGGTCGGCTCATTCCGAGCCGGTCACAGGGAGACAGGTCGCGGACGATGCGGGCGCGCACAGAGAGGTGAGATCTATGACGACATCCCCGGCTGAGGGGCAGGAACCCCCGGAAGGCTCGTCTGCACCCGTGTCTGCTGCCTTGCCTTACGGCGAGGCGCCAGACCGGCAGTCGTCCGCCCGCGGCGCGCCCGGGGCTCAGCAGCCGCCCTCGGGGCAGGCCCTCGGCGGGGTGGCCCCTCCTGCCGGTACGGTCTCGCCCGGCGGGGTGGCCCCTCCTGCTGGCTCGGCCTCGCCCAGCGGGATGTTCGCCCAGGCGCCCACCGGCATGGCTCCGCCTGCCGGCCCGGCCTCGCCCGGCGGGACGTTCGCCCAGGCGCCTGCCGGCATGGCTCCGCCTGCCGGCATGGCCCCTCCCACCGGCATGGTCGCCCAGCCGCCCGCCGGCATGGCCCCGCCCTACGGCCAGGCCGTGGCGCCGGGCTTCCCGGCCCGGGGAGGCCTCCAGCCCCCGGGAGTCCTTCCGCCTCCGGGGAGGCCGCGCATCTGGGCCAGTGTCACCGCCCTCGTCCTGCTTCTGATCTCTCTGGTCCCCAACGTGCTCGACCTCTTTACGGTCATGGTCCACGGCAGTGAGCTCTTTCCCGGCGACTCCCTTCCGATGGTCATCGTCGGCGAGCTGGTCAGTACCGGCATGGTTGCGGCGGTCATCGGCGCCATCCTGGCCGCCCTCAGGCGCCCGACCGGTCTCGTCCTGGTGTCGGCGCTCGTCATGGTCGGCATGTACCCGGACTTCCTGGGGTTCAACCAGGCGGACCTCTCCTACAATTTCATGGGGTTGCCCTCGGCGATCATAGGACTGATCATCCTGCTCCTGCGGTTCGCGGCCGGCGTCCTCCTGCTCCTGGCGGGGCCCCGGGACGCGGGCCGGTGTCCGGTGCCCGTCCTGCTGAGCATCGGTGCGGTCGGCACCATGTGCCTGGTGGCCCTGGAGCAGGTGGTCAACCTGGTGATGACGCTGACCACGTTGGGCGGGCTTGCGGACAAGGACAAATACTTCACGACCATGTACTTCTGGTTCCGTCCATACATTATGTCCAGTAACACGGACGGGACCTATATCCGCGATATCAGCACCTACCAGGACATGTTCTCGTTGGGGGCGATCGGCCTCGTGGCCATGGGGGCGCTGGCCCTGACCGCCCTGGTGCTCATGGGCCTGCGGCGCGCCTGGGTGCTGAGCGGTGTCGCCGCCGCGCTGGCCGCCTGCACAGTGGTCGCATTCAACGGCTACCGGATGGTCACCGTTTACGCGGACGCCAACCATGCCATCGCGAGTGACCACAGGTTCACCGTCCCGGTGCTCATGGCCCTGGTCGTCCTGGGGTTCGCCGCAGTCATCTTCGCCCCCGGGGCCCGTCCCTGGTTCGCGGTCCCCAGGAGGTGAGTCCGCGGTCTGGGCGCCGACGACGGCGGGGTCACCGGCCTGGCTCTGGACGCGGGCGCGCTGCTCGCCCGGGAGCGGAGCCAGGCTGTGGTCACCTCCGATCCGGATGGCCTGCGAGGGATGCTGTCGATCGCACTTCAGTGGTAAGACTGCGGCGACCGGGGAACAGTAGACTTCGCCCGTGAGCGTTGACGCAACTGAACAACTGGCGCCGGTTGAGGCCTCATGGGTCGCGGTCGTGCGCGCTGCCCTTCCGGCGGACCTCAGGGGGCTCTGCCTGGCGCCCGACGACTGGTACCAGGGCATGGACAGCCCCTCCGCGGACGGGCGATGCCTGGCCTGGTTCGACCTGATCGCGGAGGAGTGCGTGGTGCTGACCGTCGGTGCCTACTTCGACGGGACGCGCACCACCGTCGGCCGCCTCCACAACCAGTTCTTCAACCTTGAGTCCCGCAGCCGCACGATCCCGCGGAAGACCTTCACCGGTTCAGTCACGGATCAGGCCGTCAGGGCCTGCAAGTGGCTCGCGCAGATCAGGCGGCGGCCGGTGGAGCGGTGCGACTGGTCGCGCATCGCCCATGAGTACCGGTTCGCCGACGACGGCGCCGGGCTGGTGGCCTCGGGGAGCACCGCTCAGCGCCAGGGGCCGCCCCGCCAGGTCACCAGGATCGTCACGACGGTGGGCTGACGGCTCGCGCCCGCGCGCCCAGCCCCGGGACAGTCACCGAGATGACCGGCTCCGGGGCGCCAGAGGCGACCCGCGGGCGCCCGCAAGGCCTCGCGGACCGATCTCGGCGCGGAAGTGAACCGATCTCGGCGCGGAAGTGAACCGATCTCGACGCGGAATACGACCGATCTCGGCGCGGAAGTGAACCGATCTCGACGAAGGGGAGCCGCGGAGCCGCCGGAGCCGCCGGGCCCGGGCGACGAGCAGTCTTCAGCCCTGGGGCGGGTTGCCGGGCGTGACAGGATCAACCGTCCCGAGGCCCAGCTGATGGGCGACAGATGTCATCGTCCTGTCGTGGGTGGCGATGGTGAGGATCGAGGAGTCCAGGTAGATGACCTCCACTGATCAGTGGTCCCCTTGCGAGTCCTCGAGCAGGGCGGCCACCTGGTCCGCGGTGTAGGACGGTCCGGCCGGCGCGGCGGGCCAGGGCGCCGGTTCTGTTGCCGGGGGCGTGTACAGGCCGGCTCGCTCCAGGCGGGACAGAGGACCGTCGTCGGTGACGATGCTGAGCCGCCACCGCGGCACTCCCCGCTCGGTGATGATGACATCCCCGGCAGCCGTGACCTCCCGGAGGACGGCGGCCGTGTTCTGGTTGAGCTCCCGTTTGGTCACCGTACGCATGGCTCGAGCGTACTACTCGTGTCTGACATTGTGAGCGGCGCGGCCCGGCGCACTCTTGTCAGGAGAGATGCGCCACCCGCCCCGCCGTCCCGTCCACGTTGATCCGTGCGCCGTCGGCGATGCGCGCGGTCGCCCCGGGGACGCCCAGCACGGCCGGGATCCCGTACTCCCTGGCGACAATGGCCGCGTGTGAGAGCCGGCCGCCGGTCTCGGCCACGACCCCCGCGGCCAGGGCGAACAGCGGGGTCCAGGCCGGATCGGTCGCCCGGCACACCAGGATGTCGCCCTCCCTCAGCCGCTTGAAGTCGGCGGGCCCGGCGACCACCCGCGCCGGGCCGGTCGCCGCGCCCGGGCTGGCCGCGGTCCCCATCAGCCCGTCGCCGGGGGCGGACTCGACCTGCCGGCCCTCGTTCCACGCCGCCTGCGCGCGCGGCCGGGCTCGGACGCGCCGCTCGACGTCGACGTCGACGGCACCCGTGCGCAGCCAGCTCAGCAGCTCGTCGAGGGTGAGGCAGCGGACCTGCTCGGGCTCGGCGATCAGCCCGGCCTCCGCCATGCGCCGCCCCGCCTCCAGCGCCAGCCGGCGGACGACGGCGCCCAGCTCCTCGAACTCGACCACCGAGGCCTCCCGCATGACGTGCCCGTGCCGGTAGTCGGCCACGAGCCGCCGGAAGGATCCGCGCAGGAGCCCGGGAAGGCGCGCGCAGACGGCGGCGACCACGTCCTCGTGCGTCCGCCTGGACACCGGCTCCGGGCGCGAGCGCATCATCGCCAGGGTCGTCAGGAAGGTGGACGGGTCCTCGCGCCAGGCGGTGCTGGAGAACGGCTGGTACATGCGGGTGGTGCGCGCCCCGTAGACCGCCAGGAAGGCCTCGACCTCCCGCCACCACTCGGGGGACGCGGTGCGCACGGCTCCGACGTCGATCGGCTCCCGGTCCAGCAGCCGCAGCGCCTCGTCGGGGGCGCGGGCCGCGAGCTCCCGGAGGCGGCGGTCGATGACCACGGTGGCGTAGTCCAGGTCGCCCAGCAGGTCGAACTGGGTCAGCCCCGTGCGCGCCAGCCGCAGCAGCAGATCGAGGCGCTGCCCGCGCAGCAGGTGGAAGCCGAGATAGCCGGTGAACCGGGCCGTCAGGAACGCCTCGCCCTGAGCCATGGCCTCGCCGAGGGCGTCGGCCAGGGCGGCATTGCTGATGCTGCTGGGCAGCAAGGCCAGGCGGCGGGTCAGGGCCCGCGCCCGCGCCCCGGGGCCGGCCTCCCAGGAGCGGGGGTCGCGCCACCGCATCCCGGCCACCCGGAGCAGCCCCAGCGGCACCCCCAGCAGCGACACGGCCGGGTAGGCCATGCGCGCCACGCCGTCGTCGTCCATGGCGACCAGGTCGCCCGCGTTGCGCAGGCGGATGCCCGCCACGGCCATCGTCCGCTCCAGGCAGCGGATGGTGAAGTCGACAACCGCCAGGTCCAGCGGGTAGGGCGCCGGGAAGTGCTCGATGATGTCGGCGCGGATGAACCGGCTGAGCCTGCCCGGCCGCTCCGGCGCGCCGGGGACGACGGCGGTGGTGATGGGCCGGGCCTGCAGCAGCCAGGGCCGGGAGCCCCGCACCGCCCACTCGATGTCCATGGGGCGCCCGTAGTGCTGCTCGACGCGACGGGCGAGCCGGGCCAGGGCGCGCACCTCCTCGTCGCGCAGCGACAGCCGCCGCCGCTGCGCCTGCGGGACGTCGCGCGCGACGGCGGTCCCGGCTCCGGTCAGGTCGATCCGGGTGCGCTTGTCGCCCGCGCGGCGGGTGATCCTGCGGCGCGCCAGGCGGTCCGCCACGGGGAGGCGGGCCGAGCGGGGGACCGTGAAGGCGTCGGGGGTGACGGCCCCGGAGACGACGCTCTCGCCCAGCCCCCACGACGACTCGATGACGATCCGGTCGCGCCGGCCCGTCACGGGGTCGGCGGTGAAGGCGACTCCCGCCGCGTCGGCGGCGATCATGCGCTGCACGACGACGGCGAGGCTCACCTCCTCGTGGGAGAAGCCCTGCTCGGCGCGGTAGGCGATTGCCCGGTCGGTCCACAGCGACGCCCAGCACCGGCGGATCGCCTCCAGGACGGCGTCCCCGCCCACCACGCCCAGGACGGTCTCCTGCTGGCCGGCGAAGGAGGCGTCAGGCAGGTCCTCGGCCGTGGCCGAGGAGCGCACCGCCACGGGGCACGCCAGCGCGGCGACGGCCGAGCGCACCCGCTCCGCAAGGCCCTCGGGCAGCGGCGCACCGGCCACCAGGGTCCGGAGCCGCTCGTGCTGGCCGGCCGACAGGAGCCCCGCCATGCGCTCGCCCAGCGGGGCGACGGCGGCGCGGTAGGCGTCGGCGGTCACGCAGAAGCCGCCCGGCACGGGCAGGCCCGCGGCGATGAGCTCCCCGAGATTCGCCCCCTTGCCGCCCACGCGGGCGATGTCGGCCGCCCGTACGGCTCCCAGGTCGATAATCATGCTGACTCCTTGCGTCGGCGGGGGAGGGCCGCGGCCAGGCCGAGGGCCGCGGCGAGACTCATGGTCAGGAAGATGGCCGTCAGGGCCCGGCTCGCGCCCGCCCCGGTGACCAGCCACAGGCTGAGCGCGGGCACCCCGAGGCCCGCCCCGGCATTGCGGCCGAGCTGGGTCAGCGCCCCGGCCTGAGCCAGGCGGTCCTCCGGTGCCGCGGACTGGGCGTCGAGCAGCAGCAGCGGGAACATGAGGCCCATGCCGGTGCCCGCCATCATGAGGGCGGTCGCGACGACGACCAGGTGGGGGAGCAGGGCCAGCGGCAGGCAGCAGGCCGCCAGCGCCCAGCCGGCGGGGCGCACCCAGCGGCGGTCGGCCAGCGGGCCGGAGGCCGCCGTCCCCAGCCCGATGCCGATCAGTGCGGGCGCCAGCAGCCAGCCGGTCGTCGTCGCGTCGAGGCCGTGCAGCGCCTGCAGGGCCAGCGGCGCATAGGTGAGTAGGCCCAGCAGCACCACTCCCACGAGCGTCGCCAGCCCGGCGTAGCGGCGCAGCTCCCGGTCCTGCCACAGCCCGGCCTGCTCGCGGGCGCTGACCCGCCACCACCTCGGCGGCGCCTGGGCCGTCGGGAGGCTGCCGGCCAGCAGGAGGGAGATCAGCGACAGCGGCAGCACCGTGAGCAGGCCCGGCCGCCAGCCGGGCCCGTCGGTGAACCAGCCGCCGAGCGGCGCCCCGACGACGTTCGCCACCACCTGCACGGCGGCCAGCTGGGAGAAGGCGCGGGCCCGGGCGCGTTCGTCGAGGACCAGGCCGAGTGAGGCGAGCGCCGCGGGGGCGATGGCTCCAGCCCCCAGGCCCTGCACGATCCGGGCGGCGATGAGGGCGGGCATGGTCGGGGCCAGCACCAGGCCCGCGGTGCCGACGGCGAAGCAGATGTGGCCGGCGACGAAGACCCGGCGCGGGCCGAGGCGGTCGGCGTACTGGGCGAAGAGGGGCAGGGCCAGGGTGGAGGCGATCAGGTAGCTGCCGGCCACGAAGCCGTAGAGGTCCGGGCTGGCCAGCTCCTCGACGATCCTCGGGGTGGCGTTGGCCAGCTGGGTCTGCATCATGGCCGACGCCGCCATGCCGGAGGCGGTCGCGATCAGGATCCGTCGCGGGCTCATGCCAGACCGTTGAGCGTGATGTCCAGTGACGCGCGCAGGCGATCGGTCAGGGGGCGGCCGCCCGGGTCGGCCGCCCAGGTGAGGACGCATGCGAAGTAGCCGCACTGCAGGGCCGTGACCGCGTCGGCGACGGGCACCTCGCGCAGCTCCCCGCGCCGCTGGCCGGCGGTGAGGATCTCGGCCAGGGACGCCTGGAGGCGCTGCTGGCTGGGCGACCCCAGGTCGGCGAGGGTGAAGGCCCGGGTCCTGGCCATCTGCCGGGCGGGCTCGGGGTGGGCCTCGAGCCACTGGCCGGCGGCCCGCATCACCCGGTGGAGGCGCTCCTGCGCCGTGCCCGGCTCCCGGGCGGCCTCGGTCATGACCTCGCTGACCTGCTCGCCGAGGTAGCGGAAGACGTCCCGCTTGGAGGGGAAGTGCGTGAAGAAGGTGCCCTTGCCGACGTCGGCCGCCTCGGTGATGTCGGCGACCGTGACCCGGTCGAAGCCCCGCTCGGCGAACAGCCGCATCGCCTCGGTGAAGATGCGCTCGCGGGTCCGTGCCCGCCGTCGTGCCACCCGCTCGCTCACGGACGTAGTGTGCACCCGAATATGACCATGGTCAAGATCTGACTGTGGTCAGTTTCTGGGGCGGCGGGTCCCGCCCCGGGTCCATGTCGGCAGCACCGTGAGTCAGCATGTGCTGGAGGCCGTGGGATTCCGACCGGTCGGGGCGGCGCGCAACCGGGAGGCCGGTCGTCTCGGCAGGCGCTTCCGGCTGGTGGGGCCCCGCACCTGATCGGGACCGTCCTCGCCGCGCTCCCCGTCCTGCCGATCTGGTGCGGGAGCACCTCAGCGCGGGACTTGCGGGGGGACAATCATCCCGTGCGCGTCACCGGCATCGACCACCTCGTCCTCACCGTCGCCTCCATCGAGGCCGCCGTCGACTTCTACTCGCGCGTCCTGGGGATGGAGGTCATCATCTTCGGTCAGGGGCGGACCGCGCTGCGGCTGGGCGGCCAGAAGATCAACCTCCACGCCGCCCGGGCCCCCATCGCCCCGCACGCCGACCGCCCCGTGCCCGGCAGCGCGGACCTGTGCCTGGTCGCCGTCGGCGGGATCGACGCCGCGGCCGCGCACCTGGCGGCCTGCGGCGTGCCCGTCGAGCTCGGCCCCGTGGAACGCGCCGGCGCGCGCGGGTCCGTCCGGAGCCTCTACGTGCGCGACCCCGACCGGAACCTCGTCGAGCTCGCCTTCTACGACGGGGCCGGTGAGGCCTGAGGTCGCCCGGAGAGGGTGGCTCCTCGCTCCTCCGCCATGGGCCGGCGGATGGCGCGGGCGCGGTCCCGCTCAGTCGGTGATGACCGCGTCCCGGCGGATCCACTCGGGATCATGGGCCGCCTTGTGCATGAAGCTGCCGACATCGGCCCGGCTGATGCGCGGCATCCCCCTCATGGGGATGCTCTCGGCCGCGCGGTAGGCGCCCCGCGCCGGGTCGTTCGTCAGGGTGGTGGGATAGACGATCGTCAGCTCCAGGTCGCCGGCGCGCAGGATCCGCTCGGACGCGGCCTTGTCCGCATAGATGTCGCGCAGGATGGTGCGGTACACGAGGCGCTGCGGCAGCGACGCGGTCCGGATCGTCTCGCCCACTCCGTAGGAGGACAGCCAGACCAGCCGCTTCACGCCCGCCCGGTTCATCGCCTTGACGACGGCCCTGGCGGCGCCCGTGAAAAGACCCTCCGCGTGCAGTGAGCCCCCGCGCCCGAGGGCGGCGATGACCGCGTCCCGGCCCTCCACGGCACGGGCGACGTCGTCGACCGAGGTGGCGTCCCCCTGGAGGACCGCGATCCGGTCCCCGACCTCCGCCAGTGCCTCGGGGCGGCGAGCCAGGACGGAGACGACGTCGCCCGCCTCCAGCGCGCTCGCCAGGACACGGCCGCCGGTCGGGCCGGTGGCGCCGAGGATCAGCACCTTCATAATCGTGCTCCTTAGCCGAATTAGGCGGACGCGAGCTCACCGGTCCAGTCTAGATGATCGCTCCCAGGGCGGGAGGTTGTCCGACGGCGTCCGCCACCGCCTGGTGCGCACGTCCGCAGCAGAGCTCAGTGCTCGTCGTCGAGCGCCTCTACCTTCACCACTCCGTCCACCATGGACAGGGCGGCCATGAGGTCCGAGATCTCCTTCCCGCCGCTGACCCGCAGGTCGATGACGGCGCCCCTCCAGTCCCTCCGCGCGACCTGGCGGCTGGCCGTCACCATGGTCTCGAAATCCATCTCGGCGGCCCGGAGCAGGAGCGTCCGCAGGATCCCCTTCCCGTCGGTGTAGGTGATGCGCAGCCGCCCCTCGGCTCCCCGGCGGAGCAGGCGGCGGGTGATGGGCGCCAGGGCGAGGGTGGTGATGAAGTACAGCCCGACGATCAGGGCGGCGACGGCGATCATCCCGGCCCCGCACGACATTCCGACGGCGGCCGCCACCCAGATGGCGCTCGCCGTCGTCAGGCCGCGCACGCTGTCGTGCTCAAAGAAGATCACGCCGGCGCCGATGAAGCCGATCCCCGAGACCACCTGGGCCGCGATCCGCGAGGCGTCCCAGCGCATACTGCCCGTGAGCGCCTCCGGGACGCCGTACAGCGACACCAGGGTGAACAGGCAGCTCCCCAGCCCGACGAGAATATGGGTCCGGATCCCCGCGTCCTTGCGGTGCACCTCCCGCTCCAGCCCGATGAGGCCGCACAGGAGCACGACGAAGAGGGCGGGTACGACCTCCCTGGCGGACGGCACGGCGAACAGCTCCATCTGGGCCTACTCTCGCGGCTGTATGACAACGCTCAACATGGCGAGCCTACGCGCACGGGCCCCGGTCCGCTGCCGCTCGGCGGGCCGGGAGCGGCCGTGGCGGCGCACACGGGTGGTGCCCGACGACGGCGCCGCGGCTACCGGTCCAGCCCGGGCAGGCGCCGGGCCAGGCGCAGCCAGGCGGTCAGCGCCGCCGCCCACCGCTCCTCGCCGACGCCCGGCGGCGCCTGGAGGGGCATGAGGCGCTGGACGGCGATCGTCTGGGACTGGGTGTACTTGAGGATGCCCTCGGGGCCGTGGCGGCGGCCGAGCCCCGAGGCGCCCATCCCGCCCATGGGGGCGGCCGTGGAGCCCCACGCCGCCGCATAGCCCTCGTTGACATTGACGGTCCCGGCGCGGATGCGCCCGGCCAGCGCGGCGCCGGCGCGCGGGTCGGAGGTCCACACCGAGGCGTTGAGCCCGTAGGGGGAGGCGTTGGCCGCCCGCACGGCCTCCTCGTCCCCGCTCACGCGGTACAGCGCCGCCACCGGCCCGAAGGTCTCGGCGGAGTGGACCGCCATGTCCCCGGTGACGCCGGTCAGGAGCGTGGGGGCGTAGGCGGTGGGGCCGACATCCTCCAGAGCGCGGCCGCCGGTGAGGACCGTGGCGCCCCTGGCGACGGCGTCGTCCACGTGCGCCGCGACCCTGGCCCGGTGCTCGGCGCTGATGAGCGGGCCCATGTCGGTCTCCCAGCCCATGGTGGCGCCCACGCGCAGGGCCCCGGTGGCCCGCACGAGGGCGGGGACGAACCGGTCCCACACGTCCCGGTGGACGTAGACGCGCTCGATGGAGACGCACAGCTGGCCGGCGTTGGAGAAGCAGGCCCTGACGGTGCCGCGCACGGTGCGGGCGAGCGGGGCGTCGGCGCGCACAATGAGCGGGTTCTTCCCGCCGAGCTCGGCGGAGACGGGGATGAGGCGCCCGCCCGCTCGGGACGCCACCGCCGAGCCGGCGGCCGCGGAACCGGTGAACATGAGGGCGTTGACGGCGTCGATGAGCGGCGCCCCGAGCGCGGCACCCGCCCCGGTGACGACCTGGAGAAGGCCGGGGTCGGCCCCGGTGCGCACGAGCAGGGAGCGCACGGCCAGAGCCGTGAACGGGGTGGCCGAGTCCGGTTTGAGGACGACGGCGTTGCCCGCCATGAGCGCCGCGACGGCGTCGGAGGCGGCCAGGGTCAGGGGGTAGTTCCACGGCGAGATGATGCCGACGACGCCGAGGGGCCGGTGGTGGACGGCGACCCCGGTCAGACCCGGCACCGCCCCGCGGCGCCGCTCGGCGGCGAGGTGGCGGGCGCCGGCGCGGGCGTAGTAGCGGGCCGTCATGGCGGTGTCGGCCAGCTCCTCGAAGGCGTGGGCGCGGGCCTTGCCCGACTCCCACTGGACGAGGTCGAGGAGCGGGTCGCGCAGCCTCCAGATCAGGTCGTGGAGGGCGAGCAGCACCCGGGAGCGCTCGCGCACGCCTGTGCTCGCCCACTGCTCCTGGGCGGCGTGGGCTTGCCGGGCGGCCCGAGCGACGTCGTCGGGGCCGAGAAGGGGGACCCGACCGATGGACGAGCCGGTCAGAGGCGAGACGACGTCGATGACGTCCCCGGCGAGGGTCGCACCGTCGTCCAGCCCGAGGACTCGCAGCGCCGTCCGGCCGCGGGCGTCGCGGCTCTGGCGGCCGCCGTCCGCGGCCCTGGGCGGACGCGCTGCCGGCACTGTCATGAGTGCCTCCTCCCCCCGGGTCTTGTCCGGGCTCCACTGTAGGCGACCGGCTCTTCAGGGGCGCGGCCGGCCGCATTCGCTCGATGCTCGGTCCCGACGGCGTCGGGTGCGCCGGGCGGGCCTGCGATCCCCTTCGTCGAGATCGGTCCGGTTCCGCGCCGAGATTGGTCCGGGGAAGCCGGCAGAGCGCGAACCGGGGCCTCCGACTGCCCCGGAGCCAGTCATCTCGGCGACCGACTCGGGCATGGGAGAAGTGCCCACTCCATGTGCTTCCAGGGCGGCCGACGGCCACGGCGCCGTGGGGGTCGGCGCGATTCCGCGGTTTCGGTGCACAGGTTGGACGGCGCGGGACGCTGAGGACGCGCAGGACGGCCTGTTGTCCGGGGCGCAGCGGCGCCGGCCTGTCACCCGCCGGGAGCCGCTGCGCCCCGGACCGATCTCGAGCCGGAGTACGACCGATCTCGACGCGGAACCGGACCGATC
>ERZ772986.1213-NODE-1213-length-14886-cov-10.877689_pt1 | contig 14886 bp, 28 predicted proteins | sample MGYA00511898_ERZ772986 | MGnify/ENA primary metagenome ERZ772986 (study PRJEB29015, sample SAMEA2737934) | human oral metagenome | biome: human oral; feature: human-associated habitat; material: dental | place: China | collected 2148 ... | reverse complement strand
TTCCGGAGTTGAATATGAAGGCGGTCTGGTTCTGGTGGGCGTCGGTGCTGTCGGCAGCGAGGACGGTGATGAGCCTCAGGGTCTTGCCCTCCGTCGACGCCTGGTTCGAGGGAAGACCACAGGCGCTGAAAAGCAGGGTGACGGCGGTCAGTGCCGCAGCCAGCCACGTGGCGGGTCGTTTGAGCATTGTCGGGTGCAGCCTTTCATTGGGTAGCGGCGTTGGGTGGTGCTCAGGTTGTTCGACGGTGCTGCCACGATTGCTCCATCACGATGATTCCGCGAGATACGCAGAGCGCACCCGGGACATCGCCGCTCCGAAGCTTGACCGCGAAGCTCGTCGACGTCGCGAACCGGCTGTCTTCGGACTCAGGATCGCCCTTCCCCGGCACCTTCCCGGGATTTCTCCCAGTGGCCTGCTGCCGGTCTCGTCACCTTCACCGCTGCGCGTCAGTCCCGGATTTTCACCGGGTTCCGTGGCGAGTGAGACCACTCACCACCAGTTCGCAAGCTGAGCGTAACATGAGATCGATACATACCTCTACTATAACGAGAATCGGTATCAATTTACTTGCGCCGCTGGCCATTGCCGGTTGCGATTCTCATCACCGCGTCATGCTGACCAAGGTCAGGAACCCCAGTATCAACCGCAGCAACGACAGGAACCCCAGAACTATCCCGAGGGTCGCGAGACCGCGACCACCCGTTCCGGTTTCACCTGCGCTCGACCTGCCCTTGACCCCGCACACGATCGCGATGACACCGGTGACGCCGAACAACGGGAACAGGAGGGCGATGACCCCCGCGATGGCGCTGCCCACACACATCGAGTCAGTTCCCGCTTGCCGGGGCGAGTAGGGGTTGCTGTCACTGTAGCTCGATCCCCAGGACGTGCTGCTCCCGCACTCGGAGCAGAACTTACTGCTCGATGAGATTTGTTCGCCACATTCCTTGCAGTACATGGGATTTCCTCGGATCAGATTTCCTCGGCAACTTCGCCGGGAAGCGTTCTTGAAAGAGGTTAACAGAGGCCCCGCTCATGGGTGTGGGATCGGAGTCAGGTGGCGCGGAAATGTTTCAAGACTCCCAGAACTCGGGTTTCCGGCATCGTGTGGGCCTAGCTGGACTTGAACCAGCGACCTCATCCTTATCAGGGGGCCGTCGCCCCTAGTCAAGTCGACCCGGGTATGGAAACGGTACGGCTATTCGCCCCCGATCAGAGCACCCATCCGCCGGCCGACATCATCCAGCGACCCATCGAACAGGTGTGTGTAGATACCGAGCGTCATCGCAGCCGAGGCGTGCCCGAGCGCGGCCTGCACCTCCCGGACGCTCGCGCCCGACGCCACCATGAGCGACGCCGCGGTGTGCCGCAGATCATGCACGTGCATGCCGGGCCTGCCGATGGCCGCCGCGGCCGGCCGGAACACGCGCCTGCGCCAGTTCCCGATGTCAACCCTGCTGCCCGAGGGGGAGCGGAACAGCGGCCCCTCCCGATCGAGGTCGAGCTTCTGCAGGACGGCAACGGGGACCGGCACCTCCCGGCTGCGACCGGACTTCGCGCGGCGAACGATCAGGCGGCGCCGCGACGCATCCACGTCCCCGACGTCGAGGGCGCGGCACTCCCCTATCCGTATTCCCGTGGTGCCGAGCAGCCACACCATCGCGCCATATTCGCCAGCCGCCACGGCCAAGGCCCGCAACTCAGTCACCGTGAGATATTCCGGTGCGCGCCGCTGAACCCTACCGGGGGTGAGACCAACGGCCGGATTGGTCGCGAGCGCCCCCCGGTCCACCGCCACCTGAAGGGTTCCACGCAGAGCCTGGAGAACGCGGGCCCTGGTCTGCTGCGCCATCGGCTCCAGTCGTCGCCCGCCACGGGGGCCGTGCTGGACCTGGAGCGAGGCGAGCCAGGTCTGAAGGTCGGGAGGGCGCACCTGGCTGACCGGCACGTCGCCCCAGCCTGCGCGAATGTGCTGGGCGGCGGCCTGAAGGGAGGAGCGGTATCCGGCGGACAGGTGGACCCGGCCCGCCAGGTAGACGTCGAGGCAGTCGGCGACGGTCAGTCCGCGCGCCGCCGGGTTCGCGGGGCAGGGCTCCTGCCACAGCCGCCGCTCCCACTCGACGGCATCGGCCTTGACCGTGAACGCCTTCGTGGGATGCCCGGGCACACTGACCCGCCATCGCTTGCCGCGCCCATACCGGGCCGTTCGCCGCTTACCGGCCCCCATCCACAGATCCTGCACCGCCATCGCCGCCCCTTCCGATAGGGACAGCATGGCAGTGGGCACTGACAAAATCGCAGAAGGTGTAACAAAGCGGGGAATAATATTCCATTTCACCCCTGCGAGGCGGATTCAGGAGCTCTCGAAGTGGTGCTGGAGACGTCGGCGGAGCGCCTCGACCTCGGCCGCGGCCAGGTCCCGCAGCAAAGCTTCCAGCGTTGACGGATCGACGTCGAGTTCCTCCGCAGCAACTGCGGGGTGCAGCGACCATGCGAGAGCCTCCCCCAGGGCGTCGAGTGGGATCAGGCGACGGGCCGCCTCCGCATTGACGGCGGCCTCCTCCCGCGCGGTCGCCCAGCGTGGGAACGGGCCGCGCTCGGCGTGCACGATCTCGTGCGTGAGCGTGCAGCGCTCCTCGGCCCTGCTCAGTCTGATGTCGAGCAGGATCGCCTTCCTCGACCACCGGCACATTCCCCGCACCGGCATCACCACCAGGTCCACCGACCATCCGGCCGGGACCTCCCCCCACGGGTCGTAAGCCATGCAAGGGATTGTGCCGGCCGGGGGCGACAATTCCCTTTTCCTGCGAAGCCGATCAGCGGCAGCTGCTCCTGGGGCTGGATGGGTGCGTTTCAATGGTTCGGTTGCCCACGGTTTCATCGCCACCCGTCATCAGCAGATCTAGGCGGGGAGCGTCACGTCCACATTGCCCTTGTCGGAGGACAGGAAAATCTCCCACTGAAGATTGAACGGCTTACTCGGGTCAGGGACGAGGAAGCACTTCGTCCACTCCAGCGTCTTGCCGGGCAGCACGTCGGTTGATGTCACGTCGCAGTTGTTGGCGGAATCGATCGTGGATTCCGCTGTCTGCGTGCCGGTAGTGGCCTGCACAACCAAGGACATCGGCTGGAACTCCTTGGTCGAGTTGTTGGTGTAGGACACGGTGAACTTGTAATACTCGGTTCCTGCGTAGCTGTGCTTCTGCTTCACGGGCGAGCTGATCTTCAACACGGATCTGTCGGACAGCGTATAGGGCTGGTCGAGCTGGAAAGCCGCGCCAGCGACGCCCTCACCCTCAACAGGCCCGGCGTTGCTGGCGCCGTCGCCCGGGGCGAGCGGATCGGCGGGCGTGGCCGTGACGGTGGCGGTCACGGTCGCCCCGGCCTCGGTGCCGCTGCCACCGCCCCGGCTGGCCGCGCCGGCGGCGAATCCGACGACGAGGCAGACGGCCCCGATGAGTAACGGGTGCTGCCACCACGGCCGTTTCACGGGTGCGGCGGCAGGGGCGAGTTGGGGCGCTGCGGGCGCTGTCATGGCATCCTCCAGAAAGACACGTAAAGACGACTGCCGTGTCGTCCTATCGGCTGACAATAGCCCCAGCCCCAGCCATGTGCCACGACACGCCGACGGTTCGCGGCAAACGGCCTAGTCGTGCGGCGTGTCGTGGCGCGAGCAACCGTGGCCATCATGGCCGCGGTTGGAGGTGGCGGCAGAGCAACGCGCCCGCCCAATTCATATGGGCGGGCGCGCTTCGGCGGGTCAGTCGACGGTGATGCCGTTGTCCTCCATCACCGATCGCAGGTACTGCTCCAACGACTCCAGTCCGTTGCGGAAGTACGAGGCGTGGGTGACTTTCACCGACTCGATGGACTCCGAGCCGACGAGAACGATGTCGTAGCGCGAGTCGCCAAAGTGCTCCCGCTCAAGGCGCTGGTACTCGGCGACGGCGGCGTCAACGTCTGTGCCGAAGTCGCACTCCCGGATCAGATGCCCGGCCTGACGGTCGAACACGAGCAGGAAGTGCTTGATGTCGCTCCGCTTAGGGTTCATCTTGCTTGCCAACCTTCCAGCATCCTGTCCCAAGCCCTCTTGAAGTCCGCATCCGTCACGGGAGAGGGCTGTCCCAGTTCCACAGCCTCCACTCTACGCGACCACAGAAGGGCCCATCGGTGAAATGGAGTATAGCCCTCCTTCTTGTGGTTCACCCCAAGGCTGCTCGAAACCTGCTCCACCATATCCGCCCAAGCGTGCATGGCCCGCGTCCTAAGCTGCACCTCCACCGGACGGGCAACGCCTCTCGAGGAGTATGTGCAGACGAGATGGACTGCACGGTATCCGCTTCGCTTGGGCTGGGCCACATAGTCGATCACCTCGACGCCGTATCTGCGACGCTTCTCGACGACCTTTGCCTGGAGGCTGCGGAGTTCGTTCAGGGTGTCGACGACCAGTCGAACCCCGCCGATGTCCCGCATCCTGGACAGGTTCATCTTCGATTCATAGTCGGTCAGCTTCGCGACGATGGTCTCCATCCGCTTCAGGCGCTGCGTTACCTGCACCCCGACCCCGGCCGCCTGGGCGTAACGCCGCATCCCGTTGTTGGCGTTCAGCATTGGCCCGGTGTGCGTCTGTCGGTGCCGCTCAATGATCTCCAGGCACGCTCTAAGTTCTCCCCCGGGTAGCTCGCCTCGGAAGATTTTACGCAGCCTCTTGCCCGCCTTTTCCACTTGACTGCGCGACGGCGCCTCAAGGTCCAAGCCGCTCAACGCGGCTCCCAGTCATCGTCATCGTCGTCAGCCCGGGGGCGGTCGTCCGCGGCTTCCTCGACGGGCAGGGCGTCCGCCTGGAGGCGTTGCTGCCGGAGTTCCTGCATCGACAGGGGCGGCTCCGGGGCCGCGGTCGAGGAGGCCGCGGCCTCTTCCGCCCGCGCGGCTTCACCGAGGAGCCGAGGGCCATCTATATCGAGTGCCCGGCAGAGCGCTACGAAAACTTCCATCGCGATTGCTTGACGACCCTTCAGGGCCGCAGAGACTGCGGACCTGCTCAGCCCCGTCTGTGCCGCCAGGTCGTCAATCGTCATCTCGCGACGCCCGCGTTGAGCGCGGAGCTCTGCCGCAACGTACTCCGTGACCGGCCCTATAGCTGCTCTCGACCCCATGCGACGAGCCTACCGCCAGCGACACTTCGTCCGCATTTACGATCTGTAGTCCTTTTGGCTTGCGTCTGTCCGCAATTGCGGATAAGCTTCCAGCCATGACCTCAACTCCCCGAGACCGCATGGCCGCCGAGATGCGGGCAGCCATCGCCCGGGCAGGACTCCCCAGAGCGCAGGTCGCCGATGCCGCTGGCATGCACCGCCAGTTGCTCAGCCGAAAGCTCAACGGCCACACCCCCCTCTTGATCGAAGAGGTCGTGGCCATCGCGAAAGCGATCGACGTCCCGCCCGATGAACTTGCGGCCGCCGTCATAGCGGTCGCCTAGCCCCCGAATGAAAAGCGCCTCCGCTGCGGCAACAGCGGAGGCGAAAGCCCAACAGAAAGGACGAGACAAGTGTCTCACAAACTCGAACTAGTCGCCTTCCATGGCGACAACATCCCCGCGCTGCGTGACGGCGAAACCGTCCGCGTCGCCATCCGGCCCGTCTGCGACGCCCTCGGCCTGAACTTCGACGGTCAACGGCGCCGCTTGGAGCGGCGGCCGTGGGCAACCGTCGTCGTCACAACGACGGTTGGAGCCGACGGCAAAGCCCGCGACATGCTCACCGCCGATCGCCGAACCTTCACCATGTGGCTCGCCACGATCGACACCAGCCGCCTCAAGAACCGCGAAGCCGCTGACAGGATCGCCCTCTACCAAACCGAGGCTGCCGACGCACTCGACGCATACTTCCACCAAGGCGCAGCGATCAACCCCCGCGCCGACGAACACCAGATCAACGCCGCCATTCGGCAGGCGCAGATGCAGATGGAACTCTGCCAGGCGGCCAAGGGCTTGATCCATCCCGACCACCTCGAAGCCCAGGCCCGCGTAATCCTCGCCCGCGGCATGGGCGAAGCCCCGCAGCCCATCACAGGGCCCGGGAGGCTGCTCTACACGAGCGACTTCCTGAAAAGCAAGAACCTGTCCGCAGCCCGCACGAAGTCGGTGGCCGGGATGTTCGGTAAGCGCGTCAAGCAGGCCTACATCAACCTGCATGGCCGGGAGCCGGGGCGCTATCCCCTGACCCTGCCCAACGGGCAGACCCGCGAGGTCTACGCCTACACCGAGGCCGACCGCCCGCTCATGGACCAGGTGTGGGACGAGTTCTACGCCACGCAGGGGGTGCTGGCATGAACACCACCGCCGACAGAGCCATCAAACGCCACACCTGGCCCAGCATCCCGGAAGCCGAAAAGGAGCTCATCCACCGGGCAGAGGCCCTGACGGGCCGCACCCTCCCCCGGGAAGCCGTCACCCACCTCGTGTACGACCTGGGCGGCGGGGGGCACGCCGTCTACTCGGACGCCCTGCTCGTCACCATCGCCGAGCTGTGGCCCTCCGGCCCAGGAGGCGGCGGCATGAACCCCCTCCAGATCCCGGCCACCGATCTCGGCGAGTACGACCCCCGCCAGCTCAAAATCAGCAACGAAGAGGCCGCGGAGCGCCTCCAGGAGGCTGCCGGCGAAGTGTCCGACGCCCTCACCCGCCACCGGGCCGTCGATCTGGGATGGCTGATGAACGTTATCGAATCCTGCCAGGTGCTGCTGTCCGCGGCACAGCACCGCGCCCTCCCTGACACGGGTCTCGTCGCAATGGCGAACGATCACCTCGGGGACGTCATCAACCTCCTCGACAGGTGCGTCGACAACCTGGCGCGGGAAGCCGCCCAGAAGCCCAACCAGGAAGCCGCACAGGAGACCCTGATATGAGCCACGACATCGACGTCGCCGACCTGATCGGCATCACCATCCCCCAGCCCTGCCCCAAGTGCCGGTACCCCGAGCACACAACCCTGCTGGACCAGAGCGAGCCCCCCAAGGTGATGGCCGTCTACTGCCGCCACTGCATGTGGCAGCGAGGCGGCTACACCCTGGTGCGCGACTACATGGAGCACTGCGGACACCGCTTCGCCATCACCTGCGCCGCGTGCGGACGAGAAGCCGGCGGCAGCTGGTTCGAGGCCAGCAAGGACGACTGGAGCCGAATCGGGCGGGCGTGGATCTGCCCCGACCACCTGGGCGACCTCTACAAGGCCGCCCTGAACGAACTCCTCGACGCCCTCGCGGAAGGGCGCCTGCCGTGACCGACCTCGGACCCAGACCCACCATGTCCACCGCCCAGGCGGCCGAACTGATCGGCACCACCGCCAAGAACGTCGCCGCCATGTGGCGCGCCGGAGAGCTCGGAGGATACGCCATCCGCACCCGTCCCGGCTCCCGTGTGCACAAGATCCGCATCTACACCGACTCGGTCGCCGCCTACCAGCAGCGCGCCGAACAGGACAACCCACTGAGGGGCATCGCATGAGCCGCACAAGACCGGAGTTCGACGAAACCGTCATCGTCCGCGACCTCCTCCCGCCGGCCGAGATCACCGGGCCCCAGAAAGCCGCCGCCCTGCGAACCCTCACCCGCCATCACGCACTCGACCTGGCCGACATGCTCGGCCTCACCCCCGAAGGGGTGCGGCATGAGTGACCTGTTGATTGCTATGACCGAAGCCGCCGTCGACTGTAACCTCGGGAGTGATGAACGTGTCCGAATCCGAAGCCCGCGAGCTGCTGGCCGCCGTCAGGAAGGCGAGCGCGTCGCTGGAGCGCGCCCGGGCGGAGCGGGACGAGGCGATCAGGGACGCGATGGCCGCCGGGGTCGCGCGCAGGGAGATCGCCGAAGCGGCAGGCCTGGAGCGCACGCAGCTGTATCGCGTGATCGGCTCCAAGCCGCCTCGCGGCTGACCCTCAGCCATGTTGCATTGTCGCCACAGAGCGGTTATCGTTCCTTCTGTGGCGATTTCGCCACACTCAGCCCCACGGAAAAGGCCGCGCCGAGTGTGATCTTGGCGGAACTCCTCGACGCGGCACCTCGTCCAGAAAGGACAGCCCTCATGGTATCAACCCCCGGGCGCAAGCCTGCCCGGAAACAGCGCCGCGCCCCGAAACTCACCCGCGGCGACCTGACGGCCGTCGAGTCCGACATCGCCTACGCCGTCGCCCACAAGATCAGCCTCTTCGAGGACCACAAGTCGATCCGGCAGGTCCGCAACTGCGACCTGGCGTTGATCGTCTCCATCACCCTCGACTACGCCGTCGAGGCCCTCCGACTCGCCCGAGAGGAAACCGCAGCATGACCACCCAGCCCGCCCCCAACATCACCCCGTTCACCTACGAGGGGTGCGAAGTGCGCACCCTCGACATCAACGGCGAACCCTGGTTCGTCACGGGTGACGTCTGCGACTACTTCGGCGTCACCAACCGAAACCGCGTCATGCAGCACGTGGACCCCGAAGACAAGGGGGGTACGCAAATCGACACCCCCGGCGGTCGGCAAACGGTATCCATCGTCAACGAATCAGGCCTCTACACCCTGCTGTTCCATCTGCAACCAACCAAGGCCCGCGGCCTGACCGACTCCGAGGTGGAGGCCAAGACCGCCCTCGTCCGCTCCTTCCGTCGCTGGGTGACTCACGAGGTCCTCCCCGCAATCCGGCAGCGCGGCGGCTACCTCACCCCAGAGGCCGCCGAGGAGGCCCTGACCGACCCGGACTTCATCATCAGACTCGCCACGGATCTGAAGCGCGCCCGCGCCGAACGTGAAGCGATGGCCGCCTACGCCCGGGAACTGGAACCGAAGGCCGCGAACTACGACCGCTTCCTGTCGGGCGACGGCACCTACTCGATCGGCGCGGTCGCGAAAATCCTCGGCCGTTCGCAGAACAAACTCTTCGACGAACTCCGCAACGCCGGGATCCTGATCGCCAAGGGTGCGATGCGCAACACCCCGTACCAGAAGTACATGCATCACTTCACGGTCCGTGCCCACGACTACACGCGCAGCGACGGAACCGTGGGCACCTCCTACACGACCAAGGTGCAACCCTCCGGGTTGGCGTTCATCCAGGCCAAGCTCGGGATCGGGCAGGGAGCCCTGATATGAGCACCCACGACGCCCGTATCGCGCACTGGCGCACCGCCCGCGACCACAACGGCCGGGAACTCGACCTCCACCCCTGGACGCCCAGCGGCGCCACGGCCCTCAAGACCGCAACCATCCGCCACTGCGCGGGGTGTGCAGTCTGCGGCGACGCCGTCGAGTGCGACCCACCCTGCGACAACCCTCGCTGGTGCAGTCCGGTGCGCCCCTGTGAGGGTCTGCGCACCGCTCAGGAGTGGGCGCTCCGCCACATCGGAGGGACGGCACCCGCGGTCGTTACGGCCACAATTCCCGAGGCTGCCAAGAAAGCCCCCGGGCTGCACCGCTCCCGCTGGACCGCTGAGGAGGACGCCTGGCTCGTCGCCCACCCAGGAGCCAGCAGCGAGGAGGTCGCGCAGACCCTGGGCCGCACCCCGGCCGCGGTGGGCAACCGCCGACGCGTCCTCGGGATCACCGCTCCGGCCGCGAAGCCGTGGAGCGAATACGAGGACCGGCTGCTGCGCGGCTGCACCGGCCTCCGCGACGCCCTCGCAATGCTGCCAGCCCGCACCAGGTCCGCTGTCAAGGCCCGCGCCCGCAGCATCGGACACTCCTTCCGGGGGGCGGCGGCATGAAACTTCAGCCCGATCCCCTCGGATACGACCTGTTCGACCTGGCCGTCATCATCGCCGGCTCCCTGGTCACCGCGGCCCTCATCGCCGTCATCGTCGGCGGCGCACTCCTCGGCTGGTGGTCATGACCACCGCCACCCACCCCCAGCACACCCAACGAAGGACCTCAGTCATGACAACCGCAACCATCCCGTCCCCCGCGCCACGTCGCGCCATGCTCCACGCCCTCGAACCCCTCGACCCTCCGGGACGACATCCGCGACTACATCGCCGACCTGACAGCCCGCGGGGCACCACCGAGCAAGCAGCCAGGCCATCGATTGCTCCTGCTGTCGCCGAGCCAGCTGGCCATCGGCGAGGCCGCCGCCGTGGCGAAGCGCGCCACGTGGCGGCAGGTTGCCGAGGACCTGCGAGGGCTTCTTGCCGCCGACGAGCCCGAGGAGGCTGAGTCGTGACCGAGTTCACCCCCGACGAACTTGCCGCCCTGCTGTCAGGGGAGGCCGTGCGCGGCTTGAGGATCGCCGACGCCCGGATCAGTCTCGCCCCCGAGGTTCCGTTCCGGATGCTCCCGGCACGCGACGGCGGACTCCGACGCGTCGTCACGTCTGGCGGCACGCTGGAATTCCAGGATTGGTTCGGCTGGACCGCGCATGGCGCATCAGCCAGCTGGGTTCGTGGCCCATGGAACGACTACGACGGCCCCATCCACGCGGCCCGCCGAATGGAGGGCGCCCCCATGGCCGAGCTGGCCGGGATGCTCGCCGACGAAATCAGCGAGGTCTCTGCGGCCCTGGCGCGGGAGGCGGGCGCGGAATGACAACAATCACCGAACCGGGCATCTATTCGTTGCCCCCGGACGTCTATCACGGTGACCCCGTACCCGACGGCTCCCTGTCACCGACACGGGCCCGGGTGCTGCTGTCGGAGGGCGGCCCGCTCCGCTACCGCTGGCAGCAGGCCCACCCCCAGCATCGTGCGGCCTTCGACATCGGCCACGCCCTGCACGCCATGGTCCTGGGTGCAGGCGGCCCCGTCGTGGCAATTGACGCTCAGGATTGGCGCACCAAGGCGGCGCGGGATGCCCGGGCCGCCGCCCGCGAGCAGGGAGCGGTTCCGTTGCTGCGCTCCGACTATGAGCGCGTCGCAGAGTTGGCCAGTCATGTGACAACTCATTCGCTGGCGTCGGAGCTCCTGGGCGTCGGCGAACCCGAACAGGCCATGTTCTGGCAGCACCCGTCAGGCCTGTGGCTGCGGGGTCAAGTCGACTGGCTGCGCCCCGACGGCATCGTCGACCTGAAGACCACATCCCGCATCGGCCCACGAGCGTGGGGACGTCACGCCTACGACCTCGGCTATCACATGCAGGCCGCATGGTATCGCCACCTCGCCCGGCAGCTTGGACTCGGGGACCTGCCGTTCTGGCACGTCGTGGTCGAACTCGAGGGCCCCGGCCTGGTCTATGTGGCCCGCTTCGACGACGACCTCCTGGCCATCGGCGAAGCAGACATGCAGCAAGCCATCGACATCTACAACCACGCCCGGCAGACGGGCCGCTGGGAAGGCTACCCCGCCGACCAGGCAATCACCATCACCCCGCCCACATGGGCACTGAAGCAGCGCCAGGCCGGCGAAGCCGCGGCACTGGCAGACGCAATCGACAACCTCCTGGAGAACTCATGACCACCAACACCCCAGCAGTCCGCAACAGCGGAGCCGGCACGATCGCCAAGACCGCCCCCGACCAGCTCATCGCCACCCTCAACAGCATGGTCGGGGAGATCCGCAAGGCACTCCCGGCCCACATGTCCGCCGACCGCATCGCGCGAATCATGTCCACCCAGATCCGCACCACCCCAAAGCTGGCGCAGTGCAGCCAGGGCAGCTTCTTCGGCGCCCTGCTCACCGCATCCGCGCTCGGTCTGGAGCCCGGCATCGCCGGGGAATGCTACCTCATTCCCTACGGCAGGGAATGCCAGCTCGTGATCGGCTACCAGGGCGTGACGAAGCTGTTCTGGCAGCACCCCTTGGCGAAGCGCCTCGCCGCCGAATACGTGTGCGAGCACGACGAATTCGACTACGACAAAGGACTGGAACTCAAACTCCACCACAGGCCCGCCGCGGGCGACCGCGGCCCCGTGGTCGCCTACTACGCCATCGCCGAACTGACCACCGGGGCGCTCGCCCTGGACGTGTTCACCCCCGACCAGATCAAGAAGCTGCGTGGCGGCAAGGTCGGAACCTCCGGCATCGACGACCCTGAACACTGGATGGAGCGCAAGACCGCCCTGAAGCAGGTGCTGAAACTCATGCCGCGCGCATCCGAGCTGTCCGCGACGCTCCGCATCGACGAGCAGGTGGGGTCAATGACCACAGCCAAGGCCGTCGCCGCAGGAACGATCCCCCACATCGACGACGCCACCGGCGAAGTCCTGGACGCGGAGGTCGAGGCATGAGCGAAGACGACCTCTACGCGCGGCACACCCCGGGATCCTTCTCCGACTGGCCCGGCGCCGGCCTGCGCTGGTGCAACATCTGCGGCGAAATGTGGCCCTGTCACGTCGTCGAAGCCGCATGGATCGACCACGAGGACGGTCAGCGATGAGCATGCACAACCAGCGCTTCTCCGCATCCCCCGGCGTCACGTCTCGGGACATGATCGACGTCGGCCCGGTGCCGATCGTCACGGCAGAGCAGCGCGCCAAGGTTTGGGCCCTGCTCAATGCTCGCGGGGCACTCGACCTGGCCGACGTGCTCGGCCTCACGGACGAGGAGACGGCCCGATGAGCGCCCGACGCGTACAGGTCCGGATCACGAGGGAGCGGACCGGCCTCGGCGACCTGGTCGCGGAGGTCGCCTGCCCGGGGTGCGGGACTCGGGCTGAGTTCATCGGCTGGCCCGAAGCCATCGAGATCGCCGACGGGCACGCCCGCTGCTGCCGCCCCTTGCAGGACGGCCTGACCGTGCGCATCTGCCCCGCCTGTCAAGGCAGCGGGGGGATCCGGATCGCCAACATCCTCGACCCCGGTAGGCCCGTGCCATGTCCCAAGTGCTACGGCTCAGGGCGGGAGGCGGTGGCGTGACCGGGCATCCAGTGGGGTGCCGGGGCGCCACCCCTCCGAGCGTCCTGCTGAAGGCCTACGACCAGATCGGTGACGAGATTGTCGTCACCGAGAAGGTGGCGCGCGAAACTCCCGACCCTGGTCTGGAGAAATACTGCCGCGGCAAAATCTCTGGCCTCGTCGCGGCCCGCAACCTCCTGGCCGGCGCAGCCGAGGCCGCCTTGGAGCAGAGAGCGTGAGGGGCGCCGCCGATCGCTGTTCGTGGTGCGGGCACCGCCACGAACTCAACCTCCCCTGCAAGGGGGAGATCCAGGTCGGAAGCAGCAGGCAGGGCCGTGTCATGCGGCCCTGCCCCTGCCGCCGGCACGAAAAATCGAACACGAAAGAATCTCATGGATGAGATAGTTTTCTTTGCCGCCGGGGCGCCTGCACCCCAAGGGTCAAAGCGCCATGTAGGTGGTGGACGGATGGTCGAATCCTCCCGACAGGTCGGGCCGTGGCGTGGCACCATCCGGCAGGTGGCCATCGAGGCGATGAGCGGGCAGCCGCCACGCACCGGCCCACTGGAGGCGTATCTGCGCTTCATCATGCCCCGCCCCAAGAGCCACCTCCGCAAGGGCAAGGCGCAGACGGACGGATGGAGGCTCCTCCCATTCGCGCCCCGCAAGCACACGAGCAAACCGGACGTGGACAAGCTCGCCAGGGCCGTGCTGGATGCCCTGACGGGGGTGTGCTGGTGCGACGACGCCCAGGTCGTCGCCGTGCATGCCGAGAAGACCTACGCCTATCGCGCCACCCCCACCCCCGGCGTTCATGCCATCATCCGCACCGCCGCCACCCCGCTGTGCGTCGGCTGTGGTCGTAACGCCTACAGCTACCGCCAGACCGTCGACGGCCCCCTCTGCGTCGACTGCGCCCTGGGGGATGAGCTGGCGGATGAGGATGAAGACGAGGAGCCGTGATGGCCCGCAGAACGCCGCGCATCTATGCGGTCGTCGCCTACGACTACTACCTCGATCCGCGCTTCGCTGGGCTCTCGGCCTCCGCCGAGACGCTCTACATCCGAGCCCTCGGCTACATCAAGGGCCAGAGGACCGATGGATACATCCCGGCGGCCGCCCTGCCGCACCTGAAGCCGCAGTCAAGAACGCTGAAACGTGACGCGAAAGCGTTGGTTTCGGCAGGTCTTTGGGAGCCCGAAGGCGACGGCTACCGAGTGCGCTCGTGGGCGCGCTGGAACTTGACGAACGCCGAGCAGGACGACCTCAGCCAGAAGCGCAAGAAGGCCGCCAGCAAGCGCTGGCGCGCAGAAAAGGAGGCCTCTCGTGACGCCCACTAGCCCCATGCAAGTGCATGAGATTTGCAATGCACTTGCATACACAACGGGATGCACTTGCATGAGATTTGCAATGCCAAGGGAAAAGGGAAAAGGGAAAAGTACTAACTACAGTCTCTGCCTAGAGTCACCTCCCCATCACCTTGGTTACGTCTCTGCATGCATGAAAGTCCCTAACGCGGGCGCGAGCCCGCTTCGGGGTCGGGTTCATGCAATGCCCGGAGAAAATTTCGGGAGCATCTCGTGACCGGGCCGAGTCGCGACGACGCCATCCGCGCGATCGCCTACCTGACCGCCATCGTCCGCCCCGACTGGGACCGCCCCGGCATCGAGGCCGTGCTGCGACGCATCGACCCCGCCGTCGGCATCGCAGCCATGACCCACGCCGCCATGACCTGCGCCGAGCTGCGCCGCGACCAGCGCACCCCCGCCGTCATCGCCACCGCCGGAGCCCACTGGCAGCACACCGACGCCGCCACCCCACCCAGGCCGCCACGCGACGCCGGAGCAGCGCGGCAGGCCATGCAGGAGCTCGCCACGATCCGCCGACCCAGCCGGCAGCGCATGGCCGAGATGCGCGCCCTGGTGCGCGCCGGCATCGCCCCATCCAGCCCCGAGGCCGCCACCTGGCTGGCCAACAACCCCGTCACCCCCGAGGAGAAACCATGACCACCCCCACCCCCGAGATCGCCGCCACATGGACCGACGCCGGAGTCACCCTCCGCATCCGCCACCTCGACGCCCTCGGCCCCG
>ERZ772986.1209-NODE-1209-length-14907-cov-3.999798_pt1 | contig 14907 bp, 13 predicted proteins | sample MGYA00511898_ERZ772986 | MGnify/ENA primary metagenome ERZ772986 (study PRJEB29015, sample SAMEA2737934) | human oral metagenome | biome: human oral; feature: human-associated habitat; material: dental | place: China | collected 2148 ... | reverse complement strand
GGATCTTGTCGTCGATGTCGGTGACGTTACGCACGTACGTGACCTCGTAGCCGCTCCGGCGCAGCCAACGGATCAAGGTGTCGAAGGAGACGGCGGCGCGCAGGTGGCCGACGTGGGGGGAGCCCTGCACGGTGGCGCCGCACAGGTAGATGCCGACCTTGCCGGGGGTGACTGGGTTGAGGGGCTGGATGCGGGCGCTCTTGGAGTCGTACAGGTGCAGCATGGTGCTCATCCTACCCGGGCTGGCGTCGGCGTCGCCGGGCGCGCCTACCCGGCGGGAGGATGTGACGAGGCCGGGGTTGCCCCCCGTTTTGTCGGGGATCGAGGCTCGCCCGCGATCCCTCGGGCTCGCCCATGCGGGGCCGAGGCTGCGCCGGGCTTAGGCGCGGGCAGCTGGGCCGCGCCGCGGGTTCCCGTGCGGGGCCGAGGCGGCGGCTTGCCCGAGGCGGCGGCCCGGGGGCTGGCGCGTGTCAGGCGCGGCCTGCGGGACGCACGCGCTGCGCGATCAGCTCCTTGAGGGCCTGCGCCGAGTTGGCCAGGGGTGTGACGCGCTCTTCCTGGCCCTCGATCCCCTCGAAGCGGGAGGGGACGGGCGGCAGGTGCCCGGTGGCCTCGAGGATGGTGTCGGCGAACTTGACGGGCAGGGCGGTCTCCATGACGACGAGCGGGCCCTCGATCTCGGCGCGGACCGCGCGGGCGACGTGCACGCCGTCGGCGGTGTGCGGGTCGAGGAGGTAGCCGCTTTCCTTCTCGGTGCGCGCGATTTCCTCCAGGCGATCGGCGTGGGTGGAGGTTCCCGACATGAAGCCGTAGGTGTGCCGCAGGGAGGCGAATTCGGGCGTTGCGGACAGGTCGAAGAAGCCGTCGCGGGCGAGCGCCTCGCCGAAGAGGGCGCGCGTGGCGTCCCCATCGCGTCCGAGCAGGTCGAAGATGAATCGCTCGAAGTTGGATGCCTTGGAGATGTCCATGGACGGGCTGGACGTGGCGAGCGTGTCGGCGGAGGAGCGGGGCCGGTAGACGCCGGTGCGGAAGAATTCGTCCAGCACGTCGTTCTCGTTGGTGGCGACGACGAGGCTGCCCAGCGGCACGCCCATCTGACGGGCGATGTGGGCGGCGCAGACGTTGCCGAAGTTGCCCGAGGGGACGACGACGCTGACCTTCGCGGAGGCGTCCTGCTCGGTGACGCGCAGCCACGTCGCCACGTAGTAGCAGACCTGGGCGAGCAGGCGCGCCCAGTTGATGGAGTTGACGGCTCCCACGTGCCAGGCCGCCTTGAACTCGGCGTCCATGTTGACGGCCTTGACCAGGTCCTGGCAGTCGTCGAAGACCCCGTCAACGGCGACGTTGACGATGTTGGAGTCGGGAAGGGAGAACATCTGGGCGCGTTGGAAGGCGGTCATGCGTCCTGCGGGGGTGAGCATGACGACGGAGAGGCCGGGGCGGCCACGCAGGGCGTACTCGGCGGAGGAGCCGGTGTCGCCCGAGGTCGCCCCCACGATCGTGAGCCAGTCGCCGCGTCGGGTGAGCTCGTATTCGAAGAGCTCACCCAGGAGCTGCATGGCCATGTCCTTGAACGCGGCCGTGGGGCCGCCCGAGAGGTGAGCCAGGTGCAGGCCGGTGCCCTCCAGGGCGCTGACGGGCACGATCCGCGGATCGGAAAAGGCGGGGGTGCGGTAGGCGCGTGCCGCGATGGCGTTCAGGTCCTCGGCGGGAATGTCGTCGACGAAGAGCGCCAGGATGCGGGCCGCCATGGCCGCGTACCCTTCCTCCGCCAGGACGCCACGCAGCGTGTCGAGGTCGGATCCATCGAGCGTCGGGTACTCCTCGGGCAGGTAGAGCCCGCCGTCGGGGGCGAGGCCCTCCAAGAGGATGTCGCTGAAGGATCGGGTGGGGGTGTCGGGGCCGCGTCGGGTGGAAATGTAGCGCACGGGTCGATCCTATCGGGCGGCGGCATGCGGGGCGAGGGCGCCCGGACCTCGTCACATGTACGAACGAGGCGTGGGCCACGTGAACGCCGGGGGAGGTTGCCCCCCGACCTGTGGTAGAAACGTCGAATGACCATCGACAATGACCCCCAGTGGACCGCACCGATTCTCACCAACTCTCCCGGCGCGCCGCCGCAGCCAGGCGCAGGCGCCCCCGTACCGATCCCTTCGGCCAACGCCCGTGCCGCCGCGACTCCGCAGGCGAATGCCACCGCCGACGGAACGGCTCGGCGCAAGAAGAGACGGTGGTGGCTCCTCGTCCCCGTCGCGGCACTGACAGCAGTCGCGGTGGCGCTCGGCCTCTGGTTCTTCCGCTCCGCGTCTCCTACCCCGTTCTCCTCTGGGCGCGATGAGGGATACACGGGCACGGGAACGCTGACGGGCACCGCATCGAGCGCGTGGACATCCGGCATCGATACGGCCTGGACCCTGAGCGATTTCGTCTCCTCCGATGCGCTTGACTCTCCTGCCCTGCTGGTCGAGGGAACCACCCTCTACGTGGCAGCCAAGACTCCCAGCGAGCGCCACCCCCACGTTGCGGCGTTCGACGTCTCCGGAAGCACTCCTCGCCCACTCTGGGATTCCACCGACACCGCGATCAAGGTGTCCTCCAGGAACACGTCCCTTGACCTCGTTGCGGCGGGCGACAAGATCATCTACTCCGATGTCTCGGTGGACAAGACAACCGGCGCGATCTCGGCGGCACCTTGGATCGGCGAGGTCCCGGTGGCGGCAGTGGAGGACATCCTGGTGACGTGCTCGGGATTCGAGACCTGCACCGGATGAACATGGGAGTCTGACGCCTGGGAGCAGCAGTGGAAGTCGATCACCTCCCTGCAGGACCGTGACTCTGACCTGGAGTTCCCCAACAAGACGCGCCTGGTCGGGAACGGAGACGAGACCTCGCTCGTGCTGTCCATCGCGGACGAGCACAACCCTCAGCTCATCAACATTCGTAACGGCGTCGTGACGACCTTCGGGGTAAGCGATCCAACCCAGCGCTTCGAGACCGACGGCTTCTTCATCGCCTCCGACGGCTACATCAACATCCGCAACCACAGGACGGCGGACGTCTACGACCTATCGGGGCAGCTGATCGACACCTTCGAGTTCGACAAGTCCTATGCGATGCCCACGAGCGACGGCCCCGTCCCCTCGCTCGCTGAGCTGACAACCTATCTGAAGGATGGCAAGGCCACGTGGGCGCTGGGGACCGTGCAGATGACTGGACGTGACTGCACGAGCGTGACGCTCATTCTCTCCTCCGATGTCGTTCCGCACTCGGCCTACGGAGCCACGGGAGTGTCACTGGGCTCGGGGGAGCCGTGCTTTTTTACCCCTCTCGACGTGCGCGCCAGCACTGACGCTTCCGTCGTCTTCCTCGTGAAAGGCTCGGCGGGCGCGGAGCGCTACGTCTACTTCATGGACACGGTGGATAAGAAGGCCCACACATCGTCGGTCCTGTCGGGCGCGTTCAGACTCGCGTGGGCGTTCGACGACCTGCTGATCGCCACGACGGACCGAGGGATCGTGGCCTTCACTCCGAAGAGCGCGTGACGCTACCCTAGTGGCATGACTGATCTGCCTTTTCGCGTCGGCCAGGCGGTTGACGTGCATGCCTTTGCGGCGCCCGACTCGCCCCGTCCCCTCATGGTTGCCTGCCTGGAGTGGCCTGGCGAGCGGGGCCTTGCGGGGCACTCGGACGCCGACGTGGCCGCTCACGCGCTGTGCGACGCGATGCTGCTGGCCACGGGCCTGGGTGAGTTGGGGAGCGTGTTCGGGGTGGATCGTCCCCAGTGGTCGGGCGCGTCGGGGCGTGCTCTCCTGGAGGAGGTGCGGCGCATGACGACGGAGGCCGGCTGGGTGCTCGGCAACGCGACCGTACAGGTTGTGGGTAACCGCCCGCGTATGGCGGCGCGCCTGCCGGAGGCGTGCCGGATCATGAGCGAGATCGTCGGCGGCACGGTGACCGTGTCGGCGACGACCTCGGATCGCCTGGGTTTTACGGGCCGAGGCGAGGGCGTGGCGGCGTTCGCGAGTGTCCTCATGGTGCGGGCAGGGGGGTAACCCAGCCGCCGGGGCGCCGATGCTCCGGTTTTTGCTGGGGAGCCACGCATCGACGGAATGCCGCGACGAATACGTGAAAAGTCTTTCGGTCGTTCAGTTTTCTTTGACATCATGGAGGGAAACAAGCACCTGGGGGCGGCACGCTCGTCTCGCCTTATGGTGCACCGAGCACCCCGCCCCTGTCCGACGAGGCATCAGAGGTCGTCCGATGACTCGCCGGCCGAGAAAAGAACGCCATGTCCCTCGTTGATAAGCACCCCGACCACGACCCCGACTGCGACGACGCGCAGGGGGCTACCTCCCGCTTCGGAGGCAGGGACCTCTCGCGGATCGTCAGTAAGAAGCCCTCCGAGATCCTGCGCGAGCGACGCCAGCGCATGCGCCGCAGGTACCTGACCACGGCCGCCGTCGTGCTCGCACTCGTCCTCTCCGCCGTCTACGTCTGGGGTCCCTTCCACTCCCCCCACAAGCCTAAACTGCGATCCCAGGGCTACACCGGGACCCGCACCGACACCGGCCGCCCCTCCCCCAAGTGGGCCAACGGAACCGACATCGCATGGAAACTGGACCATGGCACAGCGGGTGCTGGCGGGTATGCAGTCATGAAGAACGGCGACCAAGTGATCCTCGCCCTGCCAGACAGAGAGAGCGACCGCTTCAAGGTCGTCAGCCTCGACGTGTCCGACGCCAAGCCCGACATCCAGTGGAACTCGGTCGTCCCCAAGGCCGTCCGACGCAACATAGAGCCTCACCTGGTCATGGTCGGGGAGGACCTCTTCGTGGGGGAGTACCGGCTGGACCCCGCCACCGGAGCCGCCTCGCCCGCCCCGTGGGCCGGGCGGAACCGGGACGGGCAGGACAACCCGGAACTGGCCACGACAATCGTGATCACCTCCCGCGACGGGCTCGTCATCGCCTGCAACCGCAGGATCTGCTCCGGCTGGGAAAAAGAGGACGGCGAGTGGACGATGCGATGGGAACGCGACTCCACCCCCACGCCCCTGGAGGACTACCAGGACTGCCCCGAATGCGGAGAGGGAACATGGGTGCCCCTCAACGACCTCCAAATCCTCAGGTGGGGGCCCGCGCCCGAGGCCGCCCCACAAGGGAGGCGGCTTCTTGACCCGGTCGCACAGGAGGGACACATCATCAACACGCAGACCGGGGAAGTCCGCGCCCTGCACAGTGTTAATCACACTAGCCGCTTCGAGTTGCACTCCACCACCGACGGGTGGGTCGTCGCTGACTCCGAGACCGACCAGGCAACCGTATTCACCTCCGACGGGCGCCCCCTGGAGTCCTTCACCATCTCCGCCTCCGCAGGCGCCGGATTCCACAAGGCAGCGCTCCCCATCGGGGGACAGACGCCCACGAACGCGCAGCTGCGCGAATTCCTCACAACCGGCGAGGCCCCATGGGCCGAAGGACTGCTGCGCACCCGGGCCACGACAGCCGACAACGGGGCAACGGTCTGCGACACCCTCTCCTTCACACCGACGGGTTCCTCGCGCCCCACCCGCGAAACGACTACCTCCGACGCATTCCTCCCAGACCCGACCACTGGAGAATGCAACATGAGTGCTCAGAACTCGGCGAGCAGCAAGGACCACTCGGTCATCCACACCTGGAGCCACTACGGCGGTGTCAGAGACAAACTCATCGACATGCACAGCGTCGGCCTCTTCCACACCTCCGGCAGCTTCACTCCCACGAATGCCTCCGATACCGAGATATCCTTCCGCGTGTACGACGACCTCATCCTCGTGATCGATTACGAGTACATCACGGCCTTCACCCCCCGGTGGTCCTGAGATGCGCGCGCGTCGGGGGGCACGGTCACCGTGTCGGCATCGACACGTCGAACGAACTCAACCGGCCACGACAGACCATGTGGGTCTTCGACAACATGATCATCAGAATGACCGAAAGCGGCCTCAAAGCGTTCGTACCGGCGGCCTCCTGAGGTCACCATCCGGTTAACACCGACACTGTGATGTGATAGAAACTCCTCATGACCAACGACGATCACACGGGCACCGACGTTCCCGCGCGCGAGAAAGGCACGCACTCGCCGAGCGCGGCGCGCGCCGCCACTTTGCAGCCTCGCCCGACGAGTCGCGTGAAGCCGGTCCTTCTCATGGCGCTCCTGTCCGTCGTCGCCGTCGTCGCCGCCATCGGCTTTTACCGACTCGTGCCCTCACCCTCGCAACCGGACGATCAGCGTTCATACACCACGATGCCCACCATCGGGTACTCGGGGTCCGCGACGAGCACGGGAGCGATCTCCCCCGCCTGGGCCTCGGGCGTCGAAACGGCGTGGAGGATCCCTTTCCCGTCCACGAAGTACGGGCCGCGGGCACACACGACCGTGGAGGGCACCACACTGTATGCCCTCTTCGAAGACCCCGATCACTCCACCCACCGGGTCACTGCCGCGGCCTTCGACATCTCCTCCGAGCAGCCGCGCGAGCTGTGGCGCACGACGGGTACCCTTCCCAATTCGCTAGGGCGGCCCAGCTTCGTGTCCTACGAAGACCAGTTCATCGTCGGCAGCATCGTCATCGACAAGGCGTCGGGGGCGCAGTCCTCGGCTCCCTGGGAGGGATCGGAGGCACTCGCGGCCGTTGATGGCGTCGTCGTGGCCTGCGATAACAAACGAGCGTGCTCGGGCTGGACGCAGGAGGCCTCGTCGTGGGTGCGCCAGTGGGAAACAACCACTGCCAGCCAACGGGGCATGTCCACGTTCACCAGGCTCACCTACCCCGATACACCCGTCATCGGTACCGGAGAGCACGAGTCGGTCGTCCTGCCCGTCGATTCGCAGACGCATGCGGCCCAGCTCCTCGATCCGCGAACCGGACAGGTCACGGACGTAGGATCTGTGAGCCCCTTCAGGGACAGGCAGAACAACGTTATGTCGTTTGTTATCACCAGCGATGGGATCCTGGCCCTCAACGATGACCTCTTCGTCACCTACGACTCCGACGGCTTCATCACGGGCACCCAGTCCTACAAGCAGATGAAGAGAATACCAACACGCGACGGACGCTTGCCTACCACGGCCGAACTCGGAGACTTCCTGAACGGTGCCCGCCCTGCATGGTCGAACGCGACGGTCACCGCCCCGGCAAAGGCGGCGGCCGGCTTTCCCTTGAGCCTCACGGTGACGCCGAGCGACAGACGCCCGGCCTTCACTCTTGATCCCGGGAACAACGACCAGCATTACTACGTCAGCACCTTTTGGCCCTCCGAGGTCCGCGCCAGCGCCGACACATCGGTCGTGTACATCGAGTCCGTCGATCACGCCAACAGTGGCAACAGGTTCTTCTTCGACACCGCGAGCGGCATGGGACACGGATCGGACGAGTTCCGCGACGCAGAGCACCTCTCGTGGCCCTTCGATGACCTGGCCATCGGCGTGACGATCGACGGCATTGTGGCATTCACGCCGAAGGCCGCGTGACTCTCCTGCACCGAGCAACGACAGAAAAGGCACAGCTTGTGAGCACCAACGACCTCCAGTACGGGACTGACTCCCCGCAGCGCACACGTTCTTGGAAGACCCGTTTCTTCCTGCTCGGCGTCGCTTTCGTCTCGATCCTCGGCACTTCCGCCTCGTTCCCGCTGAGCACGAGAGCCCTCCACCTCCCCGGCCCGGCTGCGACTCCCCCTCCGCATTACACCGGCCCTGAACGCACAGCACGGCCAGACGTGATCGGCTACCACGGACAGGCCACACGCACGAACACACTGTCGAGCGCGTGGGCCTCGGGTTTTGCGACTGCCTGGACGATCCCTGCTCAGGACGGCTCCCTCCTGCCCGCGCAGCTGATCGCCGAGGGCTCGACCCTGTACGCGCTGTCCTACGGAAGCGGCGCCGACGCGGTGGTCACCGTGTCCGCCTACGACGTCTCGGGCACCGAGCCGGTCGCACGGTGGAGCACGACCGGACCGATGCCGTCGCGGATTCGCGCCGAGGCGTTCCCGGTCTCCATCTCAACCGAGAGAGAGATTCTACTCAGCGATATCATCGTCGATCGGTCAACCGGCGAGCAGACGCAGGCGCCCTGGGGCTCCGACCTCCCGATGGGGGTGGCAGGCGGTGTTTTCGTCACCTGCGACACCTTCAGCTCGTGCTCCGGATGGTCCCACGAGTCGGGAGAGTGGACGACACTGTGGTCCACACAGACCTCGCCCCAGCGCCGGGCGGGCCTCGCACACTCGGGGCTCACGAAGCCCACGACGGCCGTCATCAGCAGCGGTACGGACGAGGCCGTGGTCGTCCCCGTTGACGATGCGCACTACGCCCCGCAGATCATCAACCCGACCACGGGCGCACTCACGACGCTCGGGGACGCTCCTTCCGCGAGTGGGGGGCTCTCGTCGAGGGTCACGCTGGCAGGAGACGGACTCCTCGTGGCCGGAGAGAAGGAAACCATCGCCTACAACACCGCGGGCCAGGTTGTCGGCACGTTCAACGCCGGTTGGGAGCTCGACAGGTTCCCAACGACCGACCGCGAGCTCCCGAGCGTGGCATACCTCGGAGCCTTCTTGACGCAGGGCAACGCCCAGTGGACGTCTGGCGCCCTGGAGCGCGTCTATTCCAAGGATGCAAACGGCTACATCCTCTCGCTCACTCTCAGCAACGGGAAGAACCTCACGCTCAACCCCGGCGAATCATTCCGTGAAACTCGAGGGGGCGGGGGATGGTCCGTCGCTCAGGTGCGCGCCAGCTCCGATGGCAAGGCACTGTACATCCAGGGCTACTCAGGCAGCCCCACGGACTCGTTCTTCTTCAACGCGGAGGACCCGATGACGTACGTGTCGCCGGTCATGAACGAGGCGACGAACTTCGTGTGGGTCTACGACGACTTGCTCGTCGGGGCTCGCAGCGGCGCGATCGTTGCCTTCACGCCCGACACCCACTAAGCGGAAGGGCAAAGGATCGTCCCCGACGTCCGAGACTCACTCGGGTGTCGGGGACGTATCGCTTGCGGGCGCGGGCGCCTCGTCAAGGAGCTCAGTTCGCCATGTGGTCCAGGGTGGCGCGGTGTGCCTTGACGGGGATCGTCAGGGCAAGTCCGATGGCGAGGATCAGCATGATGCCGAGGATGCCCCAGTAGGTGTAGTCCGCTCCGCTCGGCGTGAGGGCCGCGCCGATCGTGAGGAAGAGGCTGTACATGGCGGGCGCCATGAAGGACACGGCGCGGCCGGTGGTGGCGTAGAGGCCGAAGACCTCGCCTTCGCGTCCGGCGGGGATGATGCGAGAGAGGAACGAGCGCGACGCCGACTGCGTGGGACCGACGAAGACGCAGAGGATCAGGCCGAGGGTCCAGAAGACGAGGGGCCCGTTGGAGTGGAGGAAGAAGACACCGAATCCGGCGACGACCATGGCGGATAGGGATAGGATGATGACCTTCTTCGGTCCGATCTTGTCGTCGACCCACCCGAAGGCGACGGTCGCCAGGCCCGCGACGATGTTGGCTGCGATCGCGAAGAGCATGACGTCGCTGGCGCTGAAGCCGAAGGCGGTCTTGGCCAGGACTGCCCCGAAGGTGAAGACGCCGGCCAGGCCGTCGCGGAACACGGCGGAGGCGACGAGGAAGAACAGTGTGTGGGGGGCCTCGCGCTTGAGGGTGCGCACGGTGTGCCACAGCAGCTTGTAGGATTCGAGGATGTTCTCGTGGCTCGGGCCGCTCTGCGGGTTCTTGGGCAGCGGCGGGTTCAGGATGACGGGGAGCGCGAAGCCGCCGAGCCACAGGGCTGCGATGACCATCGAGATGCGGATGTTCAGGTGGGAGTCGGTGGGCACGTGCGCGAGGTTCACGCCGATGAGCCCGACGTAGAGGATGAGCAGCAGGACGATGCCGCCGATGTATCCGGCGGCCCAACCGAAGCCGGAGATCTTGCCTCGGTCTTCCTTCTCTCCGAGGTGGTTGAGCATCGCGTTGTAGTTGACGGACGCGAACTCGAAGAACACGTTGCCGAGCCCGAGGAGCGCGATTCCGAGCATGAGCGCGCCGTTGGCCCCCAGGACCGAGTCTGGGTGGACGAAGTACATGGCGAGCATGCACACGACGACGGCGCCCGTGAACCATCCGAGCCAGACGCCGCCTCGGCCTCGCCGGTCGGCGCGCTGGCCCGTGATGGGGGCAAGCAGGGCGATGAACAGGCCGGCGATCGTCATGCCGTTGCTGAGCATGGACGAGGCCGTTCCCGAGTCGGTGAAGACTCCGTCGCTGGTCAGGTAGGTCGTGAACACGAAGGTCGTGGCGACCGCGTTGAAGGCGGCGCTGCCCCAGTCCCACGCCGCCCAGTCGATGACTTTGCGCGTGATGACGCGGCGGGTGGAGGAGGTCGAGGTGCTCATGAGGTCTGGGCTCCTTCGGTGGGAGTTCTCGGCGGCGCGCGTTGCGCCCAGGGTGAAGCTACCACGTTTCGCCCCTCCGACGTACCCGAGGCCGTTGAGCGGCGACGGCCGAGGAATCGGCAACGCTGGAGGAGCGCATGCTCTATGCTGGGGTGTCGGGCAAAGGAGAGACACGATGACAACCCCTGCACTCTTGAGCGCTCCCGAGGCGGACGAACGACTGTCGAAGGCGAGCAACTGGGCTCGCACAGCGGTCTTCTCCCCTCTCGCAGCAATCCTCGTCCTGTTCCTCCACGGGCACCTGCCCATCGGCTTGGTCCTGTTCCTCTCGGGAATGTTCTTCCTCATGTGCATCGTCTCCCTCGCCGTCGGGCTTGGAGAGCGCGCACGCCACGGTGGCGGCTGGATCGTGCACGTCGAGGGCGAAGGGCTGGTCATACATCCCTCCCTGGCCAACGTTCGCGCGCTCTACATCAGCCTCGTGATCGGGATGGCCTGCGGACCGGTCGCGCTCGTCATTGAACTGGCACTTCGAGACAGCCTAGCGGGCATCATCGGCACCGTCATCGTCGGTTTCTTCTTCTCGGCGGCATCCTTCGTCTACATAAGGGTTCTTCCCCACCGGCCCACACTGATCCACCGCGGGCCGATCATCCGGGTATGCCCCGATCATGTCGAGTTTCAGCCGCTCCTCGACGATTCTCCGACGCGCATTCCGTGGGACTCGCGCCCCACCATCGAGGGTTTCTCCCAGGTGACGCTGAACTACGTTCCGTACATATTCATGCACGTGTCCGTTGAGGGGGCCGACCGGGACATGGTCTTGGATATGACAGGCACTCCCATACCGTTCGCGTGGCTCACGCGCATCATCAATTACTTCAACGACAACCCGGATAGGCGCGATGCTCTCGGCCTGCGGGAGGGCGCGAGCATCGTGCGCGCGATCCTGACAGCCCCCTAAGCAAGGGAGGACGCGCGGGATAGAGCCCAGCGTCTTTCCGCCAGCAACCGATGCGCCACGACCCAAGGAGCCGGATTATGAGAGTTCATCTGCGGCCTAACAGGTGCGAGTCCCCCGCGCGTTTCCCGTGGGAGAGTACGCCTCACGTCGCACGCATCGAAACGACACAGGTGAAACACCATTCCATCGACCTGGCGCACCTCCCCTACTACATGTTTGGAGCGGCATGGTAAAGTCACCTCATTTACAAAGCCTTTCCGAGGCGGATGAACAACTCAATACAGCTGGCCGGCCATTTACACCAATCCTATTGCTGGTTGCATGCACCGCCTTGAGCTTTTTTCTGTGCTTTATTATGCCAGCGGGTATTGCTGTTTTTTTCGCTGTCTACCTGTCGCTTGCCACGCTTGGCGTTGTCTACATCGGAGTAGAGCGCTTCATACGTCGCCACCGGGGAACTGCACTCCATGTCGAGCATGGCACAGTGACGCTGTATCCGTACACAACGGTCATTCGCTTTTCTTTTGCATGCGTCATCATGATGATGGCATGGGGACCCGCTTCCGTTGCGTTCTATCTCGTTCGGCCAGAAAGCATTACCAGCATTATTATCGGCTTTTGCTTCTCCTTCTTTGCCTACACGCTATTCGTCACCACCGAATATCGCCCCTCACGCATCCACCGGTCGCCGCTGATCACGCTCGGCCCCGATCACCTGTCAATTCAGCCCCTCCTGCACGACAACCCGACACGGATCCGTTGGGATCGCAACCCCCAGATTGAGGGATTCGAGCTTTTCGTCGTCGCCAATGAGCCGCACCACTTGATGCACGTATCCACCCGAGACTCCGAGGATGCGCTCGTTTTCGATATGAAGGGGATGCCCATCTGCTACTGGCAACTCGCGCGTCTCATCAACCACTTTGTCGCCCACCCCGAGGATCGAGCAACGCTCGGGACACCGCAGGGGCCGCAGCTCGTCACCGACATCCTGACGGCAGGCTAGGCGCATGCTCCCCCTCACGCTCATCCGCCGTCCTCTCACCCCAGCACAAGCCGACGCCATCATGCGACGAGCGTGGATCGTCCCCGCATGTTTCTACGCCATCGGAGTCGCGGCAGCACTCATTCTCGTCGCCCTCATCGCACTCGGTGTCCCCGCCCTCGGCCTGCGTTACGGGCTCGCTATCGTCTGCATTCTCCTCGTCACCTTCATTCCAGCCGCCGTTGCCTACGCGCGCGCACCCAGCCGCCCGCCGACGGTCACTGCCACCACGACGCGCCAGGAGGAACGCACGGTCACCGAGCTGATGATCACCGGTGACACTACCTTCTCTCAGAGGCGCCTCGCCGGCTTCACATGGGGAGTGAGCGGCGTTTTGATTTCCCTTATTCCTCTCTCATTCTCCTCGAGCACCAAGAATGGTTTTCTTATGTCACTCTTGGCGTGCATCCTTATCGTTTCCTTTCTCGTGAAACAGACGTATCTGTATTTTCCACAACCGCGCGACGTCAAAGCACAGAAGCTCCTCCTCATCCCCTCGGGTTTCGCCTTCGCCGAGAAAGACCTTCTCCCTCGGCTCAAAATGGTGGACTGGTGCAATGTGACCGGCGTGGGCGAGACCGTCAAGGGCATGACCGCCATCCACTGGACCTCGGATGGCGAGGACGGCGTCACGTGGCTGCCCTTAAAGGATCCGGGGCTCTCCTACGTCGCCTTGGAGCGACTCATTAACTATTTCGCCTCCAACCCCCTGCGGCGGCGCGTTCTCGGCACCGAGACCGGCGCCGACGTGGTGCGCGCGCTTCTGCGAGGGCGGGACCCGGACGCCAACTAGGCCTGCGCGTTGGCGAGGAGGCGCGCGATGGCCAGGTCGAGGGGGCGCGTGACCTTCAGGGAGAGCTCATCTCCGGCAACGGTCTGAACGGAACCTCCGATGGCCTCGACGAGGCCGGCGTCGTCCGTGGCAGCAGCCGCCTCGTCCGCACCGAGGGAGGCGCCCGCCTCGTGCGCGCGAATGAGGACATCCCAGCGGAAGCCCTGCGGAGTCTGCACGGCGACCATGTCGGAGCGGCGAGGCGTGCCGACGACCGCGCCAGAGGCGTCCACGGTCTTGAGAGTGTCGGTGACGGGAAGGACGGGGATGACGGCCCTCGCCCCGCCGCGCACAGCGCCAATGACGCGGCGCGTCACCTCGGGGGGCGTCAGAGGCCGGGCCGCGTCGTGCACGAGGACGATCGAGTCCGGCTCGCGCTTCCCGAGCGCAGTCAGGCCGAGGGCCACGGATTCCTGACGCGAGCGATCGGAGCCGGCGACGACGGTGAGGTCGTCGATATCGGACAGGGCGCTGCGAAACTCCTCGATCGACGAGGCCGGGGCCGTCACGACGATCGCGCCCACTCCCCCGGCGCGTAGGCCTCGGGCCGCCCACCACACAAGGGGGCGACCCGACAATTCGACGAGGGCTTTGGGGCACTCGCAGCCGAGACGAGACCCGGACCCCGCGGCCGTGAGGACCGCGCGCACCTCACTGGGCAAGGGCATCGTCCTCGATCTCGATGCGTCCCTCGGCGAGAACGGAATCGAGCCGCTCGGCCGCCGCTGTCTTCTCGATGTTGCGGGCGAGGGCGAGCTCGGAGGTCAGGATGGAGCGGGCCTTCGTCAGCATGCGCTTCTCGCCCGTGGACAACTTCTTCAGATCATCGCGGCGAGTCAGGTCGCGCACGACTTCGGCGACCTTCACGATGTCACCCGTGGCGATCTTCTCCTGGTTCGCCTTGAAGCGGCGAGACCAGTTCGTGGGTTCCTCCACGTAGGGGGCGCGCAGGACGGAGAGGACCTCCTCGAGCCCGTCCTCGTCAACAATGTCGCGCACGCCGACCATGTCGACGTTCTCTGCGGGGACCTGAATCTCGAGGTCCCCCTGGTTGACACGCAGCTTCAGGTAGGTGCGCTCTTCACCGCGAATGGTGCGCGTCATGACCTCTTCAATCGTGGCAGCACCGTGGTGCGGGTAGACAACCGTCTGACCGATTTCGAACGACATGGAAGAACTCCTGGATGCTTGCGTGGACAGCACACCCATTCTACCAGCTGAGAGTCGTATAGCGCCCAGACAGTGTGAAAGCTCAACACTACACTCATCGCCATAGCGACACAAACGAACGTCGGCGCGTGTCTCACCCGGCGTTCAGGCGCCCCGCTCCGGGGAAGAAGTGGTGCGACCGGCGCGGCGGGAGTCGCGCCGGTCGGCACCGATTCGTACGGCGAAGCCCCAGCTTCGTCTCGACGGACGAGGCCGGGGCTTGCGCGTCGCTCACTTGCCCTGGTTGGCGACCGCGGCGATCTTGGCCTCGGCCTCGGGATCCAGGTAGGTGCCGCCCTTCTTGATGGGCTTGAGGGTTTCCTCGTCGAGCTCGTACACGAGCGGGATGCCGGTGGGGATGTTGACGCCGGCGATGTCCGCGTCGGAGATCTCATCCAGGTGCTTGACGATGGCGCGCAGGGAGTTGCCGTGCGC